>Ga0209309_10001279_pt1 | contig 25793 bp, 22 predicted proteins | sample COGITO_mtgs_1204_2_FD_184807 | JGI IMG/M metagenome (GOLD analysis project Ga0209309, IMG submission 184807) | Pelagic marine microbial communities from North Sea - COGITO_mtgs_120412 (SPAdes) (version 2) | ecosystem: Environmental > Aquatic > Marine > Epipelagic ... | reverse complement strand
CAGATTTACAGTCTGATCCCGTTGACCGCTTGGGTACCCCTCCAGATTGATGGTGCCGACTACCGGAGTCGAACTGGTGACCTACTGATTACAAGTCAGTTGCTCTACCAACTGAGCTAAGTCGGCTGCATCAAGTGGGTGCGGATATTAGAGTAATGATTGGGGTCGTGCAAGGGGGAATTTACAAAAAATTGTTTTTTTTATGCTGTTTGTATAAATTAACAACTGAATGTGTAGTTTTCAGGCATTGAGAGCATAAATTCATCACTGATAATTTACTCAAAAGATTAAATTAGCCGAAAAAGTCCCCTCAATACCAGATTAGGAAAAAACAATATTTTCTTATTCGGTTGCAGGCTGAGCAAATTTTGACCACCGCCGGTCACTAATACAAAATAATCTTCATATTTATTTTCTAAATATTGCTCTGCCATCATCACAAATCCCGTTTGGGATGCCAAACATCCATAACTCACACAGTTTTCAGTGGTGGTACCGATATCCAGAGTATCAGGCATATTTGTGTCAGCAAAAACCTGTTGAGTGTTACTCAGTAAACTTTCACGCATTACCGAAAATCCCGGACTTATCCATCCGCCATGATGTTGGTTATTAATGACTATGTCACAAGTGTTCGCGGTGCCTAAATCAACCACAGCCACGGGTAATTCGGTGACTTCACGGGAGGCTAAAATAGCTAACCACCTATCCACCCCTAAAGTGTTGAATTTTTCATAAGCGCATTGAATACCTAAGGTTTCAGCCTCTGTCATAATTATCTTACATGGCTTATTAGATAGTTCACATAAACGCTCTAACTCTACCACTTGCGTTACATGCCCTACAGAAGACACTAGTACCTGATTGGCTGAACCTATATGTGCGCTTAAATCCTTAGGGTGCAGACAATAGTTAACCAGGGATATATCGGATATATCATTAACCAGCGCATACTTAATCTGGCTATTGCCGATATCGACTAGAAGAGCCTTAAATGGGTCTGACACTGATTTCCCCCCCATGATATGCCTTAACGCCTTGCTCTGTTTCTAGCAAAATGGCACCACTTGCATCTATGCCCCTGCCAATCCCAGTGATAGTTTGCTGACCGACTATGAGTTTAATAGCTTGGTTCGCATAAATATCTAATCCTCGCCATTTAGTAATAAAGGCTTCTAGCCCACTTTTTTCAAATAACGACAGACAATTTATCAACTCATTGGCTAAAGTGCCTGCTAACATGTTCCTATCGAGTGGCTGTTCAGTTAATTGCGCTAAATCTATCCATGGCTGATCTATGTTTTCAACACTTTTTGGCAGGGTGACGTTTATGCCAACGCCAATAATGGCTTGGCATCCGCTACCTATTTGTCCTTCGACTTCAATCAACACACCAGCTAGCTTTTTACCTTGAGCATAAATGTCATTCGGCCACTTTAGCTGTACTCCGTGCACACCACATACATTTAACGCTTCAACAATCGCCACACCTATAGCCAAACTTAACCCACCCAATGCCGAATAACCGCCAGTAAAAGACCAATGCATGGATAAGTAAAGACTTGCAGCATAGGGCGACACCCATTTCCTGCCATGTCTTCCTCTGCCCGCTGTTTGTGCCTCAGCTAAGCAAGTATGGCCATTTTTAAGCAAGCCTAATTTATCTTTTAGGTATTGGTTAGTTGAACCAATGACGTTCAAAACTTCAATCTCAGCAAAGTATGAAGACTTAAGATATTGCCTAATTCTTTCTAAATTCAACAAAGTAAGCGGTTGAGCTAAGCAATACCCTTTCCCTGTGACACTAAAGATATCTAGCCCTAAAGAATTGAATATTTTGATGTGATTAGAAATAGCCGCACGGCTAATGCCTAATGTTTGTCCCAAGGTCTCGCCCGAGTGAAATTTATTGTCGGCCAGAATAGAAAGTAAATTACCCCGCACTAATTCTGATGATTTACTCATAAAATAACCGGTCCGTGTTTACCAATTAATCTCACTTCATTTTCAAGTGTGATTGAAAACTCCTTGAATACCGATGCTTTGATATCTCTAGCTAAAGCTAATAATTGTTCACCTGTGCCTGTACCATCATTAGTTAACACCAATGGCTGGCTAGGGTGACAACCAATACCACCATTTTTTTTACCTTTAAAACCCAAAGTATCAATCAACCAAGCCGCAGGCACTTTGACCGTATTAGTGTTATTTACTGGATACCTTGGTATCGATGGCCAAGTTTTCTTCAGGTGAGTGTAATGATTAAGGGTTATAATAGGATTTTTAAAAAAACTACCAGCATTGCCAACTTTTTTAGGATCTGGGAGTTTGGCTTGACGTAGTTCAATGACTTTATTGAATATGTTTTGAGGGCTAGGTGCAGATAATTCTTTCAATTCACCGTAATGTATAACAGGTTGCCATTTTTTCGGAATTGCCAAAGTGACACTAGTGATCACAACTTGCTCTGCCAAACGGTTTTTAAACACACTGTCCCGATATGCAAATTCACAACCTTGTCGCGCTAGGCTTAGGTGACTTTGATTGCTTAAATCATAAAAATCGACATCATGTATAAATTGTTCAATCTCAACACCATAAGCACCAATATTCTGAATTGGCGCGGCACCTACAGTACCGGGTATCAATGCTAGATTTTCTAAACCATAAATTTGATGTTGCATACACCATAATACAAATTGATGCCAATTCTCACCAGCACCTACTTTAAGCAAATAATGTGTATCTGTCTGTTCAAAGTCGACTCCCCTAAAAGCTAATTTAACAACGGTACCTTGGTAATCTTCCAAAAATACTGTATTGCTCCCTTCACCCAAAAGATAAAAGTTAGCATGATTTACATCACTTAATTGAGCTTGTAAATTAGCCACAGTGTCGATAGATACTAATGCATTAGCTGATGAAGGGAAGCCGAAGGAATGCAGTGTGGCTAAGGCGTATTTATCTTTCATATATCGTTCAAACTGAAACCATTAATTTACAGATTAAGGCGCTGTTGACGCCGTGATTACTTTTCGTTTAGTTATTCTAAACGAAAAGTAATCATCGAAGAAGGTAGGTGAACAAAAGGTTTGAAATTCGTTAATAGGCCCAGTAAAGTAGATCGTATAAAGATTATTACTCACTTAATACCGCGTTTAATATCTGACCACCTTTTTAATTAACGCTTTGCCCCGGCTCCCTTTGTGAAACTTATTTCGAACGTTTTTAGCATTTTCAAATACCACGCCAATCAGTGGAGCTCTTGACTCTTGCAGGCGCTGGATTGCCTCCAGCAAATCAGCACTGTCTGTAATGTCTAAATCACACAGCAATACTAAACCATCTGCACATTTTGATATGATCATGGTATCACTATACAAGTTGATTTCTGGCGCTTCCAAAATAACATGTTCAAATAATACGCTTAGCTTTTTAATAAAACCAACAAACCTTTGTTTAGATATATACAACAATGGATCTGTAGGAATGCTACCACTGGGCATAACGGATAGTTGACTGCCATTTTCCCGATAACTGCAATCACTAAAAGACATCCTTCGACCAATAAAATTGGTTAAACCTGGAGCAAGTTGTTCCATGCCATACTCTTTGCCAACATGAGGTTGACGCATATCAGTATCCACAATTATCGATTTTTCCAAATAGCCAAATGATTCTGCTAAATCTATACCTAGGTTAGATTTTACTTTTGTACTTTTCACCCTTGTCACTACAATCGAGCGCATAGGAGAATCATCTGAACGAAATGTTATTTCAGCGCGTAATGAACGAATGGCTTCTGCGTAGTCATAGTTAACTCCTCTATTAGTCACTATTACCACCCCTTCTTTCGACTTTACCTTCTTGTACCTAGGCACTTGCGCTAGTACAGGAATATTCATTTTATTAAGAATATTAAGAAATCTGGTTCTTTTATCGCTGACTATATGAATGACCAACCAGAATCCGCTACTTGCTAAAGCACCAAACATCAAAACAAGCGCCATAAGCAATGCCACTCTTGGTTTAGAGGGCCCGACAGGAACTGAAGCAGAATCGATCACCGCGAACTGTTCACTGCTACCTAAATCTTTGAGAATTTCTGTTTCCCGTAATCTAGATAAAAATACTTCATACAGAATTTGTGTAGATTCCACTTCCCTACGCAACCTATCTAATTGCAGTTCATGCTTACCTAATTCACCATGATCTTTCTTAGCCGTTTTGATCTGCGTTTCTAATGCGCTCTTGCGAGTTTCTAACTTATCAAATTCTTGTTTTAAACCCGCACTTAGCTCGAGCGCCAGTGCTTGCTGCTCGTTGCGTAAAGTAGTCAAGGTAGCAATCGCTGAAATATACTTATGGTGTTTGCTCTTGTAGCGCTTAGATAACTCAGCGAATAATTGCTCCTGTGCGGAAATATTGCGTCGAATACTGATCATCATCTGATTATCGAGAATCCAAGGAATTTGCACGAGCTGGTCAATATCACCGCCGGCTAATTGAACTTGCTCGACACTGGCCCCCAACTCTGAGAACTTATTTTCAATGATTAACCTTTCTTTCAATAAACCAGAAATTTCGATGCGAGAAATCTCAATTTTACTGCCAACATCAGTTAGATTATTGTCTATTAGGAAGTTCTGTAACGTTTGCTCAGCCGCAGCCAATTTTGTTTGTAGTTCTACAAGCTGCTGACTAAGCCATCGAGAAGTAGCGTTTGCTTTTTGCTTCCCCATGTCAGACTGGAAGGCAAAAAAAGCTGGGCCAATGGTGTTAGCTACAAGGGCCGCAACTTGGGGACTTTCGGAACTAAACATGACCTTAAGTAAAGTTGTATCCCCCAGCCTACTAAGGGATAACCCATCAAGAAACACATTAATAGCATGATCTCTGGCATATTCGTCGGTAACTCCAATAGAAACAGGTCTAAATTCTGGATCGGATACAAGATTCAGTTCGTCGACCACTTGGCCTATAAATTGACGAGAGCGGATAAACTCGATATAGGTATCAATTTTGGCATTTCCATCATTCCCAAAATTTGCCATAGTAGAGCTCAGACTAAACCCTTGCTCACCGTCACCTAATAATATTGTACTACTTGCGGTATAAATTTTAGGTAAATTAAATATGTGGTAAGCACCAGCAAGCGCTATCAGTAAAGTAAAAAAAACAATTCGAAACTTCTTAAGCCAAAGAAAAGACAATAACTCGGCTAAGTCAAAAGCCGACTCCGTATGTGATTGAATTGGCTCATCTGCTTTCATATTAAAAAAGACTTTCCTCAATCTCTAAGATATCGCCAGGAAAAATTCTGGATTCTTTAGTCACTTTTATCCGAGCCTTCTCGACCCCACGAATAACATACCAGCTTTTCTTTGAAGCTCGATCTTTCAGACCTCCGGCTATGGCGATTGCCTGGTCCACTGTTAAATCGTATTCAAATTTATATGCACCAGATTTACTAACTGCGCCTCGAATAAAAAAAGGTCGATAAGAATCAATTACTACAGACACACTAGGATTAACCAAATAGCCATCTAAGAAAGCGATTTCTAATTCTTCACTTAACTCTTTACTGGTTTTTCCAGCAACGGTCACATCCCCAATAAGTGGAATCTTAAGGATCCCAGACTGACCAACATTGGCTTTAACGGATAAATCTGGTTCGTTATATACTTTAATAACGATCACATCTCCTGAGCCAATATCGAATTCGTCATTGGCAGAAAATATTGCTGTTGACCAAACCAAAGTAAGCAAAGATGTAAAAAATTTCAAAAATTGACTTTCCACGTCAGCCTCGCTTCGCTTTGCTGGTAATCAATAGAAGAATCGATATAAGATTGCTCATTTACCCCGACGTAAAACAATACTTGACTGTGCTCCTTCAAAATTAACGTGACGTTGACACCCGCTCGGACTTCATTTAATTCGCTAACAGTGTCCACTTCTTCAAACTCAGTATTTCCAGCACTCAGATTCACCCCAAAATGCCAACGTTCAGAGGCTTTATATGTAACATCCAAGGCGACATTTTGCTCCACGCTAGAACTCGTTGCCTCACTCTTTGAAATACCGGTAAACCTTGCAGATTGCACTTTTACTAACCAATAATTAGTAGGCTCGGTACTAAAATCAAATGTCCACGAAAGGCCTGAACTTGAATCTTGAGAATCGAACTCTCGACTATACATCCCGATCAAAGCTTCTAATTTGGTCTTGCCACTGGGTTGCCAATCCATGCCCAATAAAGCTTGGTAGACACGGCTATCTTGTCTATTCTCTGAAACAAAATCTTCATCTGTCGCTGTTAACCTAAACAATAAACTGGAAGCATTGGATTGTTGATACGCAACGTCAAATTCTACTCCTTGCTCTGCGATGTCAAAAGAAGATGAATAGTCATTGTTTGGTTCATAGCTGGTTTTACTGGAAAAGGCTGAAAGAGAAATGTAACGGCTGGCAGTATTATTACCATAGACAAGTGAGGCGGCTCCTCTATTTTGTTTCAACTGGTCTGCGAACAATACATTGCTACGTAACTGAGATATGCCTTCACCAAAACGTTGTGTTTGATCTAGATGCTGTATTTGAGCATCAACATGCCATGCCTGACTGATAAAAAAACGCGAAAATAATTTAACTTTGAATGAATCAAATTCTTGCGTTTCATCTAACAGTACAGTGTCTTCTGTTAACCTATAGCGAGCTAAGTTTGCGGAATAATCAAGTAAAAACTGGGCCCCCTCATATGTTGCAACAAGCTGCCCTTTCGGCGCAATCACTGCGCCCCACGCACCTAATTCTCCTTCGATAGTTGGATTGATATCATCAACCAGTACACTAGAAATTGACAATTCCAAGGGCGATGCGTCTTTATTAACTACCTGAACGGCAGAAAAGGCGTTGCTGACGTCTAATAACGACATGACGAAAAAAAACAGTATTGTTGTAGGTCTAATACGCATTATTTGATATCTACCACCGAGTGCTACTTATAATGTGACTTTGAACCAATAGCCGAGCGATGCAATCAGTTAAACTAATTTTAATATGCTTAAGTTATCGACTAACTGCAGTATATCTATAAAACTTTATGACCCGAGGGAAGAACTAGTAGATTCAAACGACTACTTCTGGTGGGCTGGGAGAATAACCAAGAGGCGCATTACGCAACAATTGTTTGGCACCTTCTGCATCATGTTCAAGAAGCAACCGATTAAGTTCGTCAAATAATAAGATGACCTCGTCGAACGGGAGTTTGGACTCATCAGCCCCCATAATCCTAGGGTGTTCGGTAGTAGTATCAGCATCGTCTATTAGTAACTCTTCGTAAAGTTTCTCGCCAGGACGTAAGCCTGAAAATGTTAGTTCAATATCGCCTTGGGGATTATCTGAGGTTCTCAAACTGTGACCCATAAGGTGGGCCATCTTACTTGCCAAATCAACTATTTTGACTGAACTGCCCATATCCAGGACAAAAACTTCACCTTTGCTGCCCATAGCACCGGCCTGGATAACCAATTGCGCGGCTTCAGGAATCGTCATAAAAAATCGTGTGATATCTGGGTGTGTCACCGTAATAGGTCCGCCCGCTTTTATCTGTTTAGTAAATAGCGGAACAACGGAGCCTGATGATCCCAAAACATTACCAAATCGCACAATTGAAAATTCTGTGCCTGATCCTAGCTCTGCAATTCCCTGAATATAAAGTTCTGCGAAACGTTTTGTTGCGCCCATAATATTAGTCGGTCTAACAGCTTTATCTGTCGATATTAAAACAAATTTCTCTACATCATATTCTGCAGCCACTAAGGCAACATTAGACGTACCAAATACATTATTACGAATTCCAGCTAATGGATTTGATTCCACCATTGGCACATGTTTATATGCGGCAGCATGATAAATGGTTTGTATTTTGTGTTCAGCCATGACACTTCTTAACACTTCAGTATCTTGGATACTGGAGAGAATAGGCACCATGGGAATATCAAAATAATGCAGCTTCAACTCGTTTTCAATCTGATATAAATTAAATTCAGACAATTCAAACAGCACCAACTTTGCTGGTCCCGTCTTCACCAATTGTCGGCATAACTCACTGCCGATAGAGCCACCAGCTCCAGTCACCAGAACATTTTTCCCGCGTATGTTGATGTCTAACAATCGAGTGATCGGAGGAACAGGCTCCCTACCTAATAACTCCTCAATCTGAATTTCGCGAAGTTCGTCAATTTTACTTTTACCCGATAATAAATCCTGAATATTGGGAATACTTAGCAGCTCTATTGCATAAGGTTCAAGTTCAATAATCAATTCTTTACGTCTGTCGGCAGACGTATTGTGAACGGCTAACAACATTTTACTGACACCAAAACGTTTGATGTAATATGGAATATCTTTCCGCTGTCCAACTGGTAAACCTAATATTTGTTTATTATGGTATTGTTTTTTATCATCTATAAAAGCAATGGGTTGCAACTCATTGCCTATTTTCAAGGTTTGAACTAATGAGCGACCTGCTTCTGCAGCGCCAAAAATCAAACATTTTTCCCGCATCTTATAATTTTGAGATTGTGCAGAGGCTTGCATCAAAAAACGTGGTGCTATCACTAAGCTTGATGCAACCGCCCAATAAATAATAGGCACAGATATCGGTATCATGACATCAAAGACAAGTCTTGCCACCAGCAAAAATAATGCTGAAATAGCTAAAACCAATATGGCTTTTTGTATAGTTTTTAAGCCTATATATCTGATCATCTGTTGATAGTGACCAGACATTGATAATAGGCTTAAAGCAAGAGCCACATTCATTAATATGACCACTGCATCGAGATGGGTAAAATTCCAACTAGAAATTCCAAGCCTTATCCAAAACGCAAAAACGTTGGCAACTAAAAGTGCCAAAAGATCCCACAAAACTGCAATTGCTAATTTCTTTCGTGAGCTCAGTTCAAACAGTTGGTTGAACTGCATTATTGTGTAGCTCTTTTAGTGGCACTTTGCATAACTTGCGAAAGTGCCACACAGCACTTATCGATCTCAGCTTGCTTTAATGTTGGGTGAACTAAAAACATTAATGATGTAGCACCCAGTTCAATAGCATTTGTTAGGATATTTTTCGGACGATAACTGGTACCTTCAAAGGCTTTTTCTTTGTACACTTCTGAACATGAACCAGAGAAACAAGGCACATCTAAGCTATTAATTTCAGCTATGATTCTATCTCTATCCCATCCAGTATTTAATTCATTCGGTTCAACAAAAACATAACATTTATAAAAGGCATGCTCGATATAATCAGGCACTTTGGGTACTCTCAGCGAGTTGAAGCCTTTGGCTGTAGCAAAAATTTGTTGAGAGTATTCTCTGCGCTTCTCAGTCCAATCTGGCATTTTTTCAAGTTGTTTAAGTCCGACTACGGCTTGAATTTCAAGCATCCGCCAATTGGTACCAAAAGATTCATGCAACCACCTAAAACCAGGAGGATGTTCTTTTTCATAAATAGCGTTCCAAGATTTACCATGATCTTTAAATGACCACACTTTTTCCCACAGATCTCGATTGTTGGTTGTAACCATCCCACCTTCTCCAGCAGTGGTCATAATTTTATCTTGGCAAAATGACCATGCTGATATATCTCCTAACCCACCTACTGATTTACCTTTATACTTAGCCCCATGTGACTGAGCACAATCTTCGACCACGCGTAAACCGTGCTCTTTAGCTAAAGCTAGAATATCATCCATCTCGCAAGGCCAACCGGCAAGGTGCACGCATAAAATGGCGGCGGTTTTACCCCCTAGATGAGGTTTGATTGTCTCGCTAGTAATGTTTTGAGTATCACGGTCAATGTCCGCAAATACTGGGGTTAAACCGGCTAATACGATAGAAGAAATTGAGGCGATAAAAGTGCGTGATGTGACTATGACTTCGCTGCCTTTGGGTAAATCTAACGCTTGCCAAGCCAAATCTAACGCAACTGTGCCATTCGCCACAGCAATAGCATATTCGCTTTCAAAATAAGCAGCGAACTGCTTTTCAAATTCTCGGCCCTTTTGTCCAGTCCAATAATTCACTTTATTAGAATCAAGCACTTCCAATACAGCTTGTTTTTCAGCCGCATCGAAATCAGGCCAAGGAGAAAATGGGCCGTTTAACATAGCAGTAATCCTCTAGCAGTAATATTATGATTCATGTTTTTTTATCACCTTGGCTGGCGTACCCACAGCAGTTACATTGAATGGTATATTGTGTAAAACAGTGGAGCCCGCTCCTATAGTACTTTTGTCATCTATCGATATACACTGAATAACGTTACTTCCAACACCAATAAATACTTCAATACCCAATTTAACTGCGCCAGCTAAACTAACACCAGGCGCGATATGACTAAACTCCCCAACACTACAGTCATGATCAACTGTCGCACCTGTGTTAATAATACATCCAGCACCTATCTCAGTTAAAATATTGATTACACAACCAGCCAAAATCAAAGTACCTTGGCCTATTATTACGTCTTGTGCGACACAAGCGTTTGGATGCACCAGAGTGGCAATTTTATGACCATTAGTAAGTAGTTTTTGCTGCCATTTATGTCTTATGTCATTACTGCCAATAGCGACGAAATACCAAGTATTTTTGTTATCATAATTAGCATAATCATCTTGGTGTCCAACAATATGCCAATTTGCAACGTGAAGAAGTTCAGGATATTTACCATCCAGAAACCGGATGTCATCAAACTGCTTAGTCATACGGGCACAATCAGCTACCACTTTACCGTGACCACCTGCTCCAATAATGATTAACGTTTTAGTATTACTCACTACCTTTAAATTTCTCCATGGTGACATGCCCATCTTGCGAGATGTTATCTCTTTTAAAGACCTGCTTAACCGTCATAAACAATATTTTTATGTCTAACCAAAAACTACGGTTATCCACATACCAAGTATCTAAAGCAAACTTTTCTTCCCAAGACAATGCATTACGACCATTCACCTGTGCCCATCCTGTCACTCCCGGTCTGACTAAATGACGGCGTGCTTGTTCAGGCGTGTATTTATCCAAATATTCGATTAATAAAGGTCGTGGACCAACTAAGCTCATGTCGCCTTTAAGCACGTTCCACAGTTCAGGCAACTCATCTAAACTCGTCGCCCTTAACATTTGACCAAAAGCAGGTAAACGTTGTGCATCAGGTAAAAGCGCACCATCATCACCTTTTTCATCGGTCATACTGCGAAACTTTATCATTTTAAAAATGTTGCCTTGCATGCCCGGGCGAGCTTGCACAAAAAATACTGGGATCCCCATTTTGATAGCAATAATCACATATAACACCAACAATACGGGGAGTAATGTAAGCAGAGCAGCTAGCGCAACAAAAAAATCAAATAAACGCTTCATTATTTGGCAACCTCAATTAAAAACTGAGCAAATTGATCAGAAAGGTCCTCTCGATTAAACTTGTCTTTGGCGAGTTGTTTACCTTTAAGCCCCATTTCAAGCAACGCTTCTTTATTAGAAGCCATATCCTGCAGAGCATCGGCCAAGGTAACTGGATTATCAGGAGTGACGGCTTTTCCACATCCATATTCATTGATCATATCAGCTAACCAACCTGGATAATTGTTTAACACCGGTAACCCACAACTAATATAATCAAAAAATTTATTGGGAGACGTCCCGTAATAAAAGGCAGGCACATTGGCTAATGGCATTAACCCAATGTCAGCAGCATTCAAGAGATCAACTAGTTGATGTTTTGGCATAGCATTAAGGAAGATACAATTGTCTAATTGCTGTTGCTTGGCGCGTTCGATCAGGCTGGCCTTAACTCCTCCTTCTCCTACAAATAATATGACGACCTTATCATCACCGCGTTTTTTTAACTCTTGTGCCGCATCTAATATATTGTCCAAACCGTTGGCCAACCCGTGGGCACCGGTGAAACATGCCACAACTTGTCCTTCTTTGAGTTCAAAGGGCATCTCAAATGTTGCATTTTTATTTTCAAACAGAGAGATATCACAACCATTTGGCACTAGAGCAACGGGCAAGTCTTTGCGACTACGACGTTTGATACCTTCAACAATGCCGGGTGATAAACCAATGCAAGCATCGGCTTGTGCATAAGATAATTTTTCTAAGAGAGACATCCCCCATAATATGACTGGGTTAGTAATCACGCCCATGGCCTTAGGCAATTCTGGCCATAGATCACGCACTTCAAACACAAACTTCTTTCTTCTGAACGTTTTGGCAAATATTCCGGGAATAGAAGCGGTAAGAGGAGTCGAAGTGGCGAACAACAAATCATAATCTTGCTTCAAAGCAATCTTGACACTTTGATAAGCAAATTTAACAAATTGCCAGCTACGCATCGCAAATCCATCGGTATTGGAATAACTTAAATCAAACTCAATAACATGAATGCCCTCTACATCACCTTCCCGTCTACCATTAATAAATTTATTGACTAGCCCTGTTGCACCCACATTGTAGGAGCCACAAACCATAGTCACCGAATGCTCCAAAGAAAGAAGCTTTTTGGCCATTTCGTATGAACGAGTGCCAGTAGCACCGCTTGGAGTAGAAAAATGTTGATGAAAATACAAAATATGCATGTTTGGTTCTATTCCCAGCTTATTATTGTTGTTATCTGAGTATTGTTAGCCACCAAAACTTCCAAAACAGGAATTGGTGTTTTTTTACCATAATATCTGGATTCGTAGCCTTGTGCCAAGGTAAAGCTTATTAGACTTTTGGATGAGGAAATCGATAATTGTACATTGTCAGCTAATAAAGAGTGGCCTTGCACTTGCCAAGCTAAATCTGCCAGCCGCCACCTTAAACATGCTTGCTCAAATTGCCCCGATACTGTGTCTTTTATGATTAGCTGCTTGTCTGCCATCTCCACTTCTCTGGAATGCACTGCATTTTTCCAATCTACATACTCAACTTGGATTTTCTGCGGCTGCACCTCAAAACGACTATATTGCGGCCACTTACCATATAAGAAACGCGAGACTTTGGGCATGGGTTGCCTTTGGTCAAACTGCACGGTGTTATGCCCCTCAACACCGGAAAAATAGTTCAGCCACTTTTGCTCAGTGTTATAACTATAACTACCAGCATCGCGTAATATGTTCTCTCCCATATACCAAAAATCTAGGTGCAAACAGTCTGCTTGACCGGGTCTGAACCTAAATGTTGGCACGCGCAATAAACACAATAAATGTTCACTGCGTAAAATGCCATAACCGCCATCTGAAAACTTTGTGCTTGGCTCAAGCAACTCCGCCGATTTACCTTTCAGTCTAAACATTTTTGCAATAGACGCAGACCCTGGGTCCAAAAATACCGAACGATCACTGAACAGTTGATAAGCCAACTCGACTGTTGGCCGAAAATCCCGATAAACCACATTGGCGAAATTTAGAATATGTGCCCCATCATTCGCTCCCAAATTAGGCACATCACCGGTCTGACTATCAGTAATTGAACGCAACCAAAAAGCAGCTTGGCGAACCCTGCAAAGATAACTTTCTGAAAACACAGGAAGAGCAAGAAACACTCTGTATAGCTCAACCAAGTTCAGAGTATCCAACATAAGTCGATGATAAGTAGCCGAATATTGACTAAAGCTACCGTCCGGCATAATTAACTTATTAACGCGATCAGAGAGATAGCGACGACCGTAGCTTTGCCACTTTTTAGCTTGAATAGAGTTTTCATCAGCTTGTAACAACCAGCTTCCGCCAATGAACAGCGCCGCGGCTTCACTGGTGCCATGATTATTATCTTGAGCTTTTGCATATCCTAAGGTCGGAAATATACGTTGCAGATGTTCAGTAATAAAACGAGCTAAGTCTTCAGAAGGTTTTTTTTGTTCAAGTAAAAGCGTACATGCAGCTAGGTGCAATATACGTAATGCTGCTTCTTGCGCGCATTTCCAATTCACCCCTTGATTAGCTGGATCATGCAAGGACCAGTCTTGTATCCACTGGTTCAAACTATCTAATGAACAGAGCTCTTTATGTTTGATGTAGCGCTGCACAAAAAATATTGCCCAAGAGAATCTAGATGTTTCCCACACCCCTTTGATATCGCCTATACCAGAGTCAAAATCGGAGATCTCGCTCCAATGTTTATTATCTTGTTTCAGTGATTTTCCAGAAAGGACGGAATGCTGCCAATCAGGTATTGTTACAACATCTATATCAATCCATCCAAATAACTGCGGGGCATCAAGTAATTTAGTTCCTCCGTATCTCGCAGAAAGACATGTTAATTTGACTTCTGTCAAAGGTTCAAAAAAAGGTCCCTCAATGGATGATTGGATACCTAGGCTTTTTTTAAACCAACCTAACTTCAGCCGAAAAGTGTACCAAGCGACATGGGCGATATTCAGCAGTCCAAGTCGTCTATAGGTATCAATTTTCAGTAACAAAGACATCTGTTATTGATTTTCGAGTTGCTGAGCCACATCGATAGTTACTTTGGCAACTTCATATAACTCGGCATAATCAATGGGGCAAGGCTGACCGTTAACTATTGCGTCCAAAAAGGCTTTGGCACAGGCTTTATGTCCCTTATCTTGCTGCCACAAATCAAGATTTTTGAAATCTTTAAAACCATAACCTTTCAATTTTCTAAAATTGTCTAGTTGCAGTATTTTCTCTCCTACAAAAACTTCAACACGCTCTTTGGGATATGATGCTGCGCCATTCGCAAAATAATGAATACTGCCCAGTGACCCGTCTGCAAACCCCAAGGTGATGATAGTCACATCATCTTGTTTTATTCCATCTCCATTTTCTAGGCATCTTGCATTGACGCTAGTGATGGTAGTTCCAACTAAAAACCGCATCAAGTCTATAAAGTGACAAGCTTCGCCAATGATACGTCCCCCCCCCACATTGACATCCTGAGTCCAATGATCAGGCGGAATATTGCCAGCGTTCACCGTCATAATAATCGACTTTGCTTTTACTGAGCCTTGTAAAAGCGACTTCATTTTAACCACTTGAGGTGAAAACCTGCGATTAAACCCCACCATCAGCCTAACGGGTGTTGATTCGAGTTGTTGCTGATATGCCTTATCAACTTGTGCTAGTTGTTCGAGATCAATTGCTAAAGGTTTTTCAACAAATACGTTTTTACCATTTTCTAAAGCCGTACTGACAAATCCAGCATGGCTGTTATGCCGAGTAACAATAGCAACAGTGTTTATTTGTGGGTTAGCAAGCATGGCTTGTGTATCAGTAGTTGCTTCAGAAAATTGATTTTTTTCGCCATGTACAACACCACTAGTGCCTCCAGACGTAGCAATAGTATGTAATTGAGCGTTCGCTTCCTTAAACGCAGGAATTAGCATTCTAGATGCGTAATTCCCGGCGCCCACAAAACCAATTACGGGTTTATCCGCGTGAAATTTTTGAGCATGAGACAAAGAAACCGATGAAACTAATTTTTCTTCACTGCCGATGTTCTCGTATTTGAGTAAGATGCCCAAAGATTTAGGATCATTTGTTAGGGTTTGGTAAGCATCGATGGCCTCTGAAAAGACATATCTATGAGTGATAAGAGTAGATACATCAAGCTGACCCAATGACATTAAATCCAGTACAGCTTCAAAATTTCGTTGCTCAGTCCACCTGACAAAGCCGAGCGGGTAATCCTGTCCTTTATCCTCATAATTCGGATCGTATCGGCCTGGACCATAAGAACAAGACACTTGAAAACTAAGCTCTTTTTCATAAAATTCAGCACGATTTAATTCAAGCCCAGTCACACCAACAAGAATGATTCGACCACGTTGTCTCGACATTTGGGCTGCTTGACTCACCGGATCACTTGATTGAGTTGAAGCGGTAATGATGACTGCATCCACACCACGACCACGAGAAAAGGTGATGCCTGCCTCAACTGAGTCCTCACCATTAGCAGGGTTACATGTTTGAGCACCAAACTTTTTAGCCAAATCTAACTTTTGCTGATCAAAATCTATAGCTAAAACTCGACAGCCATTAGCCCGCAAAAGCTGAATGGCCATTAAACCAATTAACCCAGCGCCCGTTACTACTACTGACTCTCCCAGCGTTGGCTTGGCTAAACGTATGCCTTGCAGCGCAATAGACGCTAAGACAGTAAATGCTGCAGATTCATCATCTACATTATCAGGTATTTTTGCACACAGATTTTTTGGCACTCTCACTAAATCAGCGTGTGGGCCATTTGAAATGACTCTGTCGCCGACTTGAAAACCTTCAGTATATTTACCTGCTTCAAGTACTTTTCCCACATTGCAATAGCCCAAAGGAATAGGCTCACTCAATTTGCTTTTAACTGCATCATAAGTAGTCACAAGCCCATCAGTTTTGACTTTATCCAATACTTGCTTAACCTTTTCAGGCTGTTGTTTGGCCTTCTGCAGATAAGAAGCTTTGCTAAAATTAAGCAACATACGCTCAGTTCCCGCAGAAATCAGACTGCAAGTTGATTCAATCAGCAAGTTCCCAGATTTACTCTGCGGCTTGGGTGCTTGCAATATCTCAGTTTTACCTGAGTCTAAATATTGGATGAGTTGTTTCATTTTTATCGTTCTTAGTAAATAAGCCAATCTGGCAAGAAATAATTGTCTTTCGACGACACCCTGATTTTGTCTAAATTAGGTGTTAGGTCAAGTTGCTTTACATTATCAAATAGTTGGACATTTTGTGGCAATCCTCGCCAGTCTTTTATCGATTGAATGTAGGGCATATTTAATACTATGACTTTAGCACCAAGACTAGCTGCCTCAAAAATGGGTAAACATAGAGTCTCTTCGATAGATACAATCAACACTGCATCTACACGTTGATAAAGGTCGAATAACTGTGAACGACTAATTTGACCCAATGCAATAGCGTTAGGTAAGTCGAGTTTTTGCTCAGACGTGACCAATAGCTTAATCCGATTAGCCACTAACCACTCATTGTTCTGGTAAAACCAATCTAGGTTTTTTTGTGAAACATTTGGATCAGTAACTGGCCACAAAACCACAATCTCGCTTTGCTCGTTAGCATTGATCGAAACAGGTAACTGCGAACTGAATTCCGATTTTATCCCTGGCCATTTCACTAAAAACTTATAATGTTTTGAAAACTTTTCAATAAAACGTTGTTGGATGAGCGGTGATTGAACAACTATTGTAGACCCTTTTAACAGGTGAATAGCCAGTGCAATTAGCCTGAATCGGAGGGACTTTTCAGTAAATACTTTGGCCTGATGAAAATAAGTAATACGCAGGCAAATCGGCAACACCAAATTGACGTTATTAAAAGAAATACAATGAGTCGCACGATACTTTAGGCAAAACCAAAAGATACCGATACAAGAAAATAGCAAAGTCGATATGCCCGATGTTTCTTTTTTGTAAAACTCCACATTGTCGGGCAAATCGTCTGGCTTATTGGGGGCCAAGAGAATAAATTGTGTCTGACGATCGCTACCACCAAGCCAATCGATGAAAGAATCGATAATAGTTTTGGCTCCTCCATATTTAGCAGCACTGGCGTTAATTATAATTTTTTTGCTGACCAAACTGCTTTTTACTCCAACAATTAATTGACTAACGTTTAGCGTGCCCTTCTATGGCGGCAACAAATCCATCTACCATTCGGTCCATACTACAAAAATTAACGTAATCTGCGTAACTCTGCTGTGACATCTTAACCGCTAGTGACTCATCTGTCGCAAGCGTTGTCATCTTCTGTGCAAGTTGCTCTATACAATCACGGTCTTTAGTGGCTGTAATCATCATACTGTTACCCTCATTAAGTACCGCCACTTCTGGAGCATGAGTAACGCTACTACTTGAAATAATGGGTACACCAAACGCCAAAGCATGATTTAAACCTAAGCCCAGATGACCCGGTGATACGTATGCAATTGCACGATGAAATATAGGCCTCAGCACATCATTATCACTGACAGCACCATAAAATTGAGTATGATGATCAATGTTTAGAGTTTTGGCTAGGTTTTCAAGCTCTTCTTTTATATCGCCATCCCCTACAATATCAAGGTTAAGTGTCTTATCAGGCGACGCGGCTAATAATTTTGCAAATGCATGCATTAGCAAATCAATACGCTTGCGAGACTGTAGTCTACCCACAAACAAAAAGCTGGTACCTTGACCCGCTTTAATTTGGTGATTACTCACTTCCACAGTATTATTTGCTACGTAGGTCAATTCGGCGCGCATTCCTTTATCAAGCATGGCTTGTCGGCCAATTTCAGTATAAAGCAACATCCCATCAGCTTTATTTGCTAAGGCAATACGTAGGTAATTACCGAGCTTACCCTTACCAAGACCGTGTCCCCAAAAAATCAAACGATATTCCTTAGACACTAGTGATAATAATGCATTAGCAGGCCAATATAGATCAAACATAGCAATTACAACGTCATACTCATCTAGCTTAGGACGCTGCTGCTGAATATGAAATGGCCCAAATTTGCTAACAGGTACAATTAATTCTTCAAAGTCACATTGAAGAGTGCTGCCTTTACCCGAATGCATAACGGTTAGTTGGTAACCACGTTTGACTAAACTATTATAAAACGGCACCCGATAATCAAATAAAACATTCTGTAAAAATAATACCTTCATGCTTTTATAAACCCTTTTACAGCATTACGTTTAATCACAATGAATATCAGCCACCAACACAAATAGTTTTGATAACTAAAAATAATCGCATTGGGCTCCACTAAAGTAGTGAACATGCCTGCCAGTAAAATAATGACTAAGCCCATCGCCTCTTTGTTATCTTTATTTTCCTTAACTGCCTTTAGCATGGTTGAGAGAAAGAAAAACAGAATAAATACAGGTACAAACAACCCATATTCGATAAACAACCGCAACCACACATTGTGGATTTCAAAATCGATGCCCATATTGGCAAAAGCTGTTTCATAACCTTTTGGCCCAAGTCCAAAAAATAATTCCAAAGGTGAATCAATAAGGTCAAAAGCCAAACCATATTGTTCGAGCCTTCCTGACGAAAAATCAGAACTAGCGTTTGAACCAGCCTCTAAACGGTCAAAACGTAAATGCGCAAAAAGCTGATCTTTGAAAGCAATGGCAAACGCAAAGGAAGCGAATATACCAGTTAAAATAGCAGCGTACTTCTTATAATAAATGAGTAAAGTGATAACGCCTAACAGGCAAGCTAAGGTTCCCCCTCTACCGCCACTGGATATTTGCGATAAAACAATCATCACGAATGCGGCTAAAAAGAAGTAGCGGCGGATTTGTTTGGTCATAATAAAGCACCACATCATAAAGATACCCAAACTAACAAGCCCACCTGACCACTGGGTACGGGAGGTAGAAAAACCTGTTGCGTAAAGTCGATTATAACCATCAAACGAAGGCAGGCCTAAATTGAGTAAAAAATCAGCCACGGTGATCATACATAAAGGGATCATAACTGCAGCGATGGCCATGGGAACTCTTTGCAGAAATTTTTCTTCTTTACTTAACCAATAAATCGAGATTAACAATCCCATCAATAAAAGATATCGACCGAGCACACCTGTAGACAGCTCACTTTGGCTAAAATACATCCCTGGAAGACTTAAAAAAACAACGCCAACAATTAAACTTACCCCACTGCCGCGAATAAAGTAGCGATCTTTAAACCATTCGTTAGCTCCGAAATAAAGTGCTGAGCCAATTATCAGCATCGCTAAGCCATATTTAGCTAAATTAAAAATTGACGGGGGCAAAAACAAGAACCAATAAACCGGCCCAATCGCGATATAAAATGGCGCGATATAGGTAAGGATTTTTTTAGGGTTCATGTCAAATCTTCCTTGAAGTCCACTGGGCCAACAGGACTAAAAGTACATACGCGACTAGGGTACTGACTGCCGCACCTATTATGCCGTAAATTGGAATAAGCACTATATTCAGGGCGACATTAGCCGCCGCAGCGGTGCCTGTCATCATAGGAATATATTGGGTTTTTTCCTTCAACGAAAAACGAATATTAGCTTGCAAATAAAGTGGATAAATAAGATAAGCCAAGGAAAGAATCAGGATAGTGTGAACATCATAATAGTTTTGTTTATCAACCCACTCCAAAATCTGCGGCAGGCTTAAGTTGGCTAACAACAAAACGGCTATTGCACTTAATATTGAAATATTGAACATTTTTTTTAAAAGTTGCTCAGCCTCATCTGAAATACCCAATTGATAAACCTTTGCCTCATAAACAATATTTACCACCGCAAAGATAAAAAATACACCTCCGGCAATTGAGTTAATAAAGGCATACACCCCGAGTGCTGATGCTTCAAGCATATTGGCTATCATAAGCTTATCAAGCTGTCCTAGGGAAGCTCCTGCTAATATATGCAGAACAAGGGGTAAGCCAAAAAGTAGAGACTTTTTCCATATCGCAATGGCCGTAGGCCAGATAAAAAAACCTCTAAAATCAAAAAGTGAGTAACAAACAACACTGACTAATAATATGGTCTCCGCAATAACTAAATACTCAACACTCCTAGTGCTTACAGCGATTATAATTAAGATACAAAGTTTAACCAGTCCATACCCACCACGTAATATGAGAAAATTTTGGTTCTTATTCAGACTCCTGCACATTGAAACCAATAACATGTATAGAGTTTGTGTCATGCCCCACACCACAACTATTCCAAAGTGCACTGCCATTTTATCGGCCATATCGAACCAATGCAGCGCTAAATAGCCAAAACCAAATGCGATACCGGAAAAAAACAACGCGGTGATAAATGCGATACTGACTCGAACATTATTATCCTCGAGCTTATCTTGTGATACATAACGTAGTATAACTCTGTCTTGCCCAGCGGTGCCTATAGCAGACACCAACAAAACTAATGCTAACAGAAGAGAAAAAGATCCAAATTGAGCGGGGCTTAACCACAAGGGTAGACATAGATATCCTAACCAGTTGCAGCCACGGGCTATCGCTTCAATTGTGCCAGGACTTCGAACCAACACCGACGGCATTTCCTTTTTATTTTATTACTTATACCATTTACCAATAGCACATAGTGTCATGCTACAAAAGCATTTGTCTAGATTAGGAATATTTGTGTGTTGCCAGTATTGCGGTTATCTTAAATGAAAAACATCGCATCTATCGCAATTCTCTTATACTTTAGCTTATTTTATAGACCGTCCGAACGCGGTAGCTTTGATAAAACCACTTCACACCAAGTACAAAGAAAATGCGGAGAAAACACGTCGTGATTTTATCAATACTTGTGGCCTGCGAGTTTTGAATTGACCAAAATCAATTCAAACATTGTTTACAAAGCTATTGTCAATCAGCGCCCGAATCTTCAAAACTCATTCTTATACGAAGAGTTATAAAAGGATATTCCATAGACATTATTGGTAATATCTATGGTGAAAAAGGGGACTTTCCTATTTTTAGAGGACTCCTCAAATACTTTAAAAGACATATACGTATGTTATTTAAAGGGAAAGCAGACACATGAAAACGAGTAATTCATTGTTTACAAGGTTATCCCAACTCAGAATCAACAAAAAAGATGATTAAAGCTATGTAACAACTTGAATCTCTTGGCTTTTCAACTCTGTTTGTAAATGCCATACTCTTACCGCTTCTATGCGCGGTACACAACAAAAACAAAATAATCATTGGCGTATAGTTATAAAGTCGAGGGACTTCAAAAAAAATGAAATTCAAAAAAATCTTACTAGTATTTGGCACCCGTCCAGAAGCCATTAAAATGGCACCTCTTGTTGTAGAATTAAAAAAACGCGCAGAATTAGACGTCAAAGTTTGCGTCACCGCTCAACACAGAGAAATGCTTGATCAAGTACTTAACTTATTTAACCTGACTCCAGATTACGATCTAGATTTGATGCAGCCGGGGCAAGACTTATACGATATTACTGCTAGAGCACTGCAAGGACTTAAAGCTGTTCTATTAGAGGCTAAACCTGATTTGGTTTTAGTACATGGCGATACAACCACTACTTTTTCTGCCTCTCTTGCTGCTTTTTACCAAAAAATTCCAGTTGGCCATATAGAGGCAGGACTGAGGACCGGTGATATCTACAGCCCGTGGCCAGAGGAAATTAATCGCAAATTAACGGGTTCATTAACCCAAATGCATTTTGCTCCGACTGAAAAATCAAAGCAAAACTTACTTAATGAAAACATTAGTGACGATTATATATTTGTCACTGGTAACACTGTGATTGATGCACTGTTGCAAGTTATTGAAATTATTAAAACAGATACTGAGCTTAATCAAGGATTGAAAGATCAATTTAACTTTGTTGATCCAAATAAAAAATTAATATTAGTCACTGGCCATCGCAGAGAAAGTTTTGGTGGCGGTTTTGAACGTATATGCCAAGCCTTAAAATCGTTGGCAGAGAGGGGCGATGTACAAGTTGTTTATCCAGTACATCTGAATCCAAATGTAAAGGAGCCGGTAGACCGTATCCTCGCGGGTGTAAAAAACGTGCATTTGATCGATCCTTTAGATTATTTGCCTTTTGTATATTTGATGAGCCAATCATATTTAATTTTGACAGATTCTGGTGGCGTGCAAGAAGAAGCCCCTTCCCTAGGAAAGCCAGTTTTAGTCATGCGTGATACGACTGAACGTCCAGAAGCTATTCAAGCTGGCACAGTAAAACTAGTTGGTACTGACCTAGATTATATTGTAGAACAAGCAAAGAAACTTTTAGATGAGCCAGAAGAATATAAAAAGATGTCAATTGCCCATAATCCCTATGGTGATGGCAAAGCCTGTTCAAGAATTGCAGATATAATTATTTCAAAGTAGAGACAAAAAAATGGTTTTCAAGAAAGTTTCAGTGATTGGTTTAGGCTACATAGGATTACCAACCGCAGCGGTAATTGCCTCTCGAGGTATAAACGTTGTAGGTGTTGATGTATCAGAAAATGCTGTTAATACGATCAATCAAGGTAAAGTACATATAGTAGAGCCCGACCTAGATATGTTGGTTCAGGCAGCAGTTACCTTAGGTAAATTAAGAGCAACATTAGTTGCAGAGCCAGCAGATGCTTTTATGATCGCAGTACCTACCCCTTTTAAAGATAACCATAAGCCCGACTTAAGTTTTATTTATAGTGCTGCGAAAACGATTGCTCCTGTGTTAGAAAAAGGCAATTTAATTATATTAGAATCCACTTCTCCTGTGGGAGCTACTGAACAACTAGCTGATTGGTTACAAGAATTACGCCCCGACCTTACCTTCCCTCAAACAGCGGCAGAAAGTGCTGATATTCAAGTCGCACATTGCCCTGAGCGGGTACTTCCTGGAAGAGTATTAGAGGAATTGGTCTCTAATGACAGAATAATCGGTGGTATGACATCAAAATGTAGCGAAAAGGCTATCGATTTATATAAAACCTTTGTTCGCGGTGAATGTATTATCACAAATTCGCGTACTGCCGAAATGGCCAAATTAACAGAAAATTCATTTAGGGATGTCAATATTGCGTTTGCTAATGAGTTATCCATCATCTCTGACAAACTAAAGATCAATGTTTGGGAATTAATTCCTTTAGCCAACCGTCATCCTAGGGTAAACATACTCACACCAGGACCTGGTGTTGGTGGACACTGCATTGCAGTAGATCCTTGGTTTATTGTTGACTCAGCCCCAGAAGAGGCAAGAATGATCAGGACAGCTAGGGAGATTAACGATGGAAAACCCAAATATGTTATAGACCAAGTTGTTAAAGCTGCAGATCAATTTAAACAACCAGTTATTGCATGTTTAGGTTTAGCATTTAAAGCTGACATAGACGATTTAAGAGAAAGCCCAGCACTGGATATTACGTTAAAATTAGCCCATTTAAACATCGGCAGAGTAGTCGCTGTAGAGCCTAATATCACAGAATTACCGATTCAACTTCAAGAAGCAGGTGTAGAATTACTAACATTGAAAGAAGCGCTTGAACAAGCAAATGTACTAGTAGGACTAGTAGATCATAAACCCTTCAAAGCACTTAGCAATCCAGATATCAACTCAAAAGTAGTAGTGGATACCCGTGGGTTGTTCAACAGATTTTAACACTTCTAGCTTTAGAACTAGTGCCAATTAGATTAAAACTATGATCTAATTGGTTATTCATTTTACAATTAAAATTTATGCTTAAGACTAACTATTTTACTGCATTAGCAAAACGTGAAACTAATGCTAGGAAAAAGCTGCGGTTATTGGCGTTAGCCCACCTCAAAGATGGAATGAATAGAGCTACAGTTGCCAGAATACTGAAAGTCAGCAACGGCACTGTCAGCAAATGGGTGGCGCTATTTCTCTAAAATGGATTGTTTGATTAGAAAATAAACCCTCCCCTGAACGGCCACCAAAATTGACTTCTGTTGAGTGTGACAAAGTGGCTGCGTTTATTGTTGAAAGTAGTCGTTCATCTAAAGGGCAACGTTTAATCGCTGCGGATATTAAACACTATATGAAATGTAACTTTGGCGTTCAATATCAACAATCCAATATTTATCGCCCTTTACATGAACTGCAGTTTTCATGGATCACTAGCCGTTCGAAGCCGCTAAGCAGTCAGAACAAGTCCAAGAAGAGTTTAAAAAAATTCCAAATTGAAACGATCAACTTGATCCCGGGCATATTGCCTTGGACAAGGTCGATATTTGGTTTCAGGATGAAGCACGCTTTGGTCAACAAAATACGACGACCTACTTATGGGCAGAGAAAGGCAGCCGGCCACGAGTGGTTAACCAGCAACAGTTTGAGTACGCGGAGTGTCTGCCCCCTATTTGTTTGGCATGGTGTGTCCGCCCACAGGGGAGACTGAAGCATTGCTTGCTCCATGGGTAAACAAAGGAGTGACGTTCAATATCTTGAACAGATATTGACGACGACGAAACCGGATCGTCATGCAGTGGTGATATTGGATGGGACTGCATGGCATCAAGCTTCATTAGTCGAGGGACATTAAAAATGTGAATATCATCAAATTGCCGCCGTATTCACCTGAGCTAAACCCAATCGAACAAGCATGGGGTTGGCTACGCCAGCATCATTTAGCTAATCGCTGTTTCAGCGGTATAAGGATCTTGTTGATGCCTGCACCCTGCACTATCGCTTGGAATGATTTTGTCAGCGATACTCTATGCGTGACAAAAATGTGTTATCGAGATTGGTTCGAAGTGGAAAAAACTTAAACCGGATCGGTATTATGACCATTTTCGAATTCCTGAAACGCAAAAAGCCACCTCGTTAAGGTGGCTTTGTACTTAATTGGGAGTCTGGCAATGTGCGGGGCACCCCGTGCTACTCTCGCATGGGGGTGGAAGCGGAGTCTTTTAGGAACACAGTTCCTACCGCTGGAACGAGCTAAGCTATGCTTGGGTCCGGATAATCCACTTCGTGATGGTTTTTTGCTGAGTAGCATTGCGCGGCAGCGCTTATACGAAAAAAGCCCAGTCGTTAGACTGAGCTTTTTCGTGTAATTGGGAGTCTGGCAATGTGCTACTCTCGCATGGGGAAACCCCAAACTACCATCGCCGCTAATGTGTTTCACTTCTGAGTTCGGAATGGGATCAGGTGGTACCACATCGCTATTGTCGCCAGACAAAAACTGTTATCTATCGAGCTTGCGCTCAATAAATCAATATGTAAAAGCTGATACCCTTCTCTTATTAAGGAGTTAGGCAGTAATCGAGGCTAAAGAGGTCTT
>Ga0209309_10001278_pt1 | contig 25800 bp, 27 predicted proteins | sample COGITO_mtgs_1204_2_FD_184807 | JGI IMG/M metagenome (GOLD analysis project Ga0209309, IMG submission 184807) | Pelagic marine microbial communities from North Sea - COGITO_mtgs_120412 (SPAdes) (version 2) | ecosystem: Environmental > Aquatic > Marine > Epipelagic ... | reverse complement strand
ACTGAGCGAAACATATCTAAATGACTATAAATACAGCAAAACTGTGAAATATTTTACTTTACTTACTAAACAATCTATGTATAGTGATAGACATCCTAATAAATAACAAGGAGGATACATATGGAAAGTAATGGAAATAAAACAGCCCTAGTAGCAGGAGTTGTCGCACTCGTTGTTGGTGGTGTTGGTGGCTATGCCATCAGTGAGTCAATGACTGACGATAACAGTGGTGACAACGCATCAGTTTCAGAGGATAACCCAATGACTGATACGAAAGCAGCAGCGTTCCGAACAGCTATGAACAACGCGTTCACTGATCACATCGCCTACGCATCACCAGCCCTTCGTGCAGCATTTGATGGATCACCATCACTTGACGGTAACGTCGCAGCACTTGATGCAAACAGTGTTGAGATTGCAGAAGCAGTTGATTCAGCTTACCCAGGAACCAAAGAAGATTTCTTGAAACTGTGGCGCGATCACATCGGATTCTTCGTTGACTACACCACTGCCGCAAAAGCAGGTGACGAAGCTGGTATGAAAGAAGCCAAAGACAAGCTAACTGGCTACACGTCAGACGCCTCTAAATTCTTCGCGGATGCAAATCCTAACCTAGACCAGGCTACCCTTAAAGAAGGCCTAACGACCCACTTCAACCAAGTTATCGCGGTTGTTGATGCCTATGGTGCCGATGACTTCGAGAAGTCATACTCACTCCAGCGTGAAGCATCTGATCACATGGAAGCGACTGCTGATGCCCTCAGTGCAGCAATCGTTAAGCAGCAGCCAGAAAAATTCTAATAGTTTTCTGACCGCACATGATCGCACCGCGGCCTTACTCCCTTTGGCTCCGGTGCGATCATTTATGAAAAACATAAGTAAAGAAAGGAGAGCCATGAACTTTTCAGCAAAAGAAACCAGTCTCAGTACGATATATACCTATCAAGCATCGATTCTCCATGCGAAAGCATACCGTAACCTCAAACTTATTAAACATCATATTCTGATTGCTCATGGACTCACCGTTATGCAGTGGTCAGTGCTTGGCATCGTTAACGATGCTGGCGCGGGTGGCATGAGAACCTCTGATATCGCTAAAGAGCTAGATACAACACTGGCTTTTGTTACTACCACTGTTAATTTTCTGGAAGCGAAAGGCTTCGTGACCAGAGTTGCCCATGGCAGCGATAAACGAGCCAAAATGATCGCAGTCGCCCCTGAGCACATCGGGCTGATTGATACGATAGAACAAGATGTACGTCGACAACTGCGAGAGTCGATCTATAGCCGAGTCTCACGGGACGACCTTGAGACCTTTATGCGTGTACTAGCGGCATTTTCAGGCGAGCAAAAGTCGAAAGATGATTAGCCAAATAGCTTTGTTAAATTTTGAATATCTCTATTAATTGTTTTTGAATCATTGGTGAGTCGATATAAAAACTCACTTTCACGGCGTCGTAGGACGTCTTTTGCTATTAAAAACAGTGCTATTGGATACGGCGTACGGGCTGTCTCGATAATGCCCGAAATTTTGTCACTGACAGCGATGATTTGTTTCCTCTCACTTTTTTTGAGAGGCCGTGGCATGACTTTTTTGGCAATAAAACCAATGATGATAAGTGCGACAAGTCCGATTAGTGTGAGCGGTATTAAAATGGTTAGTAATAGCAGAAACCACTGACTGAGCTGAAACGCTAGTAGCGTAACACCTGTGTAAAGAATAACCAAAATCACTAAACCGATTAGGCTGTATTTTTTGATCGTTCGCTGTAAAAACACAGCGCCGACGGCTCGAATTACTTGGGCTTGCGTGTTCATGTTTATCAGTATAGCCTAAGTCGTAACATCTTCTGTTTTTTTGAGCGCTAGTCTGGTATAGCTGTTCCCGTTATTTATTTTGCACGCATCGCTTGCTTATATTGAGCGCTGGATCGTACTGTTCATTGTAGCGAGTTGATACAGTCATGTCTTCTTTAGAGGCGACGTGAGGTAGCCCTATGGTCTGAATTTTGATCATTTGACAGCTGGCATCATAGTATACGATTTGATACTCGCGGAGGCCATCATTCTCGGTCTTTGCTGCTCGTAGTCCCCCTGCTCCGATAGACCCGGGATTTGCGTACCAGCCATTTTCGCTGAATTCAACCTTGGCTTTATGGGTGTGCCCCGCCATTGTCCCAGCTACTAGACTTGTATCGAAATACTCAAACAACGCTTTATTATGAGTCAATACCAGATCAATTGGCTCGCCGGACTCTTCAGCTTCACGCAGCATGACGGTTATTTCTTCGCCAAGTTCTTCATAAGCGGCTGCATTTTCTACGGGATCATCAAAGCTTTTGTCGGGAGCATACTGAGGCTCACTGACCATGAGCGTTCTAAGTCCTCCCATAGTGATAGCTTTTATTTCACCGCGTTCTTTGTCGCCGACCACCGCAACGTTTTCCCTCTCTCCAAGAAGTCGCATCAGCTCCATCGTGTCGTGGTTGCCGGCTAGTATATCGGTTGGAATCTCGCCGCCAGCATAGGGTATAGCATCGTAAAGGGACACATTATTAAACTCATCAATCGTACCAAAATCACTCGGATCACCAAGCATCACGACTCGGTTAGCTCCAACCCTCTCAATTTCTTTTTCTAGGATAGCCGCATCATTGATGTTGTGTTCGTCAGATTTCACGATATGCACAAGCTCGCTCTGGCCGTAATACTGAGATTGCGCCGATTCTTGCTCTATCAGATCGTTTAGCGCTATGATTGAGTCAAAATTATCAAGGTAGCCTTCATTGATTTTGTCTAGGCCGCTCGTCTGTTTGGCTACTAACTCGGCTTCAGCCACTGCGCCAGTCGAGGTTGACCCAAGTAGTTTGTCTTGATCATATTGTGCAACCGTGATTCCACTCGCGCCTCCTAGTATGGTAAGTGCTGACGCTGCGCCAATCACTTGCGGAGAATGAAACAGATTGCTGGGCGTAAACGGTCGTTTCCGCCCTCTTGTCAATCCTGCTGCAACACGGACTGTCGAAGCAGTACCGATAGCACCAAGTCCAAACACCCCAAGGGACTTTAAGAAAATTTGTTCTTTTCTATCTCTAATTTGAGCTATATCTTCGAAACTCTGGTCTTCCCAGCTTTTTTGTTCTGCCCCTGTGCTGTTAAGTGATGCGAGGTTAGAGCGAAATATGTTTTTGGATATGTCGGTTATTTCTACCGTGACCTCTGGTCCAAAAGAGTGTGTTTCTGATTTGGGACCAATATTGTTGATGCCAATATGGGTTTGGGCGGAAAGCCCTAGCTTGGAAAGCTCGTTTTGGTTTAGCGTCATACCTACTTCTACCGGAAATGGGCCTATCTGTTCATCTGTTTGACCAAGTGTGTTCATAGCAGTTGCGCCACCAACGTAGCAAAGCGCGACATTAGCGGCTATTTGGCCTGTTTTCTGGACAAGACGGTAGGCTTTTTTTCGCTTCGTAAGCGAAAAAGGTGTTTTTTCAAGCTCCTCTTGAACACTGCTCATGATGTATATAATAAAACATTAAATATATTATGTAAATACTGATAGAATAGACACTATGCAAGACTCAATTTTTACCAAAATTATCAACGGCAAACTGCCAAGTTTTAAAGTCTACGAAGATCAGTGGACGTATGCGTTTTTGAATATCAACCCTATTCAGCCGGGACACCTCCTCGTCGTGCCACGAGCACAAGTCGATCACATCGAGGATTTGGAAGATGATGATTTCACGGCGCTCATGCGAACCGTCAAAATGCTGATGCCGCATATCAGAGATGAACTGCAGGTTAAACGTGTCGGTATCAAAGTCGAAGGTTTCGAAGTGCCACATGCGCACGTCCACCTCATACCCGTCAACACTGGTGAGGATTTGGAGCAGCGCCCATACGAAGCCGATCAAGATGAGCTTCTCGACATGCAAGAGCGTTTGAGCTATTAGTGGCTAAGGGTGTAACCATTCTAGTGGTCGGCGGAAAGCATAGTGCCGAGCTTGTCGATGCTATTGTCCGTTATGAAGCCCGGCTCAAATCTTTGATGCCGATCATTTGGAAGTATTTACCTCACTCATCTGAAACTAATGATACTGCCAGACGAGCTGAGAGCCGCTCACTGCTCGATAAACTATCTGATGATGACTACGTCGTACTTTTGGATGAAATGGGCGCTCATATGAGCTCTGAAGGTTTTAGTACATTGCTGATCCAGTCAATCCAACGACCCAATGGGCGAGTCGTTTTTATTATTGGCGGAGCTTATGGTGTTGATACTAGCGTCCACGCTCGTGCTGATACGGTCATGAGTTTGTCAAAAATGGTATTCCCTCACCAGCTTGTCCGTCTGATACTCATTGAGCAACTGTATAGAGCCCATGCGATTAGCCAGAATCACCCGTATCACCATCGCTAGTCTTTTGACTCGTCACCTCTGTTAATTAGAACATATATTTAGACAGACTATTGACATAACTCAAAGCTTATGCTAATGTGATTGAGTCAGTATACGTAAAAACAAAAACTAACAAAAAAAAGATATGAAAACATTACTTACTTGCCTACTATCATTAACACTTGTGCCAGCAGTGTTGCTATCAGCAACGCATGCCAAAGATATTGTGGCGCAATCAGAGACCAAGAAAGTACTGGGTGCTTCAAGCATCACGAAACTGAAGCTCAATTCAGTTAGGGATGATCCGATGTCTAAATCGCTCGGTGACCTGCATAACCATATCGATAAAACTATGCTCAAACACGTCGCGAAGTCTACCGCTGATGTGCATGCACGTGCGGTTCGAAAAGACGGTGAAGAGATTGCCGATGCGCACCCTATCTCGACACGACTACTCGAGATTGTGTTGAAGCTCCGTTTGTTTTACGCGTATAGTCTAAGTTCAGTTGGGCTAAGCGCCTAGCTGGAGTTAGATAACTGATACCAATCTAAAAACCACCCGACCGGGTGGTTTTTAGATTATGCAGATATGTCAGTCTAGGCTTCGATGACTTCAAGCTCACGAATGAGTTTTTCCTCGAGGGATTTCTGATCTTTAAGCTGCTGTCGAGTTTCGTCGACTATTTTTTCAGGCGCAGAATTGACGTAGCCTGGATTAGCAAGTCGTGTGGATAGTTTCTTGATTGATTCACGAGTCTCAACCAGTCGCATTTCAAGTTTTGACTGGTGGTCGTAGAGCGTATCAGCATCAACATCGAGCCAAGCTTCCCTGTTGGCGACCGCGAGTCGGAGGCCAGAAGGCTGCTCGACATGGGTGATTTCTTTCAGGTTAGCTAACTGCATCAGTACGCCGATGTTGTCTTCAATCAGACCGTCATTTTCATAAAACATGGTCTGTTTGCCGCCCGGTAACTCAGCTGATACATAGCGGGTCTGGATGACTAGTAGCTGGACCTGCTCGAACGCACTAGCGGCGATATCCGAGTATTCGACACTGCTAGGCCAGGCGGATTGGATGAGTAATTCGTGCTCCCACTGGAGTGTCGTCCAGATGGTTTCGGTCACAAACGGTGCGAATGGGTGAGCTATTTTGAGGCAGGTTTCGAGTACCCAAGCCATCATGCCCACGCCGGTGTTGTCTTTGCTGGCTTCGATGTACCAGTCTGCCACGTCGTCCCAGATGGTGTGGTAGACCATGTCGGCGGCTTCGGCGTAACGGTAGTTGTCTAGTTTTTTGGCAACGTCAGCTGAGGCGGTCACGAGCTGACGGAGTATCCAGTGGTCAGCCGTGGTTTTCGGATGGGGCACGCGGTCAGCATCGCTATCAATCTTCCCTTCAATAAATCGAGCGATATTCCAGAGTTTGTTACAGAAATTACGTCCAGCGATGACGCTAGCGGTAGAAAATGCCTGTGACTGCCCGGCGGTACGGTTGGCGATGATACCAAGTCGGAGTGCATCTGAGCCGTATTCGCTCAGTACTTCCATTGGATTGAGGACATTACCCTTTGATTTACTCATTTTTTGATTGTGCTCGTCGTTGACCATACCGTGCATATAGACGCTTTTAAACGGTACTTCCCCGGTGCGATAGAGACCGAGCATAATCATACGGGCCACCCACTGACGCAGTAGATCACTACCTGTTTCCATATAGGCAGTTGGGTAAAACCGACTGAGATTACCAGTGCCGGTCACTTTGTCAGCTTCGGTATCAAGCGCATCGGTGACGACATATGGCCACTGGCCGGAGCTAAACCACGTATCGAAGGTGTCTTCTTCGCGGCGATAGGTCTTGCCGTCCACCTCTATAGTTGGCTGTTCGACTCTGTTGTCGTAAATCCAGTCATCGCTGTCATTGACGTTTTGAAAGGCTGGTATCGGGATGCCCCAAGCAATTTGGCGAGAAATGTTCCAGTCGCGGAGCTGACCGAGGTAATTTGTCAGTTCACGAGCTTTGCTAGCAGGCATAAAATCAATCTTTTTGGCATTAATCGCCTCAATTGCCTTCTCGGCAAGTGGTTTTACTCGTACAAACCACTGATCCATCAGTAGTGGCTGGATGGCGGTGTCACATTTGTAACAATGTCCAACGCTGTGTGTGTAGTCCTCTATTTTGCGGAGTGATTCACTGCTTTCCAGTGCGGCCAGAACTCGTTTGCGGGCTTCGAGCACTTCTAGGCCGCTGAATGCTCCGCTATCACTGGTCATGAGACCGTCATTACCAATGACTTGGATGTTTGGAAGTGCGTGGCGTTGCCCTATCTCAAAATCCATTGGGTCATGGGCTGGGGTGACTTTGACAGCTCCGGTGCCAAACTCCTGCTCGACAGCTTCATCGGCGATGATTGGTATATCTCGTTTGATTATCGGTATCTGGACGTGTGAGCCAATCAAGTCTTTGTAGCGCTCATCTTCGGGATGCACTGCTATCGCGACGTCACCAAGCATGGTTTCAGGACGAGTGGTCGCAACAATGATTTCGGCTTTTTTCTCAAGTAATGGGTAGGCTATTTGCCACAGCTTCGATTTTTCTTCGACTTGGTTAACTTCGATATCAGCGAAACTTGTCTGGTGAGTGGTACAGTAGTTTACGATTCGCTCACCTCTATAGATGAGGTCGTCATCCCATAGCTTTTTGAAGGTTGTGTGAACCGTATCAATCACCTGCTCATCAAGCGTAAAGACCATGTCTTTCCAGCTCGCACCGATGCCAAGCGCACGGAGCTGTAGCTCGACATTACCTCTTTGGGTCTGGACATAGTCCCATATCTGGCTGTAGAGCTCTTCCCTGCTGAAATCAAACCGGCTTTTGCCCTCTGCAGCCAATTTCTTTTCGTAGACGACCCAGGTTTCAAATCCAGCGTGATCGACCCCTGGTATATAGACAGCATCATCCCCTTTCATTCGTCGATAGCGGACTGAGATATCTTTGAGCGCATGGTCGAGCGCGTGGCCGACATGGAGATTAGCATTGGCATTTGGCGGTGGCATTACCACGCCATACGGAGTTCCCTTCCCTGTTGGAGCGAATGCACCAGCAGCTTCCCATAGTCCATAGACGGTCGGTTCGTACTGTTTTGGAGAGTAGGTTTTCGCAAGATTCATAAAAGCATTCTTTCACGTGAAATTGACATAAAGTAAAGTAAAGGTTTTAATATATAAAACCCTGTAACCTCTGTCTTTTTGTCCCACGTCTTTGTTTTCATACGTAGTATATCACATAGACAGTGAGGGAGTGAAAATGGTTATGGATTAGAAGCGAATAGCCCCCAGGTGACCGGAGACTGAACGCCTACTGCGGAAATCTGAGGGCCTGGATTTACCATCCACCTCTCTTTTTATATTGGTAGAGCCGGGTAGGCCACCAGAGAACAGGGTGCGGGCTCGAAATGGGCACGAACCCTCCATCAGCAGTGCACCAAGGTTCTCCCCAGTGTCGAACTAGCCCAAAGAGGTAGATCAACGGGAACCAACCCAGTAAAGCGATCCAAGGGTGCTTGGAAGTCACAGCTTTCTCCTTCTCGTAGAGGGTGTAAATGACTGTATAATTATAACACTTAATGTTAAATTATACAACTATACACTTAGAGAATCTGTTGCCCAAGCGGTCTTAGACATGCTGATGCTTGGGAGTATATCGAGGGAGAGCGGGTCGGATGGCTTCACGGATTGGCTCATGTAGTAGGTGAGGGAAGCGATCATGGCGGCGTTGTCAGTGCAGAGGCTGATTGGGGCGTATTCGATGTCGATAGGTAGTGCTTGGCTGAGCTGAGCCCGGAGCTCAGTATTAGCAGCCACGCCACCGGCGATGACGACTGAGGCAGGGGAGTGTTCGTGATAGGCTTTAATTGTTCTTTGAACCAAGGTTTTGATAGCGATGTACTGGAAACTAGCAGCTATGTCAGCCTGCAAGTTGCGGTTTGAGGCCTGTGAGACGCGCCCTGGTAGCTCGTGGGAGGGGAAGGTATGATCTACGCCAGTTTCACGCTGCACTGTCCGTAAAACGGCTGTTTTGAGCCCAGAGAAGCTAAAATCATACTCGCCAGCTACTTTCGCGATAGGGAACTGATAGGCTCTTGGGTCGCCACCCTCAGCGGCTTTGGCTATTGATGGGCCACCAGGGTAGGGAAGTCCGATCATTTTGGCGACTTTATCAAATGCTTCACCGACGGCGTCATCTTGGGTTTGGCCGAGGAGTCGGTAGTCACCGTGGCCCTGGAAAAGTGCTAGTTGTGAGTGACCACCAGAGACGATGAGCGCAAGAAGTGGAAATTTTGGCTCAAGTTTGGGCACTGATTGCGGCAGGGAAGTGCCATTTCCAAGCTGAGTCAGAAAATTAGCGTAGACGTGGCCTTCGACGTGGTGGACGGCGTAGAGTGGTTTTTGTCGCAGGAAGGCAATCGTCCGAGCAGCCAGTGAGCCGATGAGGAGACTACCGACCAGTCCAGGTGCGTAGGTGACACCGATAGCATCAATATCATCCCAGGTGCAGTTGGCCCGTTCGAGCGCTTCATCGATGACCGGCAGGATTACTTCGATGTGCGAGCGAGCGGCCACCTCTGGTATAACACCACCATAGACAGCGTGAATGTCTATTTGTGAATTGATGACATTGCTGAGTAGCCGCACGCCATCTTCGACGACAGCGGCAGCTGTCTCATCGCAACTACTCTCGATTCCTAAAATCTTCATGTAAGTAGTGTAGCGCAAGTGGTATCATAAATGCATGAAAGATAGAATTGTTCGCGAGGTTAGAGGCCGCTTACCAAAAGGTGCTATACGACTAACTGAGGAGGCATATCGCAGAGGCCGAGTCCAGCTCGTTTCAGCTCGTTATGGCTACCCGGCGCGTGGACTCAAAGTCATTGCCGTGACGGGGACGAACGGCAAGACGACAACGGCTAATTACCTCAACGAAATCCTTAAAGAAGCTGGTAAAAAAACGGCTATGTTTACCACTGCGGTCATCGAAGTGGCAGGTGATCGTCAGCTCAATGAGCTTAATGCGACCGTTGCGACCACTGAGCGCATGCAGCAGTTTTTTGCGGAAGCTAAGAAAGCCCACGTAGACTACGTTGTCTTAGAAATCACCTCTCACGCGCTACATCAGCATAAACTCTCGACTGTTCCTATCGAGTGTGCGATTATGACAAATCTAACCCAAGACCACCTCGATTATCACCATACGATGGAGGAGTACGCGGCCGCCAAAGGGGTTCTTTTCAAAGGTTCTCCAGCTAAGATCGTCCTGAACCGTGATGATGAATGGTTTGACTACTACAACCAGTTTGAAGCCAGCGAGCAGAAAATAGCCTATGGAGCTGATGAAACGTCAGATTGTCGGATTTCAAAAGTGAAATTATATAAACGCGGATCAGAGGCTACACTACAGATTGATCATGGCACCAAACTTGAGCTGGCTACAGCGCTACCTGGCAAATATAACGTTTATAATATGGCCGCCGCTGCTGCTGCGGCGTATCTGTTACACATCGATATGGATGCTATCCAAGAAGGTGCGGCTAATCTCGAAGAGATTCCTGGGCGGTTTGAGCGGATTGACGTCGGTAAGCCATATGAGGTCATCGTTGACTACGCTCACACTCCTGATGCACTCGAGAAATTACTTGAAGCTGCCCGAACGATGACGAAAAGTCGGGTCATCTTGGTGTTTGGCTCATGTGGTGACCGGGATAAAGGCAAGCGCCCAATCATGGGTGAGATTGCCGCTCGAGGAGCTGACCGCATATTTGTGACCGATGAAGAGAGCTACAACGAAGACCCAGCTGTGATTCGACAGATGATACTCGAGGGTATTGAGAACGCAAAAGGAAGTCGCTCCCGCAACGCTGAAGAGATTCCAGAACGCCGCGATGCCATAGAAAAAGCTATGAAAGTAGCCAAGACTGGTGATATCATCCTCATCACCGGTATGGGCCATGAGAATTTCCGTATCGTCAACGGTGAGCGATTGCCGTGGAACGATGGAGAAGTTGTGCGCGGATTAGCTAGGTAAAAGTAAACAATTATGCCCACTTCGTATGAAATAAAACTAGGTATTATCTATTTTGAGCAACTTTAAGTGTATGAGCAAATGTATCTTCAAAATAGCGGTCACTTGAAGTAGGAAGCATTCTTCCTTTGACCCCAAGGTCACGTGCTGCAGCTCGTAATCCAGTACGATAGAGCTTTGCAAGTTCTTTTTGCATCTTTTTATGCACTAAAACATCAGCAACAGCATCTCTATTTTCGTCAACTTGTACGGTAGAGTCAAAAAACGTTTCAATATCTGCACGAGTTAGCTTCACTGCTTCGAGAGTTGCATCGGGTTTTTTACCTGTCGGTAGATCAGTTGAATATTCAAGATCTATAAACCTAAAACCTTTACGTCCTTGCGCAAGATTTTTCGCTTCAGCATCTCCGTGCGAGATTCCAGCGCCATGTAGATAGCCAAGGCCAAGCATCGATGACCTGAACGCTTCTTCAATATTTTCTTTTCGTAATGCTTCAGGATTCGCGTCTCTATCTGCCCAAAACGTATTATCATGCGATATTACATCATGTTCATATACGGTTATAAGATGACTTATACCCTCAACATTTTTCCAAACCCCAAGAGGTAAATAAGCAAGTTGTTCGTCACCGATAGCATTTAGGCGGTCATAAATTGCCCATTCTCTTGCAAGCCCCTCATCCGTATTATGTGAAGTATCTGGAGAAAATGGTTTTCCAGCAACTAAAGCCGGCCTTTCGTGTACACCAGCACCATTTATGATCATTTGTCCAAAACGTGCGCCGTGTTGACCTTCGTCACGACCTCTGGCAAGCTCATCTCTGTCCAAAAAGCTAGCTCTTGTGCCTGAACTTGGGTGTTTCTCAACGGTGCTTAATTTGAATTCATCGTTGAGGAGCGCAACCGAGCCAAGATCCATCTGATCCAGTAACGTGCGTATTTCATGCTCAGAAGTGGTGCCTGAAACTTCTACCTCAGCTCTATCAAGGGGTCTAACGAAGCCCATTTTTTCGGATTGGCCATTGAGTCTTGGTGATGTCATATTTATTTTTCTTTACGTTTCTGTTGTTTAATATAGCACAATAGCGGATTAAAGTCAATGATAGCGTATTATGTAAGCACATAGAGTAATAAGGAGAGTTATGAAAAAACTAATTGCATTTGATCTTGATGACACTTTATCGGTAACAAAATCACCAATGGATCCTAAAATGGCCGATTTATTGGCACGGCTATTGAAAGAATATGAAGTTTGCGTAATTTCAGGAGGGCGAATTGAGCAGTTTAAAGCCCAAGTGCTTGATCTTTTAGATGTTGACGAACAATTGCTGCCGCGATTGCATCTCATGCCAACCTGTGGCACGCGCTACTATCGTTACGACGTGGATAGTTCAGAGTGGAAGCTGCAGTATGCCAACGACATGAGTGAAGAACAGAAGCAAAAGGTGACTAAAGTACTTGAGGAAGAGGCTCGTGCGCTTGATCTCTGGTGCGATACTCCTGCCGGTGAGATTATCGAGGATCGACACTCACAGGTTACTATGACCGCGCTCGGTCAGCAGGCAAGTCCAGAGGATAAATATGCTTGGGCTGAGAAATACAAAGACATTCGACCAGTGCTGCGTGACAATGTCGCTAAAAGAGTCCCGGAGCTCGAGGTTCGCATCGGGGGTACGACTAGTACGGACGTAACGCTAAAAGGAATTGATAAAGCCTATGGCATGCAAAAACTCATTGATGAAACGGCTATGAGTAAAGATGATATTTTGTTTATAGGTGACAAATTGGAGCCAGGCGGTAATGACTATCCAGTCAAAGCCATGGGAATAGATTGCATAGCGGTAGAGCATTGGCAGGATACGGCTCGAGAGATCGAAGACATTTTGGCATAAAAAATACCCTTTGCGGGTTATAAATCTTGGGATGTTCCCCGGCTCGCCTCCAATGAATGGAGTGAGCCGGGGGTACCCGACATGCTGTTCAGCCGAAGCTGATCGGATCAGGCGTCGACCAGGACCTTTTTGGCCGGTGCGGCCTTGGTGGTCCGAGCCTTGCTCGGTCGACGGTCCTTGCCCTTGGCCTTCGGCGTGGTTGCCTGGGGCTGTTCGGGGATGGGGGTCGAGGTCGACCAGACCGGTTGGGTCTCGACGACGACTGTCTCTTCCTCATCGACCTGGTTGGTCGTCTGAGCGTTGCGCTCAGGCTTCTTGCCGGCCTGCTTCTGCTTGATCGGCAGGAGTTCGGCAAACCAGTCCTGGCGCTGCCCAACGAACCAGTCATCAGCGAGGACGTTGTCCTTGCGGTTCGTCTGGAGCACGATGCCCCAGGTGAACTTGTCCTGGATGATCTTGGCAAGACCGGGATCGATCGTCGGCAAGACCGTGTCAGCGGAGTGACAGAGAAGCGCCGAGATGTAGCTTCGGGCGTCCTCAAAGGCCTCGGGCGACCAACGCATCTGACCGTTGGCCTTGATCTCGGTGCCATGCTTGATGATGGCTGCCTGGAAGTTCCGGGCGAAGATCCTGACCTGACGTTCACGAGCCTCGCGAGCCTGACGCTCCTGACGGTCGGCACGAACCCGGTTCTGCTGTTCCAGCGTCTGGGTCTTGTGCTGCGTTGCGAGGGCGATGGCGGCTTCGAATGGGTCGTTTGACATGTTGGCTCCTTACGAGCATCGGGTACTGTAGCCACACGCTGTGGATACTGATAACTATACTAGCATATAGTAGTACTTATGTCAATACTATTGTATCTATCTACGAATTAGCACTCACACTTGACGAGTGCTAATTCACTTCGTTATAGTAGAGATACAAGAGATTAATCTATAGGAGGATTCATGGCTCACCCATTAACACCACTTGCTGACAGAGTTGTGGCTATTCGAGAAGAAACACAGTCACGCACAGCGGCAGGATTGTATTTGCCTGACAGCGCGAAAGAAAAAGCCGTCGCTGCCAAGGTAGTTTCTGTAGGACCAGATGTTAAGACGCTGAAGAAAGACGATCGAATTGTCTACAAAGAATATTCGACGACTGAGCTCAAAATAGCTGATACCGACTATTTGATACTCAAAGAAGAAGACGTCCTAGCGACCGTAAAAACAGAGAAATAAGGAGGATTTTATATGGCTAAAAAAGTATTTTATGATGATGATGCTCGCGAGCGCGTACTTGGTGGTGCTAAAGCCCTCCACGACGCGGTAAAAGTAACCATGGGACCAAAAGGCCGCAATGTTGTAATCCAAAAAGGCTACGGCAACCCAACGGTGACCCACGATGGCGTGACGGTCGCCGAAAGCGTCGATTTACCAGAAACTGACGATGAAACGCTTGGCTACAAAGTCGGCGCTGACTTGATCAAACAGGCTGCTACCAAGATGAATAAAGTCGCCGGTGACGGTACGACTACAGTGACGGTACTGACCTATAACATTTTGAGCGAAGCCAATCGCCTGATCGCCGCTGGGCACAACCCAATGGAACTTCGTCGTGGTGTCGAGGCCGCTGGTAAAGAAGTGTTAGCTGGACTCGAGAAACTTCGTGAGCCTATCGATGGCAAAAAGAGCCGTGTGGCAGAAGTTGCCGCTATCTCTGCTGGCGACGCTGCTATTGGTAAACTCATCGCTGATGTTATCGCCAAAGTCGGTGCTGACGGCGTGGTGACGGTCGAAGAAGGCCAGGGTATGGAAATGGAGTCAGAAGTCGTCGAAGGATTTACCTTTGATCGCGGCTACACATCACCACTGATGGTAACTGATAGCAACCGCATGGAAGCGGCTTACAAAAACCCAGCTATTTTGATTACAGACCGAAAAGTTTCGTCAGTCAGTGAAATTGCCCCATTAATCGAGCGAATTGCCCAGTCTGGTAAAAAAGACCTCGTACTTATTGCCGAAGACGTCGAAGGTGAAGCCTTGACGATGCTGGCGCTCAATAAACTCCGTGGTGTGTTCAATACCGTGGCTATCAAAGCGCCTTCATTTGGTGATCGTCGCAAGGAAACCCTTGAAGATATTGCGGTCCTGACTGGTGCAACAGTGGTCAGTGACGATAAAGCCCTGACATTTGAAAATGCCGACCTCGGCGTACTCGGCTCAGCCCGTAAAGTACTGGTCAGTAAAGATGAGACGACCATTATCGAAGGTGGTGGCAGCGTGGCTGACGTCATCAACCGCGTCAAGCAGATTCGTGAACAAGCTGAATTTGCGACTAGTGAATATGACAAAGAGTCGTATGATAAACGAGCTGCTGCAATTGAGAACAAAGTTGCCGTTATCAAAGTTGGTGGCGCGACAGAGACCGAGATCGAGGAAAAGAAATTCCGCGTTGATGACGCAGTCGCAGCTACCAAAGCTGCCCTATCAGAAGGAATCGTCCCTGGTGGTGGCGTCACATTAGTTAACCTTGCAGCTGAGCTGAAGGTCACCGGATCAGATAGCGACGCCGCCGGTCGTAGTATTGTAAAGTCTGCACTTGAGCAGCCATTCCGTCAGCTGATGATTAACGCTGGCCTCAACGCTGAAGCGCTACTTGCCAAGGTCCAAGAATCTAAGGCTGGTCAGGGCATCAACGTCATGAGCCCAGACAAACTGGTAGATCTCAAAGCAAAAGGTGTGGTAGATCCAGCCCGGGTGACGAAAGAAGCTATCCAAAACGCCGTCTCGATTGCGGCTACGGCCATGACAATGGGTGCACTCGTTGTCGATATCCCGGAAAAAGAAGCTGCTGCACCGATGGGTGGCGGTGGTGGTATGCCTGGTATGGGAATGATGTAAAGCGTTTCGTCTTTACGATTAAAGACTTGCTTATGAGAGGGGACCGGTCCCCTCTCATCCTCACCCCTGGAAATTACTCTATGCATTTCGAAATAAATTCGAAATGCATAGTTATTATAATGAGGGAACCGCTATGGTTCCCTCATCGCGCCGGGCACTGAAATAAATTCAGATGCTCGGGCTGCTCCCTCCGTAGGGCAGAACTACCATGATAAATAATCCTAAAAGTACATTTTAGGATTATTTTTAGTTTGATTCATCGAGATAGGTGGATATACAAGTCTATCCAGAATTATTTTTTGTAGTATACTATGTTTTATCGTTTTCGCATCCAGCGAAGGCCCGTACGTAGATAGGATGTTGGGAATGTATTACTCATCTGGATTGCCCGCCTCACCAACTAACGACGAGTTCCGAAGCATGACGGATATTTTTGTCACTGCAGGCATGGACTCAGCCGTTGTCCAGCGTTTTCTGAGTGACCCGTTGTTTCAGGAGAAAGTGCTGGAGCAGTTTGGACTCAAGCCCTGGGCAGACATCATCGATCTGTCAGGATCGTTCAACCAGTCCAGGGTGAATGAATACGTCGACCATCTGTTTGAAAAGCAGCGTGGACGCTTGTATCACGCGTGGCATGGACACTGGGGTGGGTCGAGCAGTGGAGATATCTTGCGACTCGAAAGAACGCTCGAACACAGGTGCAATCATTACAAGCAATCACAAGTATTTCGGACGCTCCTCTACGATGTCCTCACCCCTACAAGGCGTGCAGTACTAGTACTTGTGCATGGCTTCAGCCAAAGGTATGGACTGCTGTCGGAGCAGGAGACTGTGCAGAGGCTATCGCTAAGCGGTGTCAGTGCGGTTCGTGGCGCCAAGTCAGGAGCAACGATGAACTTTCATGCCAAATTCCGCTCTGAACTGGTGGAGGGTACCTCACTCTCCCCTAACCAATACTAGCCGCCAGAAATCCTGGCGCAACCGCCGCACCACTCATTACTGGTGCGGCGTTTTCATTTGGATTACTCGATAGCGAAGCTATGATTTTTGCGATGGCGAATTTCAAGTAAATGTACAATCAAGCCAACGATTATGAATGTTAATAGGGTTGTAAAAAATAGTGACACTAGGTATGACCAATGACCATATGTGGTTGCTATTACGTTGTTGTAGCCAAAAGCGATCATGACGAGTGGCGTGAGTAGCATCGAGGGGATTATTTGTCCTAGGGTTAACGATGTGGTCGTGACATCTTCTACAGAGCCGGATGTGATAGAGCGTCGAATATAGCGATAGCCGATAAATATAGCAATCAGATTTACGATTGTAGCTAGTATTCCGCCTATGAGTTCAGCAATTGAGACGTATTTTCCAGCATCAGTTTGGTAGAGCTTACTAAGTTCGGTGTCACTATCAGTGCTGTACTCACCCGTTTTGATAAATGATAGACTGGCATCTATCTCAGCTTGTACGACCGCTTTAGTGGCTGAAGAAGGAGCAGTTGCCGCACCAATGCCTATGACGAGTATCAGATTGAGAAGCCCAACGATGACTAGTACTTTTAGCGCTGGTTTCCAGCGGTTTTGTTTAGCAGTTTTCATTATGTTGTTCGCTTTCCACTGCCTGAAGCAGTCTAATTATTTTTTCTGAAGTGATTGGCTTGATGTACTGTGTGGTAAATCCGGCTAATACTGAGCGGCCGAGTGCGGTGAGGGAGTAGTATTTACGTTTCGGGCCGCTGTTGGGGGATTCTTCTTCGGTGATAACGACGAGCCCCATATCTTTGAACCGACGAAGAGCTCGGTAGAGGCTTTGTTCTTTGACTTCAAACGTATCACCTGAGACATCTGTCATGAAGTCGGTGATTTCGCTGGCATAGCGCCGCTTTTCGTAGAGTGACAGTAGTACCCAAAAACTGAGTTGGCCTTTTTTGTAGACATCTCCCCATTCCTGGACGAGTTGATCGACTAAATCTTCATTCATTTGGCTCCTTATAGTTAGTACTATTCTTAAAGTATAGTACTAGAAGATAATTGTCAATCATAAAATAACCGCTCAGTGAGAGCGGGTATTTTATGATTACGTGCTTATAGGTAGCTAAGGCTGTGGGTTTTGCTGCGGGTTGGCGAAGTAGTCGATTTCTTTGATGATGTCGAGCAGGGCTTCGGCACGCTTGGTTTCATCTTCGATAGATTTGGCTGCTTCGTAGGCCTGGGTGACGAGACCTTGGTCATCAGTTGAGCGGATGATGAGCAGTAGCGTGTCAAATTTCTCGTCAGCAGGGAGCTCAAGTTTATCGACGAGTGGTCGGAGCTCTTCAAGGGCTGATTTTTTAATAGAATCAAGCTCAGGTGAGACAGATGACGCCGCTGGCGTAGGATTGGCATCGGGCTGTTGTTGCGATGTGTCCGGTGCTGCAGGTGCTTGTGAGTCTGCGTCAGCAGCTGATTGATTAGATGGCTGCTCGGTTGGCTGCACATCGTTTGAGGCAGTATTTGCTGGTTGAGCAGTTTGGTCACCCTCTGGTGGCATTGGTAACGCAGCAGGATCAGCTGGTGGCGTATTTTGCGGTGTCTCTTCAAAACTTAATCCGCCAGCCTGTGGCGTTGGCGATTGATTCATCCCGTCAAGTACCTTTGCAAGTTCTTGATCATCAGTAATAGGTTGTATTGTGTTTTCGTTTGGCATGCCCACCCTTTAACGATTATGCTTATAGTTTGCTGTTATTGTATCATAGAACAAACATACCGTGAAAAGAGGGAATATGGACGTATTAGACAACAAAAACATGATTGCCGAGCGAGATACGCAAGATGCACTTGGGGTAGCCTATGGACAGGCGGAATTTTTTAATGCAACCTTTGAAGTCAGCTTTACACCAAACGAATCAATACTAAACATCGTTTGGGCTGGAATGGGTGGCTCAGCACTGCCAATGGATGTGGTGCGATCATGGCCGCGACTGACGATACCATTTGAGATTGTGCGACATTACAACATCCCGGAGTATGTGGGTAGTTCGACGCTGTTCATCGCCGCCAGCTACTCAGGTAACACTGAAGAGACATTATCAGCGCTTGCTGAAGCTGAAAAAGCTGGTGCCCAAATAGCCGTCGTAGCCGCAGGTGGGAAACTTGCTGACATCGCTCGCGAAAAAGGCTATCCACTGTTCGCTATCCCGGCTGGTATTCAGCCACGGATGGCGACGTTTTATTTCGTCCGAGCATTCCTGGCTATTATCGGGCCACTTGATGTGGCGGTCGAAGATGTATTTGAGCTAGAGTCCGTCGGTAGCTGGCTGCACGAGCAGATGGCCGGATTTGTAGCTGATGTACCAACTGAGGATAATTACGCCAAGCAAATTGCTCTGAAACTAATGGGCAAAACAGTCATTACCTATGCCGGACCGAAACTGGTACCTGCAGCGACCAAATGGAAAATCTGCATGAACGAAAATGCTAAAAATACTGCGTGGACGAATCAATATCCGGAGTTTAATCACAACGAATTCATCGGCTGGAGCTCACACCCGATCGAGAAACCATTTGCCGTGGTTGAAATCCGTTCTAGCCTTGAGCATGAGCGCACCCAAAAACGATTTGAAGTCAGCGAACGCCTCCTTAGTGGCATGCGCCCACATCCAATTGTTGTCGAGCCAAAAGGTGACACATTACTTCAGCAATTAGCTTACAGCTATGCACTTGGTGATTTTGTAAGTATCTATCTCGCGCTACTTAACGGTGTTAATCCCACGCCAGTTGATCTGGTTGAGAAGCTGAAAAAAGAACTTAATTAACACTAGTTCTATAAGACCTAGTATCATGTCATACTAAAAATGCTCTTCAGGCTCAGCTAGGCAACCGCCAGGCTGATTGTACGTTCACAACTCGAGAAAGGCATTCTCATGAGAAAACTCCTATCCATTGCAGGACTGTATGCTATGCTGATTGCTTTGTTGTTTGGCTCAGCACCCTTGAAAGCGTACGCCGTAAGTAGTGCTGATGACCTACCAATTGTCAGCGAACTGAAGCTTGCTAGGCATGGCTACGGTATGTGTGATGAAACTGTAATGATTCATGACTGGCGTCAGGCTTTCCAAAACGCATTATATGTAGGGAGCAAAGAACTCGCAGAGTTAAAATACGAGTTTAATCAAGCTGAGATACATGGCTCATATGCAATAAGCCTACAGTACTCCGGTGTAAATAATGATATTCCAACTAGTATAGATATCATGTTTACTCAAGATCCTTCGGCGTATAGCGAGTTCGTGTATGACGCTATGAATGATACGTATTTTCTAGAGGCAAAAAACCTCGGAGGATATATGCGCTCATTCTCAGTAGGATTCAACAACGACTGCCAGCCAGAAAATCTTCGCGTGTTAGGATATACTAGCAATGTCACTTTTTGGGCTTACATAGCTCAATGGGGTGCTGATCCATTTAATCTGTCCGCATATGAGTCGTCTTTTGACACTCATTATCCATCAGGTTATTCAGGGCCATCTGTGCCGTCTGCCACCAGCCTATCTTACGTGGCTATAGGCGATTCATTTTCGAGCGGTGAAGGTGTCGAGCCGTTTGATCCGGTAACAGCAATTCCGTCAGATCCTAACGCATCTCCAGATCCATGGAATGAGTGTCATCGCAGCGAGCTGGCTTACGCACACCTGCTCGATCAGGATGGCTCACTCAACCTCAATCTGCAAAGTTTCAGGGCATGCTCTGGGGCTACGACGCAGACGATGGTTTCGGGTCAGTACGGCGAGGGCAACCAACTGAGTGATGTTACGCCCGACACTGATGTAGTGACGATGACAGCTGGTGGAAATGATGTTGGATTTGGCAACTTTGTGCGTGATTGTTTGGAGCCGGATAGTCAAGGATGTGGCATTGGTACACCTGCCCATGTAGCCATCGCTAACAAAACTGATCAGTTATTGCCTGGTCGACTTGAGTCGCTATTTGATGACATTCAGGTCAAACTAACGGCAGCTAATACCAATGCAAAGGTATATGTTGTTGGCTACCCGTATGTCATCAAGCAGAATCCATTGTCTTGTAATTACGGGCTTCTGGACTCAGGTGAGCAATATGCTGGCGAGGAAGTAACTTTTCAGCTCAACCAAAAGATTAAAGCTGTGGTTAATGGCTACGGTGATAATCGGTTTGAGTACGTGAGTGCTACATCAGCTGGATCTCCGTTTGACGGTCATAGTATGTGTGGACCAGATCCGTACTTCAATGGCTTCAGCATCAATCCAAGCGTACCGCAAGTATTCACGGCGCACCCCAACCAACAAGGGCAGGAGGCTTATGCTGAATTGATTGCAAGCCACCTTAACTAAAGGTTGGCTATCCTGAAGAGCACTGTCCCGGGCGGAAACGCCCGGGACTCTTCATGCCTGTGCTATAATTTTATAATATGAAAAATATTTCAAATTATTATTATCTATTTGCTGCTATTTTTTTTGGATTCTGGCCAACAATTGTAAACGTACTTGATATTGATGTAACCAATATAAGTGGATCACAAAACGTGAGATCAGCTATATTTTATGGGAGTCTTATTATAGGCTCAATATTTTTCACTATTTTTATATCAAAAATACTTCGCTTTAGACAGCCATTAAACTTTTTGTTTGCGATTGTACCTGGTTTATTTTTTGGCTTAGTAGCCTTCTACGCTGTATTTCGTAGCTCTATTGCTAACTTATAGTTTAGATTTATGAAAATAGACAAAAATTCTTTAACTGCACTAGCCTTAATTACATCAGGCACACTACTAAGCTTCTGGCCAGCCTTAGGCTTACCCTTGGCTCCATTATTACGAACATATGAATCAGGTTTATTAATATACTCAATTATGTTGGTTGCCGGAGGTGTTTTCTTTGCTGCTGGCTTAAAACTCCTAGCTTTTCCAAAAAAAGAGTGGAAATCGTATGTGCTAGTAGGCGTTTTAGGAGCGTTCTTTATCTTTGTTGCTTATATAGGCAATTTACCGTGGAGCTATTAGACTAAATTGCTCAAAATTTCAAAACTAATATGAAATCAAACAAAAACACACTTCAAGCCACAGCGATAATAGCAACAGGAATAGTATTAGGATTTTGGCGATCTATATCTTCCATGCTAGGTTTTCCAGCTAAGTATGATCCTGCTATGGATTTTGGACTTATAATCATAGGAGCGATAGTTTTTGCATACGGAATGACGAAACTGATATTCAAATCCAGCAAGAATAAATCTATGAGTATACTATTTGCAGTTATAACCGCTTTAGTATTCTTTCAACTAGCTCGTATTAGTAATTTTTGGTCACTATTTAGCTGAAATTATTTTTTTATTCGTACTGCCGAAGTGAATTAATGGGGTCTTTTCGGGCGGCTTTGACGGCGGGGTAGAGGCCGAATACCAGGCCGGTTAGAATGGCCATGCCCATCGAGATGCCGACGATTGTCCATGAAAAGGCTGGTAGGAACGAGAAGGCCGAGGCGACGAAGAAGGCTGCGATGTAGGCCAGGGAAAGACCGATGACGCCACCAACGAAGGTCATAGTGAGTGACTCGATGAGGAACTGGAGCAGGACGTGGGAGTTGGTGGCGCCGAGGGCTTTACGGATGCCGATTTCACGAGTGCGCTCTGAGACGCTGACCAACATGATATTCATGATTCCGATGCCACCGACGATGAGTGAGATGGCCGCGACGGTTGCGGTCAGCGCGACTAAGATACCGTAGAACGCACTGGAAGTATTGGCAACGCTTTCACCCTCACTGACGATAAAGTCGCGTTCATCATCGTGGTTTTCAAGCAACAGCGCATCAACTTTTTTGGCGGCTTGCTCAGAATTGTCATCAGTACGCATGATGATTTGCTGAATCTGCGCAATGCCTTGATTGTACGTCGTACCATCCTCGAGATTGATAAAGACACTTTGATCGAGGTGGACGCCAACGAGGTTTATTGGGCTACCAGATGGTTTCGTGACGCCAATAACGGTGTGTGGTCGACCTTTAATTTTGACTTCTTGGCCTCTGGCTTGGTCGGTACCGATGAGGTCGATGGCGGCTTGGTTGCCGAGGACGACTGTATCGCGATTTGTTTGATTGCTGATGAATTCACCAGAGGCCATCTCGATCTTGAGTAGCTCTTCTAGGCCTTGGGTCGTGGCAATAATAGGTGCGTTAACTGAGCGAAGCTCTTTGGTTTCGGTGCTTTTGCGCTCAGTTGTACCACTGACAAACATGATAGGTGCGGCCATGTCGATGAATTTAGCTTTTTCAATTGACTCGCTGTCACGCTGGGTCAGGGTAGAAGTCGGGCTGATGGCAAATGGATTGTAGCGGCTAAGCGCGGCGCGTTGGTCGACGGCACCCGGTTTGGCGACGATGATGCCCTCGTCGAGTTTGGAGACTTGTTGGTTGACGGCTTGTTTGGCGCCTTCACCGAGAGCCAGCACCATGGTGATCGACATGACACCGATGATGATGCCGAGTGTTGTCAGTGTGGTGCGGACTTTAGTGCTGCCGAGCGAGGCGTAGGCGACACGGATATAGTCAGGGACTATCATTGGGTATCTCCTTGGTCAATCATGGCGCTAAGTGGACGTTTGGCCGAAGGATCAACGGCTTTTTTCGGAAATTTTGTATCACTTTCAATCTGTCCATCGTTCATGCGAATAATCCGAGTTGCATAGGTAGTTAGATCAGGGTTATGTGTCACCATGACGATAGTATTACCACGTTTATGGATATCGGTGAGCTCGCTCATGATGAGCTCTGAGGCTTTACTGTCGAGGTTTCCGGTCGGTTCATCTGCAAGTATTATACTCGGACTGTTGACGAGGGCGCGAGCAATAGCCACGCGCTGGAGCTGTCCACCAGATAGCTGGTGTGGCATATAGTACTCTCGCTCTTGTAGCTCAAAGGTACGGAGGAGTTTGCTGGCAGTTTTATGTTGCTTATAGCGCGGCGTGTTGGAATAAGTCAGGGGTAGGGAGACGTTGTCAAGAATGTTGAGGCGGTTGAGAAGATTGAAACTCTGGAATACAAAGCCAATTTGTTTGGCACGGATAGCGGCGGCTTTTTTAGCACTCAGTGAAGTGGCTGGTGTGCCGTCGAGTGTATAGTGGCCATCATTGGGGCTATCGAGTAGGCCCATAATATTCAGCAGGCTGGTTTTGCCGCAGCCGGAAGGACCCATAATAGCAACAAACTCACCTTTATCTATGGTGAGGTTGATGCCGCCGAGCGCGTAGATGAGTGTGTCGTCGTGTCCGTAATGTTTGGTGAGGTTGACTAGCTCAATGACTGGCGTTGGCGTGGCCGTCGTTTTTTTCTTTGATTTTGCCATCTAGCGGTCAGTATAAGCTGTTTTAGGTTGTTTTACAACAGAGGTAGGGCATAATACAACAATTTTATGTAGTGCTGTCAAAAAATCGACATACAAATTGTGTATTCATGAGCTTTTTGTGTAATTTCGTAGTGAATTATACTTCTCTTATGCATAAGCCGATAGACTTACTTTATGTCAATTTATTGTATGAATTCGATTGTAGGTAGCTACTGCTATAATCAGTATCGTAATTGAAGAAATGTGGAGAGGTGTCCGAGTGGCTGACGCCAGTCAAGTCAGTAAGACTTGACCAGATAGTGAGTCGGTATAATTGCTTGACCGACAAACGTTCTCAGCCATACAATTGATATTCGATGTGGAGAGGTGTCCGAGTGGCTGAAGGAGCACGCTTGGAAAGCGTGTATGCGGGCAACCGTATCGAGGGTTCGAATCCCTCTCTCTCCGCCATAGAAAAGTCGTGACCTTTTGGTCGCGACTTTTCTGTATTGTGATCGAATGATCCGAACCCTCGATCATCGGCTTTAGCTGGTGGAATCGAGGCGTTCGGCATAGCAAGAAAGGAGACTCGAGCTTGCCCAAAGTCCCTTCCGAGCGGAGGAGCGAAATAAAGTGGAGCGATATCCCGGTTTTGTTTTGGCGGAAAAAGAAACGATCCGAGAACCCAAATCTTGCGAAGCAAAAAAGGGTTCGGCGGAGCGCAGCTGAATAAAGATGTATTTACAAATTTATTGCAATTAAATACTAATTATTCTATAGTATATGAATATGGAAACAATAAACTTGGGTTCAACAAACCTTGCTCTTGCTATACCGTACAAACAATACGGAGAGGCTATATGTGCTATTCAAGAATCAGCGAATCAGCTAATCGAACAAGGTGCTAGTGATGAAAGCGTAGACCTTGCTATGGCAGAATGCGAACTATCGATTGCTGGAATGTATTTAGAAAAAGGTTTACGGAGGCCAGAACAGCGAGATAGATTTGAGGTGTGCTTGAACGAATACCGCGATCAACTAAAAGCAAAATTGCTACTAGAAGTTGATAGCATTGAGCGCGATCATCAAGAAGATTACATTCGTCAAGAAATTATGACATCTGCATTTAGAATCTTAGATGAAGAAATGACAATCAGGAGAATGGCGTCACAGTACGAACGTACTAAAGCGTATATCGCAGAAACGCGAACTCGTAGAGCTATGGGCTCAATCGCTGTCGGTACGGGCGTTGGTGCTGGTATGTACTGGGGTATTGATACATTTGGAGGTGCGGCAGCTACTGGAGGAGTACTTACTTTTCTTGCCACAAAAGGCCAGATGGTAGCCAGGGTCACAAAATCTGTTGTCGTAAGTGCAACGCGTACTGCTTCGAAACAAGTGTCTCATCAAGGGGCTCAAATCTCTCAAGGAATTATAAGTGAACATGTCCCAGGTGAGTACAACTCAATCTCTATGCCATCTGGTGTTGCGGGGACTCTTGAGGAGATTGAAAATAAAATTTCCATTCAGCTAATCCATCCGGATAAAAGCAGTCGCATGGAAAGTGCTGTCGATGCAGCTACGGGTGTAATTGATACTAAATATTGCCCACCTCCATTGAAAGAAATGCTCTCTAGTCGTGGGAGTAGTAGTGATTAAGGCTTCGTAACTAAGCTAAATTACTGCTATCATCAGTATAGTGAAAAAATACATCTTAGGTATCGGGAAATTAGAAATTATATCATTTGTTACCGGCTTCGTGCTGTTGGCGTATGAGCTGATTGCGGCGCGTGTCATGGCGCCGAGCATCGGCAGCTCAACCTATGTTTGGACGAGTGTGATTGGTATTATCATCGCTGCACTCAGTCTCGGCTATGTGGCTGGTGGTAAGTTGGCCGATGCACGTAACCGAGCGAGCGACGTCGTCTGGCTGTGTCTGCTGGCGGCATTATTTGTCGTCATATCCCGAGTCGCTCATTTCGGCGTGCTTGAATCGATTGCAGCCAGTGGTTCTGATCCACGAATCCAAGCAGTTATGGCCGCGACGATACTATTCGCGCCAGCAAGTTTTGTGCTCGGAGCCATCAGTCCATATCTGGTAAAGCTAAAACTAACCTCATTGGCCGACTCAGGTCAGTCAGTGGCTAGTTTGAGTGCGACTAATTCTGTGGGTGGCATCGTGGGTACATTCGTCACGGGATTTATTTTG
>Ga0209309_10001277_pt1 | contig 25807 bp, 20 predicted proteins | sample COGITO_mtgs_1204_2_FD_184807 | JGI IMG/M metagenome (GOLD analysis project Ga0209309, IMG submission 184807) | Pelagic marine microbial communities from North Sea - COGITO_mtgs_120412 (SPAdes) (version 2) | ecosystem: Environmental > Aquatic > Marine > Epipelagic ... | reverse complement strand
TTGGCAGGTAATAAAAAAAGATTTAAACACCAAAAGATGGAAAAAAATTCTCAATGATAATGTTGAAGACATGTATGCAGGAAATTGTTGGGGGGTTCCAAGTTTTAAGATCACTGATCAAGATGGAGGTAATCCATTTTATGTCTGGGGACAGGATAGAATGTGGCTTTTAAAAGAAGAAATTTTTAAACGTATAGGTGGATAGTTATGAAAATTATAAATAGTTTGTTGCTAGTCTTTGTGTTGATTATCGCATCATGCTCAGATGCAAATAAATCAACAAATTCCGAAGTATCTTTGCATGGCAAGCCATTATTGGAAGTTCAAATTCAGCCTAGACCTTTGCCCAACCCAAATAAAAATGCTTATTACGGAGATTTGCATGTCCATACAGAAAATTCATTTGATGCTTATACTTTCGGCACAATTAGCACACCTGCAGATGCATATAAGTATGCACAAGGTTATCCAATACAGCATCCAAGCGGGTACCTCATTCAATTAAGCAAACCTTTAGATTTTTATGCAGTAACTGATCACGGTATATTTATGGGGTTGATGAAGGAGGCAGCCGATACAACTTCTAAGTTTTCTCAGTATGAATTTACGAAGCCTCTCCATAATCTAAATGAGTCAGCAGGCACAGGATTTTTTTCTCTTATTAAAAGACAGGGTCTTTTTAAACCTTTTGGAGAAAAAGTAAGATCGGGGCTTGAAGATGGAAGTATTGATCTGTCTCTTATATTAGAAGTTGGTAGAACGGTTTGGCAGAAAACCATTAAAGCTGCAGATGATGCATATGTGCCTGGCACTTTTACTACTTTTGCTGCTTACGAATATACACCCAGCTTAGATCTCTATAATAATTATTTACATCGAAACGTCATATTTAAGGATACTAAAAATTTACCCGCTCAACTTTTTACAAGAAATAATAGTCAAGATCCTGAAGATTTATGGGATTGGATGAATCAACTAAGATCAAATGGTGTTGAGAGTCTAGCCATTCCTCACAATACTAATATTTCTGGGGGTGCCGCATTTTCCTTAAATGACTATCACGGCGGACCAATTGATGAAGAATATGCTCAAAATCGTGCTCTAAATGAACCTTTAGTTGAAATTACTCAGGTCAAAGGAACCTCAGAAACACATCCATTGCTTTCAAAGAACGATGAGTGGGCAGCCTTTGAGGCTAAAACTGGAGTAGAGGCAGAGAAGCTTGTAGATAATTTAAGGGGTGGTTATGTCAGAGATGCATACCTTAGAGGCCTTACTCTTGCTGAAAAAGGCCTAACAAATCCATATAAATTTGGCTTAATAGGATCAAGCGATTCTCATGTAGGGGGACCTTCTGATAGTGAAGAATTGTACTTTTCTAAGGTTGGCATGTTAGATGGAACAGCGGAGTTAAGAGGCTCAATTCCATTTAACAGACTTTATGGAACTTTTTTAAAAATTATGAGACCAAATTTACTCAAGGAAGTAGATGGAAAAGATTATTTTTCTGCTAGTGACAGACTTGTCCAATTTGCTGCATCGGGTCTTGCGGGAGTTTGGGCAGAAGAGAACACTCGTGAGGCTATTTATGATGCCTTTCGACGTAAGGAAACATTTGCAACCAGCGGACCTAGAATGAAAGTGAGATTCTTTGCTGGCTATGATTTGGAGAATTCAAATCTTGATGATCTTTCTCTCATCCAAGATGCTTATGCAAGAAGCATTCCAATGGGAGGGACTCTTAATATCGAAAAAAATAAAAATCCAACTTTTTTAGTCTGGGCAATAGCTGACCCTCAAGGCGCACCATTGCAAAGAACTCAAGTTATCAAAGGCTGGCTTGAAGATGGAGAGCAAAAAGAGCAAGTGTTTGATATTGCATGTTCTGATGGGCTAAGTGTTGACCCAAAAACTTATCGTTGTCCTGATAATCAAGCATGGGTAGATTTAAGTGATTGCTCTATAAGCGCAGATTCAGGGTCTAGAGAAATGAAGGTTTTGTGGCAGGATCCTGAATTTAAAGCAGATCAAGAGGCATTTTATTATTCCAGAGTTCTGGAGAATCCAGTGTGTAGATGGTCTACATGGGATGCAGTGAGAGCTGGTGAACAACCTAGATCAGATATACCAGCCACAATTCAAGAAAGAGCTTGGTCTTCACCAATTTGGTTAAATTAAAGTTAAGATAATTTCACAGTGAATACATCTAAAAATAATGTTGCATTAGTCACAGGAGCATCCGATGGAATAGGGGCTGAATTTGTGGAGATCCTTGCAGGACGAGGCTATGATTTGATTCTTGTCGCTCGTCGAGAAGAAAAGCTTAATGAATTAGCAGTTAGATTGGGTGATGAATTTGGAGTTGAATGCACTGTTATGGCAGCTGATTTATCAGAACCCAAAGCAGCTCAAAATTTATTTCAACGCGTTGAAGATAGTGGATTGCAAGTAAATTTTTTAATCAATAATGCTGGGCTTCTTCACAATGGATTTTTTACCAAACTCAGCCTTGAAGCCCAAGAAAAAATGATTCAAGTTAATGTCATGGCCCTTACCGCTTTGACTCACTTATATGCAGATAATATGTCAGCTAATGGAGGCGGGCATATACTTAATGTGGCCTCATTGGCTGGTTGGATGGCTATTCCAAATCAGAATGTTTACGCTGCATCAAAAGCTTATGTTGTGTCTTTCTCTCAAGCGTTATCTAATGAAATGATTGCTACAAATAGCGGGGTTCAGGTAACTGCATTATGTCCTGGTTATACCGCTACAAAAATGATGGACAACCCTGATCAAGGTGCCACTCTTCGCATTCCATCTGGCATGATGATGTCAGCTAAAGATGTCGCTGAAATCGGTATAAAAGCATGTTTTGCTGGTAAGGATATTGTAGTTCCTGGCCTTGCTAATAAGTTCACTACAATCATTACGCGTCTCTTTTCAAAGTCATTAATAACAAAGATTTTCGGTTCTTTTTATAGAAAGAATATGGACTGAAAAGTTAGCATTATTTTGTTAAGGTTTTCATATGAGCGAACAAGCTATTAAAAAGATACTTATAACTGGTGCGAATGGATTCATTGGTGGTTCATTGATGCGTTATTACCAAAATCAGGATCAAGATGTTGTAGGGGTTGATCTTGTTGGTAATGGTGATGATATTGTTGAAGGTGATATATCTCAACCAGATACAATCAGTCAGCAGCTACAAGAATGCGATGTGATTATTCACACAGCTGCACTGGTCTCTAATGCGATGCAAGATTCTGATATGTGGCGTGTTAATGTCTTAGCAACTCGCAATTTAATTCAAGCAGCAAAAGAGCACAAAGTTCGACGTTTCGTGCAAATTTCATCAATCGTAGCATATGGAAATACAGCAGAGGGTGAGATAAATGAAACTCACCCTGTGCATGCCGATGGTGGAAGCTATGTGCTGACAAAACTAGCCTCAGAGCATGTTGTCTTAAGCGAGCAGACCAATGACGAAATAGAAGTGGTGATAATTCGTCCAGGAGATGCATATGGTCCAGGTAGCCGCCCTTGGATTATTGCTCCATTAGAAGCAATTGCTAAAAACCAGTTTATGCTTCCAGAAAAAGGAGAGGGTTTCTTTAGACCCATCTATATTGATGATTTAGTTCGAGGTATAGCAATGGCCTCTGGGCATCCAGATGCAGCTGGTGAAATTTTTAATTTATCTTGCGAGGGCTATATGTCTACCAAAGACTATTTCACTCCTCATTATAATTGGCTCGGTAAAAAAGGACCTATGCTCGTTTCCACAAAACTGGCTTTGAGGATATCTGCAATTGCATCAAAAGTGGCTGATCTTATGGGTAACCTAAATGAAGCCTCGCCATCGACTGTAAAACAGCTTTCAACCAAGAGTTGGTTTTCAATTAAAAAAGCTGAACGGATTCTTGGGTGGAAGCCTGAAGTTTCATTCGAAGAGGGGATGAAAGTAACTCATGAATGGGCCAAGGGGCAAGGGTTGCTTGAAAAGTGATCAAGGTAATCTAATTAGGAGAAATCAATGCGTTTATGGAATGGTTGGGGGAATGAAGATAGTGATCTGACTATGGAACTTAGTGATGGTCTTCGCACTTTATTGGAGGCCCTTGTTGGATCAGGCACTGCGCTTAGTCAGGCAACCCTTAATGAAGTGATTGCTAAAGTTCCCAATACTCGTCTTGATGACCATCCGTTAATAAAAACCGATCCCGAAACAAGAGTTCGTCATGCGCGTGGCCAGAGTTTGCCTGATTGGTTAGAAATGCATAGTGGTAATGTTAAAACCTTCCCAGATGGCGTTGCATTCCCAGAATCATCAGAGCAGGTTCGAGAACTTCTAGCTCATGCTAAAGAAAATAATTTGATAGTCATCCCTTATGGTGGTGGAACATCGGTGGTGGGCCATATTAATCCCGAAATAAGCGATAAGCCGGTATTGACGATAGATATGGCAAAAATGAATTCTATGTTAAGCATTGATACCGAAAGTCAGTTAGCCACCTTTGGGGCTGGAGCTCCAGGTCCCGTCGTGGAGGAAGAGCTAAAAAAACATGGTTATACACTTGGCCACTTTCCTCAATCTTGGGAGCTATCTACTTTGGGCGGATGGGTCGCTAGTCGGTCAAGCGGCCAACAATCTTTGCATTATGGGCGCATAGAAAATATGTTTGCTGGAGGTACTATCGAAACCCTCAATGGCACCATGACAATTCCAACCATTCCAGCATCCTCAGCCGGCCCCGATGTTCGTGAGATGATTCTTGGCTCAGAGGGTCGCATGGGAATTATTACTGAAGTTACTGTTCGAATCACACCCTTGCCAGAGAAAGAAAAATTTCAAGTGGTCTTTTTTCCTTCTTGGGAAATTGGGATTAGTGCTGCGAGGGAATTGATCCAGCAGAGAGTAGCTTTGTCTATGGTGCGATTAAGCAACCCACTTGAGACAACCAGTCTTCTATACATGGGCGCGGGCAGCGACAGCAGCGGGGTAGTTGCATTAGAGGAATCACTATCTAAAAAAGGCATTGGAGAAGGTAAAGTCATGATGACATTTGGGGTCACTGGCTCCGCTCGTCATTGTGATGCTGCCTATCAATTAGCGCTTGATCACTGTTCTAATCTTGGTGGTGTTGCAGATGAATCTGGTCTTGGTGAGAATTGGGCTCATGGTCGATTCCGCGCTCCATATCTTCGAGATCCGCTAGGCGCAGAAGGCTATGTTGTTGATACTATGGAGACAGCCGTTGATTGGTCAAAAGTTTCTGAAGCTGCAGAAAATATCGAGCAAGCAATTCGAACAGCTTTGGATGATGAGGGTGAGCAAGTGCATGCTTATACTCATTTATCTCACGTCTATGGTCAGGGATCGAGCATTTACACCACTTATTTATTTCGCATAGGTGAAAGTTACGAGCAGGGAATGAATCGATGGATGAAGTTAAAAAAAGCTGGAGCTAATCAGATTGTTGCTCATGGCGGTACTATCAGTCATCAGCATGGTGTAGGCAGTGATCACAAGAATTATTTAACAGCTGAAAAAGGCGAGCTTGGTATCGCTGCAATTAATAGTTTATGTGAACAATTTGATCCCAAAGGTCAAATGAATCCAGGAAAGTTACTTCCTGATAATAAGCACTAATCAACTATGACTGGATTTACTAATCGCGAAAAACTTTTATCTAAAATGCGTAATGGTGAGCATTTGGATTGGGATATTATCGTTATTGGTGGAGGTATTACTGGCGCCGGCGTTCTTCGTGAAGCGCGACGTCAAGGTTACAAAGCATTATTGCTTGAGCAACAAGATTTTTCATGGGGTACCTCAAGCCGATCATCGAAAATGGTTCATGGAGGCTTGCGATATCTTGCTGCGGGCGATATAAAACTTACCAAAGAATCAGTTCAAGAAAGACAGCGACTGTTAAAAGAAGCTCCAGGATTGGTTGATCCCATTTCTTTTTACTTCACTTTTAGAAAAGGTAAATTCCCCGGCCGCATAGCCATGAAGATCATTTTAACCATCTATGACTTTTTTGCTGGGGCTCAAGACAATAGATACTGCAACAACAAGGAATTATTGGAACGTTTTAGGGGTCTAGATGACAACAAACTTCAGGGGGCAAGTTGTTATACAGATGCGATGGTAGATGATTCGCGATTAGTTCTTCGCGTATTACAAGACAGTATTGATGATGGTGGCTATGCCCTAAATTACACAAAAGTTGAAGATCTCTTATTAACAGATGGCCAGGTTTCTGGCGTGAGTATTCAAGACAGCGATCGCTCTGGATTAATTCACTTAAATGCCCCAGTTGTTATTAATGCTACAGGTGCCTGGGCAGATAGACTTAGAAATGTTGTTAACAGTGAGACTCGCATTCGGCCATTGCGTGGCAGTCACATTATTATTGCTAAATCCTTATTTCCCATTTCTGATGTCATGACTTTCCTACATGTGGATGATAAGCGAGGTGTTTTTGTATACCCTTGGGAGGGAACAACAGTGATTGGCACCACAGATATAGATCATAATGAAGATATAGATATTGAGGCCGGCATTTCTGATCAAGAAGTAGATTATTTGTTAAGAGCTTTCAATAGCCAATTTCCAAATAACGCACTAAATCGCAGTGATGTTTTATCAACCTGGGCTGGCGTTCGCCCCGTGATTGGTGCAGAAAAAAGTAAAGATCCTTCAAAAGAACGTCGAGATCATGCTGTTTGGTCTGATCATGGATTGATCACTGTTAGCGGCGGTAAGCTTACTACCTTCCGATTGATCGCATTAGATGCTCTAGAAGCAGCTAAAAATAATCTTCCTCAAGCGAAAGAGATATCCGACGATAGGGTGTTCTTAACTCCAACAATTACTCCCCAGTCTCTGTCACCTAAAAATACTAGCTGGGCTCAACGTTTGCTTGGTCGATATGGTGAAAAAGCGATTGAGCTTGTAAATGAAAGCTCGCCAGATGAACATCGGAATCTTAATGAAACAGAATTCTCTCTAGCTGAATGCCGCTGGGCTATAAAATATGAAGCCGTTGTGCATCTTGATGATCTTCTACTTAGAAGAACCCGTTTAGGTATGTGTCTACCCAATGGAGGTACTAATCTCTATCCAGCTCTAAAAGAACTATTTTTATCTAACCAAAATTGGGATGATGAACGATGGCAACAAGAAGTCACTCGCTATGAAACAATTTGGAAAAAGTATTACAGCCTTCCTAGCAATGCCTAAGAAGAGGTTCTTATGAAAAATGAAAAGTATTTTCTGAGTATTGATAATGGAACTCAGAGTGTCCGAGCCATGGTTTTTGATGGGGAAGGCCAGCTTATTGCAAAAAGCAAAGTTGAAATTGAGCCTTATTTTTCTTCTCAGAAAGGATGGGCAGAGCAGCATGCAGATTATTTTTGGGATTCCTTGTGTCAAGCTTGCCAAGAACTGTGGCCAAAGCTATCCATACCCAGAGAAGCTATTGCAGCTGTTTCAGTAACCACTCAGCGGGCAACAGTTATTCCAATGGGGGAGGATAATCAACCCTTGCGACCTGCCATTAGCTGGTTAGATCAGAGACAAGTAAAAACTAAGCCCAAATTAGGAAAAGTAGAATCAGCTCTAATGAGCCTAATCAGAGCTAAGCCATTGGTAGATTTAATGCATGCAGAGGCTGAAGCCAATTGGATTGAGCAAAATGAGCCTGAGATCTGGAAGCAGATTCAAAAATTCTTACTCCTATCTGGCTACCATAATTACAAACTCACTGGTCAATACAAAGATGCCATCGCTAGCACTGTTGGGTTCGTGCCATTTGAATATAAGACTCAACAATGGGCAGAGCAAAAAGATTGGAAGTGGCGAGCTATGCCCATTCGTCCAGAAATGTTACCAGAGGTTTTACCAGCAGGATCAGTGCTTGGAGAAATTACTGAAGCTGCAGCCGAAGAAACTGGGATTCCTCAAGGACTACCATTGATTGCCAGTGGTTCAGATAAGGCCTGTGAAGTATTAGGAACTGGATGCATCGATAATGAAACGGGTAGCTTGAGCTACGGGAGCCTAGCTACTCTTAATATCACTTCTGATAAATACCTTGAAGCTATTCCTTTTTATCCAGCATATCCTGGCGTCATACCCAACACTTTCAATATTGAAATGATGGTCCAACGCGGATACTGGATGGTGAGTTGGTTTAAAAAAGAGTTTGGACTTCAAGAAGAACAATTAGCAGCTAATCAAAACCTTCAGCCAGAGGTGTTATTTGATAAATTGCTAACCAAAGTTCCAGCTGGTTCTGATGGTTTAATGCTTCAGCCTTATTGGTCACCTTCAAATGGTGATGGACCAGAAACTCGTGGTGCCATTATTGGTTTTAACGAAGAGCATACAAGGGCACATCTTTACCGAGCAATGATCGAAGGGCTGACCTATGCCTTAAGGGAAAGCAAAGAACTTTTAGAAAAGCGAAGCAAGAAAACCATTTCTCGGTTGGTTGTTTCTGGCGGAGGATCTCAAAGTGACGAGGTAATGCAAATCACCGCAGATATTTTTGGTATGACCGTCTTTCGTCCACATACCTTTGAAACCTCTTCGTTGGGAGCTGCTATTGCAAGCGCTGTTGGGGTTGGGTTGTATCCAGATTTCTCATCTGCGGTTAGTAAGATGACACATCAAGGTGATAGATTTGATCCCATAGATGCCAATCAAGAAATTTATAATGACCTTTATCATAAAGTCTATAAAAAGATGTATGGCAATCTCAAGCCGAGCTATGAGGCAATAAGGCTAATTACAAGTAGATCTTAAATTTAATCTTAAATGATATTTTCTTGACTTAGAGTTAACTTTAACTGTTAGACTTACCTCTTAATTTTTTGTGGGAGAAAAAAATGCCAGAGATGTCACTTTATGGTTGGTTTCATACCTTTATGGGAATTTTTGCGTTGTTAAGCGGATTCTATTCTTTAGTTAAATATAAAATTATCGATTCTCAGAATACATCTGCAAAAATCTTTTTAATTTGTACATTGGTTGCAGCCGTTACTGCTCTTACTTTGTACAAGCAGGGCGGATTTGGCGTAGGTCACATGCTAGCTGTCTTGACATTGCTTGCATTAATTGTAGGCAGAGTTAATGAAAAAGGATTATTTTTTGGTTGGCTAGCTCCATATTTTCAAACTCTATGCTATACCTCGCTATTTTTGTTTCACTCTATTCCGGCAATCACAGATGGATTAAGACGACTGCCAGTAGGTGATCCTGTAATAACAACTTTGACCGACCCTCTTTTGATGGGTTTTTATGCAGCCTTTTTCTCAATATACATAGTGGTGCTGGTGATGCAGATGCTATGGATCAAGAGGAGCACTTAAGATGAGCTTATATACTATTGCTCAGGCCTCAGAGGAAGTTGATTTAACACCTTACACTCTGCGTTATTACGAGAAGGAAGGTTTGCTTCCTAATGTGATAAAAGATTCTGCTGGTCGAAGAAAATACCATGATGATGATTTGCAAAGAATTGGCTTTATTAAATGCCTAAAGGGAACCGGTATGTCCTTGAAGCAAATTAAAGAATATGGAGATCTTTACGAGCAGGGTAAAGCGAAATTTAAAGAGAGAAATGCCATGCTCGAAGAGCATCGTGAAAAGATTCTACAAGAAATAAAAACGCAAAAGAAATATCTAAAAATGGTTGAAGCCAAGATTGAAATGAAAATCTAGCTATGAACTATAGAGATTTCAAACCTTATTTAAAGATTAGCTCTTTAACACTTGGTGGCGGTGGTATTGGTCAAGTATGGGGTGAAACAACATCTGAAGAAGCAGTTAAAACGGTTCATGCTGCTATAGACCATGGCATTAATCATTTTGATGTCGCGCCTATGTATGGAAAAGGTGAGGCTGAGCGAATCATTGGAAAGTCCTTAAATGGCTCGGATGCAGACGATTTATTTTTTACTACTAAGTGCCAATTAGGAACTCTCCCTGATACTGAAGTCTATGATAAGTTAAATGATTCTCTGACTAGAAGCTTGGATAACATGAAATTAGAAAAGGTGAATTTATTTTTGCTTCATTCTCAATTAATTGAAGATAACTACAAGTTGTATAAGTTTGATGAGATGCGGGCGAAAAGTGCAACTACTTTAAGTTGTTTTTTTAATGCCGCTATTCCAGCTTTTGAGCGACTGCAGAAAGAGGGAAAGATAGATCATTGGGGGATTGGTGGGCTTGGACAAGAGGAGGCAATTATTCAAGCCTTAAAACATTCTCAAGTACCTAGCGCAGTTCAATGTGTTATTAACCCATTAAATTCTGCTGGAGCTATTGGCTATGTTTCAGAAGCCTTTAATCCTCTAGCAATTTTATATGAGTGCCAACAGCTGGACATTCCAATTTTAGCAATTAGAGCAGTTCAGGCTGGAGCCTTAACCTCTTCAATGGATAGATCTCCCCATGAGTCTGGTTTTGATAAAAGTGATTTTGATGATTTTGATAAAGCCGAACCTTTTAGGGATCTTGCAATTGAGTGGGGCGAATCCCCTGCGAGTTTGGCGCACAGGTATGCTTTGAGCATTAAAGGAGTTGCGTCTGTAATCTTAGGAGTGAAAAATAGAACTGAGTTAAAAGAATGTGTTGAGGCTGAGGCAAAAGATCTTCTATCTGATAGTGAGATTCAGCAGATTGAAAATTGCCTTAAAGGTTAATATTTAAAGGAGTGGTTGATGGATACATATCAAAATAAAATAGCGTTAGTAACTGGTGCGTCAACCGGAATTGGCAGAGCCATGGCCATTGATCTTGCAGCAAAAGGAGCTGAGTTAATTTTAACCGCTCGATCTAAAGAGCAATTAGATGCTTTAGCGCAGGAGATCCAAGGAAAGGGAGGAATGGCACATGTTTTTGTTGAAGATTTGGCTCAACCGGGCTCAGGTGAAAGATTGCATCAACAAGTTCTTGCTGCAGGTCTTCATGTGGACGTATTAATTAATAATGCAGGTTATGGCAGATGGGGCCAATTTGGAGAGTTCCAAAGAGATGATTATGCAGCCATGATTCAACTAAACATAACTTCTCTAACTGATCTTTGTCATTTATTTATGCCAGCCATGGTAGAAAAAGGTGAGGGTGGAGTAATTAATATAGGTTCTTCCGCCTCATTTTTGCCAGTTCCATATGCAACTGTTTATTCCTCCACCAAAGCATATGTTTTAATGCTGTCTGAAGCTTTGCGATATGAGTATGCTGAAAGCAATGTTCGAGTGATGGCCTCATGTCCAGGAGCCACTGATTCAAATTTCAGAAATACTGCCTCAGAAAAATCATCTGATCGACTCAAGCAAAGGATTAGTAAATTGAAGGGAGAAGGCCAGGTCGGTGATACATGTGAAAGAGTATCTCAAGAAACCTTGGATGCTTTTTTACAAAATAAACACTACATAGTACCTGGCAAAGGCAATTCTAAGTTTGCATTTTTACCAAGAATTTTATCCAGAGCAAAAGTCTTAAAATTTACTGGTGATGCTTTTAAAAAACATACTGCAAGTTAGTTTTACCCGAAAGGATATTTTTTTAGTAGCATAGGAGACCATGGCTATTAAAAACCGACCAGAGTTTCAAAAATTTATTCGTAGAGTTGAAAAAAGCTCTGATGAATTTCGTGCATCTTCAACTGAAAAAAGACATTCTAAACAATATAGAACTGCTCGAGAAAACCTTGCTCATTTAGTAGATCAAGATAGTTTTTTAGAGTTTGGTCAATTTGCAGTCGCAGCTCAACGCAGTCGTCGAGACTATGAAGAGCTTCAAGATAAAACAAATGCCGACGGCATTATTACTGGATTTTGCTCCATCAATTCTGAATTAGTTGGATCAGAAAACTCTCAAGCAGTTGCAATTGTTTATGACTATTCTGTATTAGCAGGAACTCAAGGTGCGTTTCATCATCTGAAGCTGGATCGCATTTGTGATCAAGCTAAAAAGTTTGAGTTACCGATTGTAATATTTACCGAGGGAGGCGGAGGCAGACCTGGAGATACTGATGTATTGATTCAGATAGCAGGATTGCATATACCTTCTTTTTCTACTTGGGCTCAACTTACTGGCAGTTCTTTAAAAATTGCTGTAAATAATGGTTATTGCTTTGCGGGTAATGCTGCGTTATTTGGTTGTTCAGATTTTAGAATTGCAACTAAGACCTCATGGATTGGTATGGCTGGTCCAGCCATGATTGAAGGTGGTGGGCTTGGAGTATTTGAGCCAACAGATATTGGTCCTGTTTCAGTGCATGAGCAGAATGGAGTCGTAGACTATGTTGCTGACAATGAAGAGGATGCAACTTTGATTGCAAAAAAACTCCTTGCTTATTTTCAAGGCCCTATCAACGAATTTTCAGTTAAGGATCAAGAAATTCTTCGTAATATCATGCCTGAGGACAGGCGTTATACCTATGAGGTTCGAGACATTATCAATACAGTGGCTGATGAAGATAGCTTTTTAGAACTTAAAAAAAACTATGGTCAAAGCATTGTCACAGGTTTTATCAGGATAGAGGGACAGCCTTTTGCTCTCCTTGCAAGTGATTGTCAAAAACTTGGAGGCGCAATTGATTCAGTGTCTGCTGAAAAAGCTGCTGAGTTTATATCTATTTGTAATGATCACGATCTTTCAATTCTTGTTCTTGCCGACACTCCAGGATTCATGGTTGGCCCAGCAAGCGAAGAGGGTGGAGCCGTCAGAAGAATGGCGTCTCTATTCAAACAAGGAGCTAACATCAAGGTTCCCCTTGTAGCCATCTTTCTTCGTAAAGGATATGGATTAGGCGCACAAGCTTTAGTTGGAGGCAGCCTTCATAATCCAGTCTATACAGCAGCATGGCCAACAGGAGAATTTGGAGGCATGGGAATTGAAGGCGCGGTTAAGCTTGGATACAAAAAAGAACTAGAGAGTCTTGAAGACCCTAACGAGCGTAAAGAACTTTTTGATAAGCTTGTGGCTAAAATGTATGAGGTTGGTCAAGCTATTGAGGCTGCATCTTTTCTAGAAATTGATGCTGTGATTGATCCGATAGAAACAAGAAACATCGTGCTTAAAGCTTTTCAATCTGCGCAAGGAAATTCATGAAGAAAATACTCACAGGTCTTTTGATTATTCTCTTGGTTTTATGGATCCCATACTTTGTTCAAACATATAACCTTAAAACGCTAACAGCATCTGACCTTCCTGTGGAAGGTTCTTGGGCCCCACTAAAAGAAGGCAATCTGTATTACCGTTGGTATTATCCAGATGCTGAAGTTGCAAACAATGAAACAGTCGTTTTGGTGCATGGATTTTCTACTCCTCATTTTGTATGGGATGGAATGAAAGGTTTTTTATTGGATGCAGGTTACTCAGTCCTTGTTTTTGATCACTATGGTCGAGGGTACTCTGAGAGACCAAGGATTAAATACACCAAGGATGTTTTTGTTCAGTCTCTAAAAGGATTGTTAGATTCTCAAGAAATTTCTGAACAGGTACATTTGGTTGGTTACTCAATGGGCGGACCGATAGTTGGTCACTTTACCAATGAGTTTCCTGGCATGGTTAAGAGCATGTCATTGATAGCTCCAGCTGGTTTTATGGTTGAAAATCCAACCAAGGATTGGTGGATAATGAAACCTTTAATCGGAGAGTGGTTTCTAAATGTTTTTGGTTCAAGGTTGGTCTTTCAAGGTAATGAAGAGAATGATGAGCCGCCTAGAGAAGACCCATTAGCTTTATCAAAAAAAGAATTTATAAGAAAAGCAGGAATACAGATGCAATACAAGGGCTTTATTCATGCTTTGCTATCAACAGCTCGTAATTTCAATTTATTTAGCACCCAGGAAATGTTTGGCAAAGTTGGGAATTTAAATAAGCCCACTCTAACTATCTGGGGAACTGATGATGGTGTTGTTCCATTTAAAGGAAGTGAAGAACTCATACTTTATATTCCTCAATCTGAGTTACTAATATTGGAGGGAGGCAAGCATGATATTACTTATGCTGAGCCTTCATTCGTTGGTGCAGCTATTCGTGATTTTCTAATTAGCTTGGCTAAGGCTGAAGTTTAGCGATGCTTTTTTCTAACAATGCTTTTTTGCTTTCAGCATCTAAAACTTTTGCTTTTTCTTTCTCTACAACTGCAGGAGGAGCCTTGGAAGTAAATTGCTCATTAGCAAGCTTAGAGTTAATAATCTTAAGGTCATTCTCCACATCTGCTAGCTCTTTTTGAAGTCGCATCATTTCTTCTTCAGGATCAATCAATCCTTCTAGTGGAATGATTAGTTTGTAACCATCCATAGTTTTTTCAATTGCTTCTGCTGGGATCTTATCGCTAAATTCAATCCCATCTAATTTTGCAATTCCCGCAATCATTGCTTCGTTTTTACTGATAACAGATTGCATTTCAGAGTTGAGATCATTGGAAATAATGAGATTCAGGATCTCATTTTTAATATTTTGATTTTCTGCTCTAATCGCTCTGAGTGCAGAAATAATGCTGATGATTTCATCTAATTGCTGCTCAGTTTTTTTATTGGAAGCCCGTGAATGAGCAAAGCCACTCTCAACCATAAAACCCAATTTCTCTACTTTTGCTAAATTAGCTAATTTAGAAGAAAGTTCCTCAGTAATAAATGGCATGAATGGATGCAGCAATTCAAGGATGCTATAGAAGTTTGTAATTAAATTTCCAATTAAATTATTTGTTTGGTTAGCATCTTCAGAGTTTTGGATGGCCACTTTATTGAATTCTATATACCAGTCACAGAAATTTGACCATACCAATTCATAAATTTCTGCTGAAGCTAAATCAAATCGATATTGTTTTATATGAGTTTGACAATTTTCAGCAGTTTGATGAATTTTTGAGCCCATCCAGTCGGATAAAATATTTCCTGAGCTCTCTCCAGGTTGATAACTATGATTGGTAACTTGCATTTCAATAAATCTGAAAGCGTTCCAAATTTTGTTGCAGAAGTTTCTGTAACCTTTGATTCTGCCTATATCAAAATTAATGTCTCTACCTGGAGAGGCAAGAGAATAGAAAGTGTATCGCAATGCATCTGTACCATAACTTTCAATACCTTCGGGGAATTGTTTTTTTGTTTGTTTAATAATTTTTTCTTTGAGTTGAGGCTGCATCATGCCTTCGGTTCTTTTTGCGAGGAGCTCATCTAAGGAAACACCATCAATGAGATCAATTGGATCTAGGATATTTCCTTTTGACTTAGACATCTTTTGTCCATTTTCATCTTTAATCAAGCCAGTTATGTAAACTTCTTTGAATGGAACCTCTTTCATGAAATGCTTAGTCATCATGATCATTCTTGCTACCCAAAAAAAGATAATATCAAAACCCGTTACTAAGGTTGTTGTTGGGTGAAATAGATTTAACTTTTCATTTTTTTTAGGCCATCCCATGGTTGCAAATGTCCAAAGGCTGGATGAAAACCATGTATCTAATACATCATCTTCTTGGCGTAAAGTGCCATTAAGATTATGTTTATCTCTAACATCTTTCTCAGAAAACCCTGCATAGGGTGTATTCGATTCATCGTACCAAATTGGAATTCTATGCCCCCACCACAGCTGTCTGCTTATGCACCAGTCTTGAATATTATTCATCCATTGGAAATAAGTTTTCTCCCAATTAGCAGGCACAAATTGTATTTCTTTTGACTTAACAGCCTCAATAGCTGGCTTGGCAAGGGTTTTTGCATCTACATACCATTGATCTGTTAAGAGGGGCTCAAGAATTTGATCAGATCTATCTCCATAGGGCAGAGTGCTTTCATATTCTTTTTCAGATACGAGAAACTTTTCTTTTTCTAGATCTTTTAAGAGCAATTTTCGAGCCTCAAACCTATCCATGCCATGAAATTTCTTAGGAGCAACACCAATAATTTCAACGGCTTTGTTTAAGATTGAAATTGGAGAAAAGGCACCTTCATCCCCTGTATGACATTGCAAGCTTTCATTCAAGTGGAGCCCATGTCGTTTGCCCAATTCATAATCATTAAAATCATGACCAGGAGTAATCTTGACAACACCAGTACCAAATTCTGCATCTACATAATCATCTGCAACAATAGGAATCACCCTATCGCAAAGGGGAATCTGAGCATTTTTACCTACCAGATGAGCAAACCTCTTATCATCAGGATTGACTGCTAGAGCCATATCCCCAAAAAGTGTTTCAGGTCTTGTGGTAGCAATAGTTACAAACTCATCGGTTCCCTCTAGCTGATACTTTATTTCCCAAATTTTAATTGTTAAATCTTTATTGATGACCTCAAGGTCTGATAGGGAGGTTTCTAGTACAGGATCCCAATTTACTAAGCGCTTGCCTTGATAAATTAGACCTTCTTCAAATAATTGAATAAATGCGCTTAAAACAGCGTGCTGATATTCATCATCTAATGTGAACCTCTCAGTGCTCCAATCTAGACTTGATCCTAAGCGTCTAAGTTGTGAGGTAATTTTATTACCAGAATATTTCTTCCAATTCCAAACTTCTTTTTCAAAAGCCTCTCTACCAATATCATTCTTTGACTTACCTTCAGCATTTAATCTTCTTTCGACCACCATTTCAGTAGCAATGCCAGCATGATCTGTTCCCACTTGCCACAAAGTATTTTTACCTGACATTCGATAGTATCGAATCAAGCAATCCATGATGGCATTTTGAAATCCATGCCCCATATGAAGTGTTCCAGTTACATTTGGTGGAGGAATAGCTAGTGAATAAGATTCAGGCCCATCATCTGGGGTAAATAGACCGGAATCTTCCCATTCTTGATAGAGTCTTTGCTCTATCTCAGATGGGTCATATGGCTTCTTATCCATTGCCTAGAAAGATTTGAAAAGGCTTATAAATTTCCATTTAAAATTAATTCAGCCAACAGTGGAACTGGTCTGCCGGTGCCACCTTTTTTAGCACCACCATTCCAGGCACTTGCTGCAATATCCATATGAGCCCATTTAAAATCTTTTGTAAAATTAGATAGAAATGAAGCAGCATGAATAGTTCCGGCCTCTCTTCCTCCGCCAATATTTGCAAGATCTGCAAAGTTGGTTTTGGTGCAATGCGCATATTCTTCCCAAAGAGGCAGTTGCCAAGCTCTGTCACCAGATTTTTCTCCCGCTGCTAGAATTTTATCAGCAAGGGGTTGGTTATTAGCCATCACCCCAGTAGCAGGGCTACCAAGCGCAACAACCACAGCTCCAGTTAGAGTTGCCATATCAATAACATGACTAGGCTTAAATTTCTTTGAATAAGTTAATGCATCACACAGAACCAATCTACCTTCAGCATCCGTGTTTAGAATCTCGATGGTTTGACCTGACATGGAAGTAACCACATCACCAGGTTTAGTGGCGCGAGCAGAGGGCATATTCTCAGCACAAACTAATAAGCCTACAACATTCACCTTAGCTTTGAGTCTTGCAAGTGTTTGCATAATTCCAAATACAGATGCAGCTCCACACATATCCCATTTCATTTCATCCATAGCAGGACTTGGCTTAATTGAGATACCGCCAGTGTCAAATGTAATTCCTTTTCCTACTAATACGATGGGCTGCTTATCTTTTGCACCACCCATATATTCGATAGTCATCATCCTAGATGGCTCATCACTTCCTTTGCCAACTGACAAATATGATCCCATTTTCAATCTTTCCATATCCCTCTCATTGAGACTAGAAATTTTTAAAGCTGGAAAATCTTTTTTAAGAGCTTTGGTTTTACGCTCAATAATTCTTGGTGTGCAATGATTTGCAGGTAAATCTCCTAGATGTTTTGTGGCATTCATTCCTTCGCCAACAGCATGACCTAGCTTAACTGCAGTTCTAACTGATCTTAATTTTGCTGGGGTTAGGCCAGCAAATAAAAGAGTTCCTTTTTTTACTGTGATCGGTTTTACAGTTTTATTCTTGGTTGCATTAAAAGTGTAAGCTGAAGACTCAAATGTCCTAGCTGCTACTTCAGCAGCCCAAACATCATCAAAATCTTTTGAAGTGGTTGAACTCATCAGATATGCAAAATCCTTTGCCTTCGATGATTTAACCAAGCCCATGATTTCCTCGTAATAACGAAGAACTAAAAAGCTGGCTGCTTTAGGATCTGGCTCTTTGATTAGTAAAATATTTTTAGCTGCGATCTTGGCTGGAGCAGGAAGAAAAATAGATTTTCTAGACCCACTATTTATTTCTTTGATTGATTCTTTAACCAATGATTGAGCGCTTGCTTGAAGACCTTTAAGTTCAGCTGCTGCCGATGTTTTTTTATTAACTGCAATAATTAAGAGATCTGTTTTAACCTTTAAAAGATCCGCAGAATTAATGCTGTTTGCTGTTAGACTTGATAAGACTTTGTAAGTCATAAACCATACTCCTGATAAAAATTACTGATAAGATATTTATTGTAATGCATCAAGATCGCTAAAGGCATGTATAAAAAGAATATTCTTGCAATTCATTTAAATTCTCAAATTTTTAAGGGTTTTACTGCAATATTATTAATCCTGACTGCATTAATTTTTTCATCAAGGCTTGTTGGTTATTTTGAGCAAGCTGCAACAGGCAGTTTAAATCCGGATATCATTTTTTCTGTCATTTTTCTCAGATTGCCTGATTTTTTGGCATTGCTCATACCCTTTGCTTTTTTTTTAAGTCTTTTATTGGTTGTATCTGAACTTTATCAATCTAATGGAATCTACGCCTATTTCTCTGCTGGGGTATCCCGCATAAGACTTATTAAACATATAACGCCATTTTTTTTCATTACTTTAATTTCTTGCTCGCTGATCAGTGTTTATTTGGCTCCATATGGAAAGGCTCTTTCTAAAAGCTTAATAGCCGAGCAGTCTTATGAAGATAAGCTTGAAATGTTGCAACCTAAATCATTGATCAATCTTGATGAGGCTGGCAGCTATCTTTATTTTGATTCTTACGATGGCAAAGGGATGACTGGAGTAACATTTTTTATTCAAGACGATCCTTCTTTATCAATCATCAAGGCAGAACAGCTTGAAATCTCAAATCAGGACAATTATATGATTTTAGATTTTAAGAATGGATCTATTTATCCTGACTTAAACAGTGCTAACAAAATAGATGCTTCTTTTAAAGAGTTAACTCATTCTATTGGGGTTGGGCAAACATCAAGTAAATCATTCACTCTTTCAAAGCTGCTCGACTACAAAAATAATTCTAATTTTATTGAGAGCCAATGGAATGCAAGCATTCCAACTATGCTTGTAGCATTGTTGTTGCTGAGTTTTGTCTTTGGAAAAGAAAACCCTAGATCGGGGAGGGAAGGCAGTCTTGTAACTGGCGTATTAATTTATATTTTTTATTTAAGTGTTTTGGTTGCATTCAGGGAAAGTTATTCAGACAGCTCAAATTTCTTTTATTACTTCCTTTGGCCTGTGCATTTGGCATTTTTATCTTTTGGCGCCATGTTTTTTTGGTTTGATGGAAGAGTCTCATTAAATAGTTTTTTTTCTAATTCAAGAATAAAAACTATTTTAATAGTCTTTTTAATTTTTCTTTTATTGGTCTGGTTAAGCTCGTGATGAATAATATTCTTAATATCTATTCCAGGCATCTCATCAAAAGAACTTTTCTAATTTCAGCACTGGTCTGGATAGTGATGCTCTTTCTTGATTTCTCCGTCACCCTTGTCATGGAGCTTGAGAACTTAGCAGATGATAATAGTTTTATTTCAATTTTTAATGTTGTGCTATATGAGCAATTGCACAAAGGAATGCAGTACCTTGAGAGTTCTATGCTGATAGGCACATTGATAGCGCTCTCAATATTCAATCAGCAGGGCAATTTAGTTTTTTTACGCTCAGCTGGATTGTCGCCTCTAAAAATTGTTTTGGTATCGGGTATAGGCCCAATAATATTATCATTGGCATTAATTTTTTTTGATGAAACATTATTTTTAGATTTATCAAAAAAATCTAAAGCAATGAATCAACCCACTGAATCTGCTGAGGTATTTCAATGGGAAATATCTGAAAAAAATTTAATTGGCCTCAAACGCATAGATAATAATCAGGCTCAGGCAATTCAGGTTATAGAGTTTGGTGATAAGCAAAGAATTGCTTCATCCTCTTCGTTTCAAGAGGGTAAATTGGATCAGGGTCAATTGGTAATTTTAGATTCTCCTACTCAGCAAAACTTTGACTTCCCCGCGTCATTTTTATTGCCAAATAATCTTTTAGAAACTTTTTCTTTGTCTTCGTTGCTTAATTTAAAAAGAACTTATCAGCTCGATAAGGATTTGCAAAAAATTGATTCACTAATATACGCAAGAGTTCTTTTGCCAGTCTCTATTATTGCAATAATTTTTTTAGCGGGCAGTTTGATGTTCGATAGTTTGCGCTCAGCAGGAGTGGGTCGACAAATTATTATAGGCATTTCACTTGGGCTTATTTATGACCTAATAAAAGATCTAAGTGTTGCATCATTCCTGACTTATCAATGGCCAATATTAATTGCACATCTTTTGCCAATTATGATTTTACTTGTGATCGGAACATATAAATTTCAAAGAATCTAACTAAATTTCTTTAATCTAGTTTTTGAAAGAATATCATTTACTGCAAGTTTTTTTGAATCTGCGTAAATAAGAAATAGAGGCATGCCTAGAAGAGCTAACATTCCACAATTAACTAAATACCTTAAAAATGTTTGCTTTAGAGTAATTCGATCTAAATCTGGATCAGCATTAACAATTTTAAATTTCCAAACCTGCATACCAAGAGTTTGACCATTCTTGATCCAGAAAAATGCAAAGAATAGCCACCCGCTTATGAAGACCAACAAACTTCCTATGACCGGATGCAAGATTTCACCACCATTTAACCAAAGCGCTAAAGAGCCCACTAGAAACCAGACTCCAAGCAGTAAAAAGAAGTCATAGACTGAAGCTATGATTCTAAGAAAGGGCCCTACGTAAGGTGATTTATCCATTAGTTTGATATAGTATTCTCTTAAATCATAACTCAAATAATATGAACACAAGTAATACTTTTTTTGGGCATCCTATTGGATTAAGAACACTTTTTTTAACTGAGATGTGGGAGCGCATGTCCTATTATGGAATGCGTGCCTTGTTGGTTTTATATATGACAGGTGCTGTTACTGGCTTCAATCCTGGCTTAGGTTGGTCTCAAGTTGAATCCCAGGCAATTTACGGTATTTATTCTGGGATGGTTTATTTCATGGTTGTTCCAGGGGGCTGGATTGCAGATAATATTTTGGGACATCAGAAAGCGGTATTAATAGGAGCTTTAATAATTGCTTTAGGCCATTTTACTTTAGCCATTCCTATTGAGCAGACTTTTTTCTTAGGGTTAATTTTTGTTGTACTGGGTACTGGTCTTCTTAAAGGAAATATTTCTACCATTGTCGGTCAGCTATACGATGGTCAAGATGATCGAAGGGATTCAGGTTATACGATTTTTTATATGTCTATCAATATAGGCTCAACTTTAGGATTTTTAATTTGTTCATACTTGGGCGAGAAGATTGGCTGGCATTGGGGTTTTGGTGCTGCAGGAATAGGAATGACTTTTGGTGTAATTCAATATATCAAGCATAGACATTTATTGGGAGATGCTGGAATGCACCCTAATGAAATGCCAGATGAAAAACGCAAAAAATTTACAAATTACTTAAAAGTATCTCTTGTAGCCATGTTCTTGGTTATAGGCGCTGGCCTTTTTGGTTTTATTGTTATTGATCCTAGGTTTTTTGCTGAGCAGTTTGCTTACTTTCTTACAATAGTTGCTGGTTTATATTTTATTTATTTATTTCTCTTTGCAGGGTTGAATGCTTCTGAAAGAAAAAATTTAATTCTTTTATTTTTACTCTTTATAGGTGCTGCTGCTTTTTGGTCAGGTTTTGATCAATCCGCAGGCTCATTAAATATTTTTGCAAGAGACTATACAGATTTATCAGTTGCTGGATACAAGATTCCAGTTGGATGGCTTCAGTTTGCTAATCCAATAATTGTTGTTTTATTTGCTCCAATCTTTGCTGGAATCTGGGCTCAGTTAGCCCGAAAAAATTTAGATCCATCTTTACCATTTAAATTTGCTATTGGACTTTTATTCATGGCATTGAGCTTCTTTATAATGATAATCGCAGTTAATTTAGCAATTGAATCCTCTCCAGTTGGTATGCAATGGCTCTTGCTGACTTATCTTTTTCAAACATGGGGTGAGTTAGCTTTATCTCCAATAGGTTTATCGGCTTTTTCTCGTTATGGTCCCAAGCGATACATGGGGCAGATGTTTGGTTTGTGGTTCTTAGCTAGTGCAATTGGAGGCGTTCTTGCAGGATTGCTTGGAGGGGAGGCCCTAGATGGTGGGCTTGAAACCATTTCACCAGTCTTTGAATTTATGATTAAGTATTATCTAGTAATTGCAGCGGCATTAATTGCTTTATCTTTTGTTATAAAAACTGCAAAAGATTAGTTGTTATAAGCTCAGCTGATTGTTTGTTTCAACAAGTATTTGTTGGTAGATCTCTTGTAATTGCTCTAGGTCTTTTAATGAAATTTTTTCATCTATTTGGTGAATGGTCTGATTTCTTGGTCCGAGCTCAATCACTTCAGATCCTGATGGTGCAACCCATCTTCCATCAGATGTGCCCCCTCCATTATCGATTCTAGCTTCTTGACCATTAATTTTGCATAAGGCCTTTTGAACAATAGACAGCATTTCAGTTTTTTGCGTTAAATAGGGCTGCGCATTTAAAGTCCAGTCTATTTCAAAAGTGCATTTTGATTTTTCTAAAATTTTAATAAATCTTTCTTTAAGAGATTCTTGGGTGGATTCTGGAGAAAATCTAAAATTAAAGAGCATGTTTAAATGTCCCGGCACTACATTTGTAGCCCCTGTTCCAGATTCAATATTTGAAATTTGAAAGGATGTTGGATCAAAATACTCATTGCCTCCATCCCAAATGATTTGATTCAGCTCGGCAATTATTGGCCCAACTTCCAAAATAGGACTAATAACCTTATGCGGATACGCAACGTGACCTTGTTTGCCTATCAGCTTCAGCTTGCCGCTTAAAGATCCTCGTCGACCAACCCTCAATACGTCCCCAACCATGTCAGATGAGCTCGCTTCACCAACCAAGCAATAGTCTATAAATTGATTTTGTCTTGAAAGAGAATCTATCAGGGTATTGATTTTTCCATCAGTTGGCTCACCTTCTTCATTACTAGTTAACATAACCCATATTTGAAAATTAGGCTTTGGATTATCAACTAAAAAATTTTTTATTGATTGGATAAAAACGGCAACACTGCCTTTCATATCCGCCGCTCCTCTTCCTATTAATTCTCCATCAATAATATTTGCTTCAAAAGGATGCGATGTCCATTCTTCTTCTGGACCAGAGGGCACAACATCAGTATGCCCAAGATAGCAAAACACTTTTCCTGAATCGCCATACTTTGCTAAGAGCGTCTCACAATTCAACTCTGGAATTCTCTCTATTTGAAAGCCTAATGGGCTTAATTCTGCTTCTATAAGTTCAAAACAACCCCCATCTTTTGGAGAGATAGATTTTATTTTAATGAGTGATTGAGCGAGCTCTAGAGCAGACATATATTATTAGTTTTTATGAAGAGTTTGGTTTAATGCTATGGATTTAGAGTTAATTCTTGCTTCAATAGCTCCACTTTGAGAGTTTCTAATAAATAATAAATTATCTTGTCCTGCAAGCTCTGATGCCTTAACAACTGACCCACTCTCGTTATCAGAATTATAAGTTGTAATTTTTGATCCACCTGTTAAATAGAGGCCTGCTTCAACAATGCAATTGTTACCTATTGGAATGCCTAATCCAGAATTTGCTCCAAGGAGACAATTTTCACCAATGGATATTTTTACATTGTTACCCCCTGAGAGTGTTCCCATTGTGCTGCAGCCACCTCCCAAATCTGAGTTTTTGCCAACTACAACCCCCGCAGAGATTCTTCCTTCTATCATTGCTGAACCAAGTGTCCCTGCATTGAAATTTACAAAACCTTCATGCATGACAGTTGTTCCTTCACTTAAGTATGCTCCAAGCCTGACTCTGCTTGCATCGGCGATACGAACTCCTGGAGGAATAATATAGTCCGTCAAGCAAGGAAATTTATCAATTGATTTAATTTCAAGTGGCTGATTATTTATTTGTGCAGAAAGAATTTTTTCTTCAATCCCATCCAGCTCTACTGGTCCCTGGTTAGTCCAGGCTACATTTAAAAGAGAATCAAAAAGGTTTTCAAGATTTAATGAATTGGGTAAAAAGTGCTTATATGAAATTAGATGCAGCTTTAAATATGCTTCTTCAATGCTTTCAATAGGGCGATTATCTAAAATTTTGCATAAGACCAAAGTTTTATTTTTATCAAGATTATCAATGGCTATCTTTAAACTTTCATCTTGCAGATTAAGCTGAGCAACATCTTTTATTTCAGTCACATCTTCACTCAACAAGGCATCCCACTTCTCATACATGAGGCTAATTTGATCTTCACCGTTTTTAAAGCTAATGCACGGATAAAAGGCATCTAATATATTGCCGGAGGTGCCTTTGGTTGCAATACCAAGACCAATTAATGGGAAGTTATTCATATGCTTATTATAGGCAGTCTTAGTGTTAATTTCAGAGCTTAAAGGTTCTTTAGCCTCTTTTGCAACTGATTAGTTTTGTTTTGAGAAATGCATAATTTAGTTTTCTCATCAATTACAGTGAAATTATCCTCCACTTTTTCTCCTAGAGTTGTAATTCTTGCAGAGTCAATGCTGATACCGTGATCTAAAAATATGTTCGCGACTTTTGAGAGTAAATTTGGTTGATCTAAGGTTTCTATAGTAATCAAACTAGCATCTCTTTTTTTTGAAGGAGAAACATTTACTCTGGTAGGGTATTCGAAAACTTTTTTATGTGCTGCTTTTGATTTAGCAGTTACTTTAAAATTCTCTGAAGATATTGCATTAATGATTTTTTGTTCAATGTTTTGAATATCCCTTTGGATTAAATTACCTCCAAGGATTTTATGCTTACAAATAAAAGTATTCATTGCATATTTCCCATCCTTAGTCGTATGAATGTCTGAATCAATGGTTTCGAGTGAGAGCTGCTCAAAGCTTCGAACAGTTTTTAGAAATAATCCGGCTTGATTGGGTGTGAAAATAAATATCTCAATAAGATTTTTTCTGGTGTTTACAAACACAGATGTTTTTCCTTTGGATGCAGCCACAGTCTTCGCTTGGTTGGAAAGTTGCGCCAGTTGATACTTAGAAAAATACGCATCAGGTAACTGACCCCAAACTTCATTCAATAAATCATGTCCTTGCTTGATTACATTTGCTGATGAAACTTTTCTTTCATTAACAATTGATTGATTAGATTGCGCTTCCTCAAGATTCAACTTTCTCCTCGATGACATGAAAAGTTGCTTTAACAAATCATGCTTCCATGAGTTCCATAGGGTTGGATTAGTACCTCTGATGTCATTGATGGTTAGCATATAGATATAATTCAGTTTTTCGATGGTGTTTACATTTTTAGTAAAATTGATGATTGTTTCAGGATCATGCACATCAGTTTTTTGTGATATAGATGACATTATGAGATGGTTTTTTACAAGCCAACATAATAGCTCGGTATCATGAATGGAAAAATTCAATCTTTTGCAGAATCTCTCAACTATCTTTTCCCCTATCTCAGAATGATCTCCGCCTTTGC
>Ga0209309_10001271_pt1 | contig 25850 bp, 18 predicted proteins | sample COGITO_mtgs_1204_2_FD_184807 | JGI IMG/M metagenome (GOLD analysis project Ga0209309, IMG submission 184807) | Pelagic marine microbial communities from North Sea - COGITO_mtgs_120412 (SPAdes) (version 2) | ecosystem: Environmental > Aquatic > Marine > Epipelagic ... | reverse complement strand
TTGTTAGGGGGAGCTTCCTTAGCTGGAGGTGTATTAAAATCAACATCATCTTTATGGAACACTTCCTCCGTCGTAGGAACCGACGAAATAGGGTTTAGCGCATTGCCCAATGGATTAGCAGAGAGTAATGGCAATAGTAATTATATGAATTACTATGGTTATTTCTGGACATCAACTTCTTATGATTCGAATCGATCATATTTCAGAGAGCTCCGTCATGATTCTCAATATTTAACTAGTCCTTATGGACGAATAATTTCCCAAGGATATGGAATGGCCTGTCGGTGTGTTAAAGATTAGTTCTAAAGTATAAATTAAGGTGCCATTCGTCTTCTCGTGAAAATATTGGGATTATGGAATAATACGTGATTCCAAAAGTGTTCGCAACATTCCGAACAACAAATTCACGCTATTGGATGGTCTCACTGAGACAGGTATGAATTGCAATTCTTTGTTCCACTAGTGGAACAAAGAATTGAGTTTAGTAAGGATCTCAGATAAGTATTAAACATTCGACCTTTTCTCCAGAATGTCTACAAGGAAAAGCCTTGATGCACAGCATCAGGGCTTTTTTTATTGATTATAAAGCGGATCGTGCTCATTCATTATCTCATCTGCTAGAGCATGCAGGTCTGTAGTGAATCCTGTTGAGTAAGAATTGGTTCCGAGATCTTCTCGATAAATACCTTTCATCCACATTAAAGTACCTGCCTCGACAATAATCTGACCTTGATGTCCCTTGGCATCTGTAAATAAAGAAGTGGCCGACGGCCCTGATAAACCGACGCTATCAAGCAAAAGTCCATCTTGTTTCATCTTCGTAATATCAATAGCAGCCCAGCCTGTGGGTATGGTGAATATTGTAGTACTCGGGAACTCAGCCCTCAATGGATCAACTACAGTTTTGTGAATGATTGTGTTTACGAAGTAATAGTAAAACGATTCTATAGAGCTGAAACCATAATGTTGAGCTGTATCAGTCCAATTCGTTGGAAAATCGATGGGAGGTATAGAGATAAATACCTTCATATCCGGATTTTCTTGTAAGCCATATTGAATCCATTCACTGAATCCTTCTGTGCGGTTGTCCGGCGAAGAACCTGAAGTCATTCCAAAGTATTCAATTTCACCTGTATCAAAAGCAGCCTTAATTTCTTGGTGAGAATTGCTAGTGGAATCATTCCAAAAGCTGATTGCCCAACCATTTTCTCCTCCTCGAAATACGAGTGTACTATTATGGTTTCTATAACCTGCATCGGCAGCGACATCATCTAAATGATTGGCATAGGGTTTAAAAAAGCTATTGCCTATGAGTAGCATACGATGGCCAGGGTCATTACTGCTCGTTCCATTGTCGCGGGAACAAGAGGGTAAAACAATGAGTGCAAAGAAAAAATAAAAGAATCGCTTCATAAGAATATCTAACCTACTAAAAATAAGATGATTCTAAGAGGATAAGGTTTAAAAGAGACCTTAGGAAGCTGTAGGTTATTCCTAGGAATGTTGTCCTATTCGTCCTTGTTTTGGTTCGCTGAAGCAAAATGCTCTTTGTAATAACTTTCTAAGCTCATATAGAAGCTAATAACCATAATCACAAGAATTATTGCAAATGCTAACCCTGTAATGGTAGTGGCACTTTGAAGCGCCGCTAATCCACCGTAGAGTAGAAGTACGGAAGCGGTAGCACCTTCCATGGCCGCCCAAAATATTTTTTGAATTTTTGGCGCATCGTGTCGTCCACCCGAGGTAAGGGTATCAACCACCATAGAACCACTGTCTGAGCTGGTCACAAAGAAGCTCGTGGTAAGCAGAATGGCTAGACCTGAAGATATGGTTACAAAGGGGTACTTTTCTAATAATTTAAAGATAGCCGTCGCCACGTTTTCATTCACCGCGGAAGTAATGCTGTGGTCCCCGAGCAGTTCAAAATACAGTGCACTACCTCCGAAAACGCTCATCCATAAGAAGGTCAAAAGCGAAGGAACAAGGACCACACCTAAAATAAATTCAGTGATGGTGCGGCCTTTAGATACGCGTGCAATGAATATTCCTACAAACGGTGACCATGCGATCCACCATGCGTAGTAAAATACGGTCCACATGTTTTGCCAGTTTGAATCGTCTTTCACCCCAACAAAAGATTCGGTCCACAGACCTATTTTGAAGAAATTGTCGATATAGTATCCTAGATTTTGAACGAAGCTGTCCATCAGGAATGCTGTAGGTCCAGTCGCTAGTACGAACACCAGTAAGACCATCGCTAAGCCCATATTGACTTCGCTAAGTCTGCGAATACCTTTATCCAAGCCAGCGAGCAAGGAGAAGGTAGCGAGTGCGGTAATTACGGCGATGATGACTATTTGGGCTTCTCGTGAATATCCGATTCCGAAAAGGTATTCTAAACCGGCATTTACCTGTTGTGCTCCTAAACCCAGTGAGGTGGCCAGACCAACTACGGTAGCGATGACAGAAATAATATCGATCAAGTCTCCCCAGCGTCCGTAAATTTTATCTCCGAGCAGCGGATAGAAAATACTACGAATGGTGAGGGGAAGTTTGAGATTGAACGTGAAAAAAGCAAGGGCTAAGCCAACCGTCGCATAGATGCTCCAAGCTTGAATTCCGTAGTGGTAAAAAGTAATCCCCATAGCGCTTTTCGCTGCGGCTATAGCATCTGTATTATCGACAAAAGGATTGTCGTTAAAGTGGTAGATCGGTTCGGCGACCCCATAGAATAATAGTCCTATACCGAGACCAGCAGAGAACAGCATAGAAAACCATGAGATACGTGAGAAGTCTGGTTTTGCTTCTGCCCCTCCTAGTTTGATCTTCCCAAATTTTGAAAAGGCCAGATAGATGAGAAAAAACATCAGAAGGTTGGCCAGCAAGATGAAGAACCACCCAGCGGCATCACTAATATTGGCTTGAACCCGTCTGAAGAGATCCTCCACGGGCTCACCAATGATAATGGTGGTGCTGATTAAAGAGAGCAATACGATTAATGATCCAAAAAATACCGGGGGATTAATGGCTGCACCAAACAACGTTTTTTTATCACTTCTTACATGACCGCTCATAGTTTCTTTTTATAGTAAACCACGGTGTACAGAAGTACACCGTGGTTTAAATTGTTAACGTTGGTAAATGACTATTTATAAGTCAACTACCCACATTTTAGTGTTCTGGGTATTGCCGCCCATTATATCAATGGCATTAACGTAGTTGTCAGGATTCAAACTCGCTTCATTACCTGGGTAGAGAAAGCGCATTGGCAACACGTCACCATTTGTATTTGAACACGGCGCTGAGATGAATGGAAGGTTAGCCCAATTCCCAGTTTCTTGAGTATACCAGCGTCTTACCTCGAAATAGTTGTCCAGTCCTGTAAAGAACATAGCCAACCATTTCTGCTTACGAATACTGTTGATACTGTTATCATAAGCAGCTCCCGAATTTGCCATGTAGTCTGCAAAATCGGTCCAGCCAGTCATAGCAAAGTCAGTACCATAGTATTCCAATGACGCTTGCACACCACTGGCGTGATGCGTCGCAGCATCGTCTGTAATCCAACCGTTGTGTGCCGCTTCCGCGAGTAAGAATTGTTGCTCCGCATACGTCATGATAATACCTTCTGCCATAGTACCTGCTTGATCATGACCAGGATAATTGTAGAACGTATAACCTAGGCGTGATCCATTCTTGTCGCATGAAGCACTTATTGCCGTACTTCCATTATCTGCACCGTCATAAGTAGCAGCGATAGAAGGGTCTGCAGAGACTGTAGACGCATTGCTTGGACGCGCGTAAATGAACATTCTAGGATCATTCAAGCTGTCTAAAGCAGCATGGGCATTAGTACTAATCGCAACTGCATCGAAATCACCTTGCTTCAAAGGAACCAATGGATATTCGTTAGGGAAGTTACCGGTGTAGGTAAGTATACCGTTGTCGGCGTTGCTCTCCATGAGTGATTCGTTCGCAACAATTGCGGCAAAATCAGCGCTTACATTTTGCTTCTCCGAGATATACATAAGTAGACGGAGGCGCATCGCGTTGGCGAGCTTCTTCCATTTAGCAGCATCGCCGTTAAAAAGGATATCGCCTTGAATAGAACCACCGTTACCGAGCAATTGAACGGCCTCAGCCAGCTCGTCCAACAGTCCGTCTGTACCAGTAATGATTTGTTCCTGCGTATCGTAGGCAGGGAACCAATTGGCGTCGGTTGAGCCAGTAATAGCTTCTGAATACGGGATGTCTCCATAGGCCAGGGTTAGTGTAGAAAATACCCAGCTCTTCATCACTTTAGCCGCACCTTCCATTTGTGCATTCCCGACTTCTGCTGCTACACGCTCTGCCTCGATAATATTACCGAGACTCGCATAGTTTTGATTCCATGTGTTTGGGAAGGCATTCCAGCTATACTCGCCAACAACTGCACGCAGTGTTTTAGCCGCAAGCTGAGAAGCAACATTTCCTAACAGGTAGCTTTGAGTAACAGAGGTACTTACGCTTGAACGTACGCCTTCTGTGAACAATACACCAGCGTCTACATTAGAGGGCTCGTTGGGGTTCTCATTAATAGATGATAATTTCTCGCAACTTTGAAAACTAAGACCCGCCATTGCGATTAGCGCGCCTACAAAAAATGATTTTTTCATTGTTAGAGTCTTAAAGGTTTGCATTGATAGAGAATCCGAAGCTTCTTAGTGATGGCATAGAGGTGCTCTCGTAACCATTCACGAACAGTCCGTTTCTTATGGAATACGTCTCGGGATCAATGGTTGGAACCTTAGTGAATAAAAGAAGATTGCGTCCAACAAAGCTTACAGTAAGACCTTTTAGCCCTGTGTTGGCAAGCTTGTCTGCAGGTACTGTATAAGCGATACTCAGTTGACGAAGCTTTAGGTAAGAGGCATCGAACGTGGATGGCTCAATGTTATCTCTACTCCAAACATTACCGTAGTATTTGTAATAGTAATCACGTATTGGCACAGATACTGTGTTCGCTACTAAATTCCCACTAGCATCGTACATGACACCAGAGCCAACTACGCCACCTGCTTGATCAAGGTTGTATACTGGTTCGCCATTACCATCGTACGTTACATCGTAGACTACGCGGCCGTCAATGGCATTCATATCAAGATGCGGATCATCATCGTTTACAAGATTACCTGCTGTGTTGTGCAAAGTGTGGGAACGTGAATAAATCAATCCACCGATCTGTCCGTCAAACAGAATATTTGCTTGCCAGTTACCTACTGAGAAACTATTCATCCATCCGATACGTGCTTTTGGCTGGTACGAACCTATCGTACTTTTTTCTTCACTCACCATTGGTAAACCGTTCTCGTGAATGATGTTACCATCGGCATCGCGCATAAAGGTTAATCCTTTAAGTTGGCCCAGAAGTTCACCTTCTACAGCAACATATTCTAAGCCTACAGTTCCACCGTCGTTAGGGAACATGCTCGCTACGATAGGATAACCTCCGCTAACACCGTCGGGTAGCTCAGTAACTACAGCACGATTCGCGCCAAGGTTGATTCGGGAATTCCAGGTAAGTTTATCGTTTTTAACGATATCACCGAATAACTGAAGTTCAATACCCCTGTTGCGAATGGCACCACCGTTCGCAAGTCTACTGGTACGACCAGTAGAAGTGGCTACAGGTAGGTAAATGATTTGATCCTCAGTGGTCATGTCATAAACGGCTAAATCTGCGCCAAAGCGCCCTTTGGCAAAGCGCAAGTCAATACCTAATTCACTTGAATTGGTGCGTTCTGGACGTAGATCAGGATTCGTCGCGAATGTATTGATACCAAAGGCTGGATAACCGCCAAACATTGCAGCCGGGCTATAGGTGTTATTCAAAAGATAGGGATCCGTATCAGAACCTACCGCAGCTATTGCAGCACGAAGTTTCAAGAAGCTAATTGAACCTAAATCCGCCATTTCAGAAACGATCATCGAGGCAGAAGCTGCCGGATAGAAGTAACTGTTATTAGCCGTAGGTAATGTGGAAGACCAGTCATTACGAGCGCTTAGATCTAAATAGTACGTGCTTTTGTAGGCAAAAGAAGCTAAACCAAACAGTGAGCGAATTGCCTTGCGCGCATACCGGCTTTCAGTTTGCACGTTAGAGCGGTTATTCGTTAATGTGAAAACACCGGGCTGAAGAAGCTGTGGATTATTTGCAACAAGCGATGAACTCTGCTGCATCATAAGGTTACCACCAAGTTTGGCATCGATCCGTAAATCTTTTTGCTCCATTGGTGCAGCATTTGCCCACGATAAAAGTGCTTCTGTATTGTTCTCACTAAAAGAAAGACGGTCTTCACGGTAGCTGCCAAACAGTACTTTTTTAGTAGAGGTAGCTCTGCGGTACTGACGAATATCGTTCTTCATATCCTGACCTGAACGAAGACGTATATTCATACGATCGTTAATGTGATAAGTCGCATTGATATCTCCTAAAAGGCGCGATGCGTTGAAGCTGTTTGTGTTTTCATTGACAATAAGAAACGGGTTGTTTCCCCAAAGTTCTTCGACGTAAGATTGCTGTACGTTGTCTTGTCCTGGTTTCCAGTAATCGCGCAAATCATCGATTGGCGTATTACGTGGTATCCAAAGAAAAGAATACATAACAGATGAACTTTCATCGTAACCTGCGTTTGGAACGTTGTTTGAGCTCGATCCCACATACATAGCATTTGCTCTGAACTCTAAACGATTATTAAAGAGTTTCTTACCCATTGAGGTTTGGAGCGTATTCCGATTCAAATCAGTGTTAGGAACGATACCGCGTCTGTTGAGTTGGGTACCGGAAAATCTGAAATCTCCATTTTCATCTGCATGAGATATACTCACATTATTGTTGGTACTTACTCCGGTTTGGAAGAAGTTTCGCATGTTGTCAGGAGCAGCTTCGAAAGGCACTGCTTCATCGTTAGAATTAAACACTTTTACAGGTTGGCCATTCGTACGTGGCCCCCAGTTTTCACCAAAAGCGTCGTAGTAATCACCAGTATAAGTGGCACCATCGTTGTAACTGTATTTACCACCGCCACCGTTACCAAACTGGTCTTGGAAATTAGGTAGTTTTAGAGGTGTTTCAAGTACAGTGTTAGAATTCACACTTACGCCCCAGCCCTTGCTGTTTTTTCCTGTTTTAGTAGTAACGTAAATAACCCCATTTGCAGCGCGCGAACCGTATAATGCGGCAGCAGCTGGTCCTTTCAAGACAGAAATATTTTCGATATCGAAAGAGTTAATAATCTGAGCACCATTACCAAAGTCAATGGTTGAAGATCCATTCAGGCCATCGCCTGGAGAAAACAAACCGTTTGTAATGGGCACGCCATTTACAATAAACAGCGCTTGGCTGTTTCCGTTCAACGAAGTTTGACCACGAATGGTCACGTTTGCTGAGGCAGTAGGACCTGCTGAACCACTAGTAACATATACTCCAGCGAGCTTTCCACTGAGGTTGTCCACCGCATTGGGCGCTGGAACTGAGGCAATGTCTTTACTTTTAAGTCCTTGAACGGCATAACCTAGTGCCCGCTCCTCACGGGATACCCCTAGAGCAGTAATGACAACTTCTTCCAATTGGATCTCCGAAGCATTTAAAGTTACGTTTAAAATGGACTTCCCAGAGACGTCTACCGTCTGCGTTTGAAATCCAAAAGAACTGAAAACCAATTTTGATTGACCTTCGTACAGTGTTATACTATACTGGCCCATTGCATCTGTAAGTGTTCCGTCTTGACTGTTTAAAACAGTAACTGAAACGCCTATTGCTGGATTACCGGTATTATCTGTAACGGCTCCAGTGATTTTTTGCTGCGCCCATCCAGATTGAGCGAACCCAATGAATAGAAAGAGAAAAGCAATATAATGTGAATAACGATTTTGTCGTTTTCGCATAATAAATGATGTTTAAGGAATTAAAATAGAACCCTACTAAACCAATCCTAAGGGCCTAGCGGAACGACAGATTCTCTGTCAAAATGATAAGGAACTTATGTAGAAGATTTTGCCTAGAATACTCCGTAAGTACACGGAGTGGAAATCTGGGCCCCAAAAGGAAAGGCGTGCTTTGAATTTGATTGGGAATGCGGTTTAGACGTGTAGTTGTCTTCTATGATGAAATCCACGGGGTCGACCTCTGACGTATAGTATTCAACCGGAAAAGATTCCGTTGCTGTATCAGTATATTCGATAGTAATAAAGGGATTTTGCGAGTCGACCATCAGAATTTCGAAGGTATGAAAAATTAAGGTGGTGTGCAATCTTAGAAAAGTACGCCCCCGGTTAATAGGACCTAGTATTTCACAGACGCATCGTACCTTCGTAGTCTAGACCCACAGAAAGCCAACTATTCCATTGAAACCTATTTCGCCAAAGGCTCTTAAACAAGTACTCCATTATTTCAGCTTCTTTAATCACGCCCTATCGGCAGAAGAAGTACGGCAGTATTTATCAGTTCCTGCAACGCAGCAAGAGGTTACGGAAGGCTTAAAGGTGCTCGTTCAGGAAGGGCTTATTTATTGCCAAAACGGCTGGTTTGCTTTAGCACCGGACGCATTGGTACTGCGTGCAAAATATGAGCGTTTGAATCTAAGACGGTTAAAATTGGCCCATAGTATTGGTCGGTTTATTGCTGTTTTTCCTTTTGTTAGGGGAGTTTATCTAAGCGGCTCACTCTCTAAAATGGGCATACAGTCGAAAGACGATGATCTCGATTTCTTCATTCTAACCCGTTCAGGTCGCGTTTGGACGACTAAATTCTTCTTGATTGCTTTCAAGAAAATTTTCCTTTTGAATTCGGAGAAGTACTTCTGCATCAACTTATTAATGGATGAAAACCAATTATCTTTAGCCAAGCGCAATCGCTACACTGCGACAGAAGTGGCCTCTCTTATTACGCTTCGTAACGATCATGGACGTGAAAAGGTCCTTTCGATGAATGATTGGGTTAAAAACTATTTTCCAAACGTTGAGGTGCCTCGTGCCGTTGAAAATAGAGTTCAAACCCTTAGTGTTTTTGAGCGCATATTAAATGCGACGCTAGGCGATGCTTTTGAGCGATGGTGTAAAGCCCGGTTTACTATACACATGCGCACGCATACAAATAAAGAAGAAGGTTATTTCGAATCCGAGACCTACAGTTCAGCGTATTACCCACATAGCGTTGAACAAAGATTAATGAAGCATTTAGAAGAATTTGAAAATGAATAGAAAAGAAATAGTGATCTCGTTGCTTTCTGGAATGTTGCTGTTTGTGATTGCAACAGTGCGTACCCCACAGTTTTCAGCGGAAGCGACATTTTTTGTGCCACTAACGTTATTGGAAAAGCAGATAGAGCAAAATGGAATCGGATTTGGATCTCCCACTGAAGTGGATGCGCATATTGAATTGATGCAAAGCCCAGTTGTGTTAAAAGAGGTGCAACAAAAATTCACGGAAGCGTTCAACCTCTCCGTAAGTAAAACCAGAAATGGAGCAGTAGCGGTAGAGGTTCGTTCTGCCGATGCACCACGTTCCGCTGCGATTGCAAATTATGTAGTGGAGGTTGCGGACTCAATAAAGCAAGCTATGTTGCGTCAAAATGTAGGCATGAGTTTCGATGTAGTGGAGAAGCGAACGTTGACCTTGCAATCGGAAGAAGTCGCCTTGCGAAAAGAATTGGACGCCCTTCGATTTGCAGCGCAATCAGATTCGCTGGCCTATGCGGCATTAATCTTTAGAAAGGAGCGGCAATATGGGGCAGCAGTAGTCGAATTGACGAATACTGAGCGTAAGCTTGAGGATTTAAAGTCTTACACGAACGCTCCAGCCCCCAAATCCTACAGTATTTCCCCTGCGACGCCTGCAGAAAGACCCGTAGGTCTTCCGGCATGGTCGGTTGGACTGATCGGTGCTGCGCTAATGGCAGGTGGATTAAAGGTATGGGCCGCGAATAAATCTTAAGGTGATTCAAAAAACTATAGCCCCCTTTGCTTTTAGTGCGCTGTTCCTTCTACTCGCGGGAACGTTGTATTGGGATTTGTACTGGGAATTGGTCTGGAGTTTTTTGTCTGTTGTCGGTCTTGCATATGGCGTATACAAAAAGGGAACCTTAGGTCAACTGGTATGTGCTGCGGCCTTGTTAGCACCGCTTTCTATAAAACTAAGCCTTCCTTTTGCGGATGTATATTTACCTATTGAATTTATATCTACGGCCACTGCGGTGGTTGTTTTTCTGACCATCGTGAATGCTGCTAAAGGCATTTGGCTGCGAAAATTTCCGCTTCCACTGTTGTGGCTTATTACTTTTTTACCGGGCATCTGTTTTTCAGAACTACTCGATGCTAGTTTAAAATTCTCTGCGCTCAATGGCATCTTCGTTGTAGGCTTTTATTACGGGTGTATAGCACTTGCTGAACGGGGCATCAGGTTTCCATACCTGCCCTACATTATCGCGTTGATCCCGGTAACTGTGGTAGCACTTTATCATTTTGCACAATTCGAATTCAACCCCATTACCATTTCCGGCATCTTTAAACCGTTCTTTTACAGCCACACGATGTATGGCGCTGTAATGGCCTTTCTTGCCGCTATTGCTTTGGGGAATTTCCCTCATAGAAGTCTTTGGAAGTGGGTGTTCGTGGTGTGTGTTTTGTTGACATTATTTAGTGGTTCACGTGCGGCGCTTTGGTCGCTTGTCTTTATGTTCCTCTTGTATGCATTGGTTCAGTTTCCGCCCATCTATCGTGCAATCTTAATCGCGCTAGCTATTGGTATTTTCCTCTTTTTAGGTGGGACAGCAAAGGTGGAGGAAGCCTTCGCTTACAACAGTTTCGAGAGCCATGATCCGCAGGCATCACTCGTTGAAAAAAGCATGTCGGTCACCAATGTGCAAACAGATGCTAGTAATATTGAACGATTGAACCGGTGGGTCGCCGCCCTTCGAATGTTTGAAGAACGACCCTGGACAGGTTTTGGCCCTGGATCCTACCAATTCACCTACCTGCCGTTTCAAGAAAAACGATTGGAGAACAGGCTAACCGTTAAAAACCCCAACTCCCCACCGCCAGGATCAGGCGGCACTGCCCATTCAGAGTTACTCCTTCAACTTAGTGAAAATGGTGTTTGGACGCCATTACTCTTTTTGTTGATGTGGCTGCGCTGGTGGTATTTTGGGTTTTTCCGTGTTGCAAAACAAAGCCCATTGCTCCCCTTTTTTCTTGGATTAAGCACGTACTTCTTTCACATGCAATTCAATAACTTCTTGAATCAACCTGCGTTTGCCATTTTATTTTGGGGAACAGCAGCGTATTTTGATTACCAATTAAGTCATAAAGACCATGAGCTATTACGATAAGGTAGGTACGTATTACGATAAAGATGCTGTAGATTTTGAGCAGCGCTACCATGAAAATCCGGCGCTTCAGCGTATTCGTCAGAGCTTTCGTCAGCACACGAAATCCTACGCGCAAGAAACGGTATTGGAAGTAGGTTTTGGACCGGGATTCGATCTGGTACACTTCGCGGAGCAGTTTCCAGAGAGAACTTTTTATGGTATTGATATTTCTGCAGAAATGGTCCGTTTGACACAAGAAAAAATAGACCGAATGGGATTAAAGAACGCCTGGGTTGCGAAAGGCAGCGTCGAAGATATTAAGGTGCTTTTCCCCGGGGTCCAATTCGACATGATATATGTCTTTTTCGGTGCATTAAATACGGTAATCAATCTTGAACTGGCTTTTGCAGAGTTGCGGGGTGTTTTACAGTCCGGCGGAAGAATGGTATTGACTTTTGTGAATAAATACTACATCGCCGGGACATTAATAGAATTACTGAAATTGAAGCCAAGATTCGCTTTTGCCCGTTGGAAGAAAATTTGGGGCGGCTATTCGCCAACAAACTTTTTAGCCAGTCGCTGTTACCGTCCAGGTCATCTGAAGAAATTGGCGCAACTCGAGTGCACCTATACTCGTGGATATAGTATTTTTTACCCTGCTTGGTATTACCATAAATTCCACAGATTGATACCCAAAGGAATTCTATACCTGCTTTGGCAGATCGACGAACGTATTGCACGCACGCCACTAGGGAAGCTCGGAGAATACATGCTGTATACCTTCGAGAAGAAGAATTAATGATTCGCCTGAAGACGGCGGACGGTTGCTTCGATTAAAACGCGAAGATCTTGGTAAACAGGGACGTAAGAAGCGCGCCAATCAAGGTGCTTCGTTGTCACTGGCGTGGATGAAGTAAGCGCCTCAAATACTGTTTTTCCGTATTTTTTTTCTGTATCGCTTGCCTTTATATACACTGTATTGGCGTCGAGACATTGAGCGACCATCGCCGCGAAATCCTTTTGTTTGATGGGCTCAAATCCAAAAAGATTAACACTTTGGTTAGGGGCTCCATGATCCATAAGATGGACCAATTGGCCCGCACAATCTTCTACGGAGATTAGGGACATCAGCTGATTTCCGTCGCCATAAACAGGAACCTTTCCCGTTGCTAGTGCGGGTTTGAAAAAAAAGTGTTCAAACCAGGAGTCGGGCCCTAAAATCCACCCCGGACGGGCAATACGAACATCCAATTCTCCAGCTTCTGCCGCCAATACCCACGGCCGCTCAGCATATTCATAGGCACGCGCATAAGCGATGGGCCTCAAAGGGGCCTCCTCGTCGACCGCATGAACGGTATTTCCATACATGAGTGTCCCGCTGCAATACACTACTGGTACGGTGGGTTGTTGGTCTCTAATCAAATGGATGAAACGCTGATTCGCTTTATATCCCTTACGAGCGGCGATCCTTCTTGCGCGGTCGCTGTTCCCTGCCATTCGAGCACAGTGGTATATACCCGTTGGTGGATATTTTTCAAAGAGGTATTCCGGGATGGCACTCAATGGAAAGAGATGAAAATTGGTTCTTTCCATTATCCATGGTACTATGGTTTTTTGACCTAAGGTGATGAGTTGCCCGGACCAATTCCCTTTTGTCCGCTCCGTGAACAACCGGTGCGTGACCAATTGTCCAACATAACCAGTTGCCCCTAAGATCCATTTGTTCGTTTCCTTACTCTTTGTCATCGTTCAGCCAAAGTAGTGGAAACACTCGTCGCCGCTTACTACTGGAGAAATGTTTTATGAAAAATGTCGAGATTAGTTTTCAAATTTTTAGATTCGTAACACCCAATTATGGTAAACTGGTTCTATAAAATTATCATTTGTCTACTGCTTATCGGATGTAACCGTAATGATAATTGTCGTCCTGCAAAATTCTTGGTAGGACAAATGGTGTCGAATGAGAGAAACTTTGTTCTTATTGACTCGCTTTACGGCATAAACACCGTCCGTTTGGATTCCCAAGTATACGATGCCTTCATTCGAATGGCAGATTCAGCAAAAAAATCTGGTATTGATCTCTTTATTTTATCCGGTTACAGATCTTTTTATTCTCAGAAAACGATTTGGGAACGCAAATGGGAAAAAAATTCGAGTTCAATGACAGATAAAGAAAATACAATGCATATTCTAGAGTATAGTTCTATGCCTGGTATTTCAAGACATCATTGGGGCACAGATATAGATTTAAATAGTTTAAATAGTGAATATTTTAAATTAGGAAAAGGTGCCTTGGAATATCAATGGCTGCGTAAAAACGCAAAACATTTTGGATTCTTTCAGCCCTATACATCCAAAGAAAAAGGCAGGAAAGGTTTTGAAACTGAAGAGTGGCATTGGTCATATTACCCACTTTCAGAGGGATATTTAGATTGTTACCTTAAAAATGAAAATATAGAAAGCCTCATTCAGGACTTTCATGGCGCACAGTTTTATTCAAAGCTAAACATCAAAGAAAATTATGTAAGAGGCATAGAAGATGCCTATTAAAGAATAGAGTGCGTATTAAATTTATATCTTCTTTTTGTGTTCACGACAACTGGCTTTAATCTTTCAAAAGCCTGACAATATCAATGCCTCTTTCGGTATCTGCTGTAGTGATTAATTTATTTTTAATTGTGGCATTGTCAGCATTAGGGTAGATTGATTTATACAGTGCAATTGCTCCTGAAACTATCGGAGCTGCCATGCTTGTGCCGTCATATGGTAGATAATTATTACCAGGCACGGCACTAACAACTTGCTCTCCAGGAGCATTTACGGTATTGTATCGGCCAAAATTACTGAAGGATGTGAGTTCTTTCTGTTTATTCAAGGCTCCAACGATGATGCAGTTCTTATGGCGTTGCATCGGGTCAATACCTGACATATATCCTTCATTTCCCGCCGCCATCACTATAGTGGTGTTTTGATTATCTGCTATCGCAAATAACTCTTTCCAGAATTCTTCTTCATCTTTCCCAATGGTTTGGATTAACCTTTCTTGCTCGCTATCGGGTAATGTTGCCACATAGGGCGAAAGTTGTTTACCCAGGGATAGATTTATAACATTCGCTTCATTTTTTAGGGCATACAATATGCCATCAATAACTTCAGTCATACTGAATAAGGCATTTTGATCATCTCCAATTTGAACGGGCATCAATGTAGCGTTGGGTGCTATTCCTACTAGTCCATTTCCATTATTCGCCGCCCCTATTGCTAAGGTGGAAACATGAGTTCCGTGTGAGTTTCTGGGTGTGCCGAAAACCCTATTACTTCTAGTCTTAATATTGTATGCCTTAGTCTTCTTAGCATCACGAAGCTCTGGATGAGTTAAATCAAAGCCATCATCCACGACGGCTAGAACGACATCTGAATGACCAGATGTTATAGACCAGACGCTCTCCATTTCAAGTGCATCTAGATGCCAAGCTGATTCCTCGGACTCTAGTAGAGGATCATTGAAACTATATGACCTTGAAAAAATTTGTTCATCCCAAATGAGGAGCTCATAATCATCCATTGCTTGACGTAATTCTTGTTTTATGTCTTGATGTACGGAGTCATCAAATAACAATTGCACTCGCGCGGTTTCCTCATCGTAGTAGATGATTTCTGTATTTCCATTTATGAATTTTTCTCCTAGATCTCTTATAAAAGTGTAGAAGGATTCTTGATCTTCCTTAAGCGCAACATTGACTCTATTTTCTACTATTTGGAATAAAGAATCTTCATCGAACCCTAAGTCATTGGTATCAATTGGAACAGGAGTAGTTGGATTTGAAGGCAGGAATTTATTTGCATCAGACCTTAGAGATGATAAAGGTTCTGAACAAGAATGACATAGTAGCCACCATAATAAAACCAGTACTAGCAAAAACCACCATCCTGTTTTCAGGAAATGAAAAATTCCATAGCCTAAACGGGTAAAAAAACTTGGAGAGCTTTTTTTATCACTGCCGACAATTATCTCATTTTTTTGGTCTATTTCTCCAAGTGATAGTTCCGCGCTTGCATTTATTGCATGATCATCTTCTTCTATCGCTTCAATAGTAGGCTCAAAATCTTCATTGTCATGATTTTCGAGCAATACAGGTTCATGAGCACGTTCTCTATAATTTTCTTTCTCGTTATTAAATTGACATCCCCATAATACGATATGTCGCTTTCCATCGGAATACAAGACGTTGTTTGCAGGGTTAAAAACCTCATCAAGGATTTCCTTCCATTCTATCAGCCTACTATCAGATTCTTTGTGCTCATCGAAGTAATCTTTTATGGCGTAACGTATTCGATTATAGGCAAGTACTATTTCTTCTTTTTCGTGTACTGTAAAGTCGTCTAAAGATTTATAGTGAGAATTATTAGGCGCTGTAAACTCTATAGATTCGTCTGTGAGACTGGCATCTGCTAATTGTATATCTCGAGCGAAATCCAATTTTTTCTCAAGAAACGATTGGATGAAATCACTTCTATTGATTAAGTGTTCCCCTTTAAAGTCAACTAACGGATGAACCTTGATATTTACCTTGGACAACAACATATATGGAATTATCTAATAATGAATTCATTTAATGTATGTTCCTGTCCTTCCTTATATAATATGTTCTGGAACACTTCTGTTTCACCATTGATACTCAGCGCTACAGTATAGGGTATTGAAGTGTCTGAGGTGTTTTTCTTGTAATAAACAACTTTAATCCTGTATTTGCCTGCTCTTGGCATAATAGCATAGTAAATGTTTTCTATCGGATTGGTGACCAAAAGAGTTCCAGGTGCATTTTTATCAAGATCCAAAGTACCTCTTTGTCGCGATTGCTTGTTGTCAAAAAAAATTTCTTCGCCGGAGGGTTCTACAAGGTGTAGATCTATATCATCTAGAGTTTTCCAGACGAGAGTAACTACCACTTTACCAGTAGAACCACCAAGATTTGCTCTCAAATCATCAATGTATTCAATGGATTCGTTGGCTTCAGTACATTCACAACATTCTTCAAGGGACTTCATTGCTTGAGATACCTTGTGCTGATATTCTTTAACCAAAAGACATTGATTCTTGTATTCGCAATACGGTTTAAAACAAAACAGGTACCAAAGACCGATTACAGTGAAGAATAATAAAAGATACCAGCCCCAATATCTAAAAGCTGAATAGTGCATGCTTCGCAACCGTTTATACCACCAGGGCCGATTTATTTCTCTACGATTCTTCAATTCAGTTGTTTAATGTGGACATGAAACTACATATGACCATACTGTTCCTATTTCTGGTGCAGTCATTCGAACTACGCAGTATTTAACCTTACCCGGTTTAGCTTCATAATTAAATTGTAAACGATCTTTTCCGCTTACGAATCCTCGAGTACTTGCAACTAACACATTATCATAAAAAACGTCCATTTGATCTGGCTGGTTTTGCATATCAAATTCTATTGTAACAATTCCTGGTGCATCGCCAAGCCAATGCGTATTCTCTTGCCCTAAGGTTGTCCCCCCGTTTTCTAAAGATCTAGTATCACAAGGTATTGTGTTCTCAGGAGGGGCACAACTACAACAGTTTGAAACACCAGCAATTGCTTCGTTGATGGACGCACTTGCTTCAGCAATTTGTTCACATCTTAGGTCTTCTTGGTACCTGCAAAACTTGGTAAATGAAAACAAACCAAAGATGAATAATAGAAGTATTAACCACCAGAATCTGAATGCAAATAAGTTGATGCCACGAATGAAGTGGAACCACCATTTTTCTTTTCTATGAACCTTGGTAATTGACATTAAAATTATACTTCGATACAACGAGCATTTATTTCATTATTCAATGAATCTAGTTGGTTATTTAACTCATAGATTTCAGGGCATTCTTCACGGGTACAGTGTTGCATCAAACAAAACATTAGAAGACAGAATAGAATGAAAAATAATAACCCCCAATAACGGTATACAAAGTTTCGAAGCCCTCTTTTTAAACCGTACCAAAAACTCTTATTCCGTGGTTTAGTAGTATTAACGACATCATTGGTCGGCACGGGTTCGATAATTCCTTCCTCGATATCTGGTTTTTGAATGGCAATAGGGTTGGCGTCTTCCGGAGGCGCCTCTTCTATGCTCGTTTCCTTTTTATCAAAAACTGGTGGTAGGTAATTCTCTTCTTTATTCATGAATTTCCAACCCCACAATAAACACCAATAGTTTCCGTCAGTTAAGATTACGTTGTTTTCATCATTGAAAATTTGTTTAAGAATATTGCCCCAATTCTTTTTTTCAATGGCTCTCGAATATTCAAGCTCTTCAATGTCTTTATCAAGCTTATTTTTAACTTTCCAATATTCAGTTTTGATTCTATTTTGAATATCAGTGCTGAGATCTCCAATCCGTGATAACGGCTGATCATAATCCGTGTGCCAATTAATCTGATTATTGATGATGACCGGCTTAGCGAGCAATCTGACATATTCTTGTCCATAATTTGTCCCTAAGAAGCTAGTAATCTTATCATATTGCTGATATAGATAGGCATCACCTAATGAGATGGGACGATAATCGCTTGCGTTTATTAAATAGATGGAATTCATAAATATCTATTTAATTTCAAATTCTAAAGACTCAGTACGATCAAGGAGATTCCCTAATAATGAGTTTTCTTCTACATTGTAATGTACAAAACCACAGTTTGCAAGCATCATGATCTTAAAACAACTGAGATAATAATTGTACCCTTCAATGAGTGCATTTGATTCATGAATATTTAGGGTTTCATCACTAAGTCTATCATATAATTGAGCTAATTCAGAATCATTTGGCAATGGTTTATCAGCCGCATATTTGTCAATAAAATCTTGTAGTTGAGGCTGGAGTGATTTTATATTTTCTAGAACGCTAGAGCTCAACTTGTTTACTCCAAAGCGAATGATAAATTCATTGAACTCATGCGTTAACGCGGCCGCTAAATACTGTTCAGCGTTTTTATCTAAGGATATCCCTTTATATTTTTCTTTAATGATCGTCTTTAAAGATTCAAATAAATCGTGGTGATGAAACGATCTTTCATAGGCTCCTATGACAATATTTATAGTTTCTGCTGAAAACCCCATGTCTTTAAAAACGGTCTGCTTTTTATCGTTCAACTGTTTAGTCCAGTTCTCGATAATATTTCTTAGTAGAATGTCAATAGCAGAACCGGATTTCTTTCCAGGGAATAACTTTTGAACCTCAAGTCCTTGATCTTCAAGTATTTCAATTAGTTCAACTGTGGAGGTAAGTCCTAGCGAGGACATTATCGTATTTAGATTTTCCTCTTTGGACTTGTTTTGATGAACATCAGGGAATTGGCTTAAGAATAGGTCATACTCTGAAGGCCTAAGACTTACGGAAGCTGTTCTCTTAAGATTGTCGTGTAGGAAATTGTACATCTCCACTTCTTTGAAAGTGAACTGTTCGAGAAAAAAGTCAAAGTTTTCCTCATTCGTACTAAATACTCTATTCATTTCTAGCTGAACCCTTAGGCTGTCTGAGAGTGCTTTTTTTCTTAAATCATTAATGTCATTAGTATAAAAATATTTGTTCATTAGGGTGGTGAAACCGGATTTAAGATTGGCTAGCTGGGTGATGTAGTTTTTAACTTTCACGTAATTGTTTGCAGCGGGCTCTAAATTTCTTATGATTGTTTTTGAGCCGTCCTCGTTTGTCATGGCTGCGCTGGAAAACATGACTTCTGGTTCATCCATATGATTTTGAACGAACTCATTCTGTAAAAAAGACTCTTTGAGCTGATCTAGAAAGTCTATTCGTTCATTTTGTATTCCATTTTCAACACCAGTTTCCTCAAACCCAGTAAATGTATCTGTAGAGTATTTAAAATCCCTAAGAAGATAAAAGTTCTTGAATAGAGGTGAAGAAGTCGTCCACTTCTTATGCCAATCATAGTTTACTGTTACCAGTTCTTCTTCAAAGAAGCGTTTAAACCTTGTATCCCATTTATAGTTGAGATCGTTCTTATCGTCGTTTGTTGAATCAAACTTTAATTGATTATTAAAGAATGTGAAAATCACAAAAAGAGGTGATACTGGGAGGTTTTCAATGTTCTTATCACGATCAATTGCATCTTGCCCGATGTTATTTTCAATCCATTGATTCAGTATGCTGGGCAATTCGTTTACATCGAGCTGACGATCATTTTGACAGAAAAGTAAGTTATTGATTTCAAAATCGCCAGAATATTTATTGAATAAATAAGCAACTTTTCCTCTTAGGAATAAATCAGGAATAGCATCCTCATCAACTGAACTTTCGTTGAGTTCAAGTCGGCTCCTGGCGCCAGGAAAATCTAGTAAGTCAGTATTGTTAAGGAATGATTTATCCGACGCTAATTTTACATCGCAACTTAAAGCTACCTCCTTACTTAAAGCACTGACATTAGATACCGTTAATTCAATAACTTGCTCTGCGCTATTCATGGCCTTACAAGTTTTGGAGCCTTGATTGAGTTCCTTTAAACGCTGAACATCTAAAATGGCATAACCGTCCCTAAGAACAGCATCCTTTTCTAAGTAAAGCTCGGTAGCGAAATTCGCTTGTTGGAGAGCTGTAACCAATGTTGAAAATAGAATAGAATACGTTTCAATGTTACACCAAAGTATAGAGAACACCTCAGTCCAATGTTCTGGCGGAATGCGTTCAATTATTTTACCAACATTAGACCAATAATTGGCGGCTTGGATTTTTCCGGTATAGTATTTGAAAACGCCGAAGTTCTTGTCGAAATAGTCCTTAATATCAAATATATCGTCTTCAACAAGATTGGACTGAATTTTAAGATCCTGACTGAATTTTTGCGATAATCGACTACAATGTTGAGCAAAAGCGTCCAAATCTGGGTAAGTATCGATAGATTTTAGATCGGAAAAGAACGAATCACAGATAATCAACAAAACATCTTTTGTATTTAGAAGTTTTGTTCGAACTGGGAAATCATCAGATGGAGAAATTTTATCAATAGTGAATCTAGTAACCACACCTGTACTTTCGGCCCCCGTTCCTGGTGGATTAATTTCCTTTAAAAAATCAACGTTATTGTCTTTAAATTGAATTTCGAGTGGAGCCCCGTTAACGCTAAGAATGTTTTTAACAAGATATGATTTACCAACCTGACTCCCCCCAAATAGAGCAAATACCGGTTTCGACTCAATAGAATCCACAATTTTTCGGATTACTCTTCGAGAATTTTTAAGTTTTAATGAGACGGCGTCTTGCAGTTCAGACTCGAAATTTCTACTAACCCAATGGTTTGCATCATTAAGGTTAGCGTAGAATGTCTGGGCTGACTCCTTTAAAGCTATGAGTTCCTGTTTGTCAATATTCTTCATCGTTGCTTTTTAAGATCTTCTTCCTAATTTAAACTCACCTGTATCCAACCAGAAGCCTGCTGGATTTGTCAATGTTTGCGGGCTCAGTTCGAAGTAAAATTTAGATACTTCATTTCCTTCGCGATCTACGACCTCTTCAATATTCAATCTTTCTTTATTCTCCGCATATTCTCTTGAAATAGTAATCTTGAGCGGCATTTTCGTTCGTATTCGATACTTGAAGTCTTCAGAGGAGTTCATTACTTCGTCAAGGTTATCTTGACTTTTCTTTTTACTTCTTTCAGTTACCTTTCCATCGTTTATTGAAAGTGAATAAAGTATGTTCGAAGGATATTCAACAGAATCTATGCGCTTATACCCTATGTGGAAAGGAAAACTGGTGACCTGAAAACTTGCTTCTGAAACTTCAGGTGTTAAAAAGTTTCGTTCAATGACCTGATTTTGGACTCTTCCTATATAATTTACAGAAGATGTCAATGATTGTCTAAGGTGAGTAGTGTCAATCCTGAAATCACCGAGTTTTAATAATTTGCCTCCCATCAAAGAAATAAGGCTTCCCACGCATACAATTGTTTTAGGGTCATCGATATAACCGTTCCCATTTGTAAATGGGAACCAACGACCTACCCAATGCGTATTAAGATTAATTTGTCTGTTAGGAGGGAGGTGATTTGATTGACGTACAAGCTCATCCATTGCCTTAAGAGAAAATGGGCGACCTGATAAAATCAACAAATCACAATCGAACGCCTGAAGGATGAGACCTATTTGTTTGAATAGTCTGTGATATACTATTTGACAGATTTCTCTCAGGACCTTTTTCGATATGTTCCATTTTAGGTTTTCGAATCTAAAACCAAAATGCTCGGCAAAGTATTCGAGGAGTTCATCACTAGGCGGGATATCTTTGAAAATATCTGAATAAGAAAGCAGTACATCTTCGTTTTGGTTAGATCTAATCATGAATTCGTTTGTAATAGGCATTGCGATTTGATGAACGAAATTTGTCCTCATTAACTTACCGCGGTACCCTATACTATTACTATCCTGACCAAAAAATCCATTGAGAACCCCACCAACGTCGTCACACCCTGCTTTTCGTAATTCTTGTTCAATGGCACCACGAATTACCCAGTCAGAATCATTTGTCGTCCCTCCTTCAATAATTACTTGCTGAATAATTTGTTCTAACAGATCGTCACCGGCAACTTTGAAACTTTCCCAATACAATGGTTTTGGGAGTAATTCGACATATTGTGATTCTTTTAGTTCATAATCTGTTATCATGAGGTCAGAAGTACCTGCCCCTACATCAAGTGATGCTATTCGTAATTCGCTTCGGGTTGAATTGTCGTCTTTCAACTTTTTAAATCCGTTAAAGAACCTTTGTGCATTGCCACCAAACTTATCCATGATATCACCATAGAGGTAGACCATTTGGGCAGCAGAGGCTTCATCGTAGATCCAATCTTTTCGAGACTCAAGGTTTTCATCACTAATTTTTAATTCTTTGACTGAAGGTATAATTGATACTTCAGTATCAAAGATGTCTTTTTGATCAGAACTAGAATTAGGGAGATAGTCTTTAAGATTGTTTATGATTTTTATGGCATCATCAGCACATTGTCTTAGGCCTATTTGCTCGGATTTAATCATTGCTGTAGGACACGATATGACAATTCTACGAATCTTTCTGCGCATTGATGGATTACCATGGGATTGTCTAAAATCTATGGAGTTAATCTGTTTAAAAGCATGAGCAAAGATTTCGAGATAGACGAAGGTCATTAGCGATTTTCTTGAATACCTCGCTTCAGTACCAAAAATTCCATCAGTACAGAATGAACCATCAGAATTCAGTTGCTCTGAAACGCCTTTTTTGTAAACTCTTTGGAAGGGCATTTCTGGATCATCTAGGTGAAATTCCCATTCTAACTCGGTCAATTTTTCATCCCACAAATATCTTTTTGGGCTCGAATTAGTGGTTCGCACTTCTCTTGAAAGTTTTAGCTCAGCATCCGAAGTATTCACAATTCTTTCAGCTTCATATCCTATCCGTACCGGACTCACCCAATTGAATTTGTTGGACTGATTAATTTCCTGGTAACCCGAACTGAATTTTGAGTTTTGAAATACCAGCCTTGTTGAAAACGAGTCATCATGTTTTGCAAGAGGACTACTCAAATCTTGAATTTCAAGTTTTTTGACCGAATTGAAATTGAATTCATTTCCACTAGGGTGCTCAAATAAAATCGCACACGTCTTTGAATTACCGATGTCGATGACTAAGTCTACATCAATAATTCCTTTGTTATTATCTAACAACTGAACCTGAGGAAATTTATTTATTTGACGAATGACACGGTTGAAGAATAGATAATTCGCTGCGTGTTTTAAAAATGGTTGCTCCAGTTCTGCGTTTGGCTTATAGAAAAAACCGTGGATATAATTCTCAACCCATTCACAATCTAAATTCTTATCAAGGTAGCTGGTCGATAATTCGTCATCCTCACAAATACTAAAGATATTTTCATTTGGATTTTCATGAAGATAGGGTGAGGCGTTATCTTCGGGTCCGGAGCTTACGGTGGTATCTATGGCTAAGACACATTTTAATGTAGAATCATTGATTCTCTCGTAGTATAATCTCACCCAATCTGTAGGGCCAAATTTAAAACTCGATAGCTTGTTAATGTTGAAGTAAGGTAGTGGAATCCATCTCTTCTCGAATGAATCTAACGTGCGATTGAGGTTGGCCACTTCAAAGAACTCTGTGGATTCGATTAGCTGTAAGTTAGCGTACTCAATTTCATCAGAAACTTTACCAGATTTAGAAATATAACCATATTCAAGTAATTGGCTTTTTCGAGCCCAAAGATCATCATCCGTGGATATACAAATCACTTCGTCTATCCAAAATTTGCCACGTGAAGAGTCAAACTTTTCTACAAATCTATATTTTGAGTTTTTTACTATTTCACTCTGAATTACTGCCTCGAAATGGTAGAACTGTATTCCTGAGTTGGCAATTAAAGTTATTGAGTCTCTCATGGCTTATGGGCTTATTTTCTTATTCTCCTCACAGCAAGGTATGAACTTATAATTCCTATCTTTCAACGCTTCATCAATGATTTTAACGAGCTTCGGATAATCGGAGAATTTATCTTTCCGTCTTCGGATATTTTTTTGGTAAGACTCCATTCCTACTTGCGTATTGGCTTGTTTTAGTAATAAGATCAATTCGTTTTCTTTTTTACAATACCCCTTTAGAAGTTGTCTAATCTTTTTTACTTCAGCGCTCAAGCCAGGATAACTTTTAGTTCTGAGATAAGCTTCCATTAATGTTTCATTGAATTGACTGAAATCTGAAAAATCCTCAAATTGGGCTTGAATAGATTGTACTTCTTTAAATAGGCTGATGAACTCGTCTATAGAGTCTAAGAGGTCCGGAGCATATTTTTTTGCAGCCAAACGATAATTTGAAGTGGAGTTTAGACCAATAATGGTGGAGCTGCTAAAAACTGGAAGAATGAGTTTCTTTATATCCTTTCTGGTGGAATTTTTAAATCCATCCAAATCCTTTTTAAGTGTTGAAGCTTTTTTTCTACTACTCGTAATATTCTCGTTAGCCTGAATTATTACTGTCTTTAGCGAATCAATTTGCCCTTGATAATGTCTTTCGATAGCGGAAACTCTGATTTTAAAAACACTATCCGAATGACTTTTTAGATTGTAACCTTGGTTAAGAATGTGCAGTATCTTATTGAGTTGATCGTCTACCGCATCGAGTTGATCGTCTATCGCATTCACTCTTGAATCGACTGTTTGGATGGTAGCCTTCTTTTGGGCATAGCCTTCTACTAAGCTAAGACATGATAAAACTGCCGCTATGAGTAGTTTGTTAAACATATTAATTTGAGGAAAAACCTTCATTGTCGAGTGAGTTTTCGTAGTATTTAAATCCTTGATTTCTTGCTTCGTTGTAGTCTTTTTTTAGGTCATATAGGGTCCAAGAGTCGGGTCTACTTATATGAGCCTTTTTGTGGTTATTGTATTGGAACACGAACGTTTTGTAGGAAGCTAGTTTATTTTTTGCGGAATTTATATCTGCTGTAATATTTGAACAGCTCTTAAAGTAGGACGGTAAGCCTTTAAGGTCAATTTCATTAGCGCTTAAGGTGTTTTGATTGTACTCTTTTTGAATCAACTTTGAAATGTTATTGGTTACTCGCTGAATCCGGTAATAACCATTGATCTCTGAATACGATCCACGAAGCTTCCCTCGGCATGTTGAATTATGCTTGGAAAGTTGCTTAATGTCTGAATACAAGTTCGTTACTGAATTCTTCGCACATTGTCTTTTCCAATTTTTGAATGAAAGGTTCAATGAACCTGCGTAAGCAGAGTACAATATCGCTTCTAAATTTTGTTTATCAACTTGGGTAATAAGTCCTTGCGAATGAAACATATTTATTTGAGCACGTAGTTTTTCGAATTCAGACTTATTTTGAAGTCTTGACTCCAAGCTGTCGCATGAAGCCATCAGTTTTTCCACAGATACATTTCCAGAACTTTGTATATCCGGTAAGTCTGTATTTCCAGAACTCATAGAATTTAAAAGCCAGACTGCGCTAGCTGTAAGAAGTAGAACACTAAATATAATTATTGCTTTTTTCATTGATTTTAGTGATGACGGGTATTTGTTAATACTCTTTGGAATACGCTATAACACCGATTCAATATCCTTTATTTCTTTTTCCTGTGTCTTAAGCTCCTTAAAATTATCTGTCTCCTTAATAACTATTCTTGCATACTCAATCCTATCCCTAAATGAGTCATCAGGCAACTCTCTACTTAATAATTCATCACAGTGATTCAACAGTTCTTGTTTTTTGGCTTCAAAAGAATTCTTGGCTTTATCACCATCAACAGCTCCTCCAGCATCTCCTTGATCTCCGTGATCACTAGGAGTGACTTGAGTATGAGTGGTACCTTGATCTTCACTTTCATCGTTTGAACCATTTGAGCTAGGATTACCCAGACCTCCAGTTTTACTTTTATCACCTTCAGCATCTGTGACAAATTCATCCTGGTTCAA
>Ga0209309_10001269_pt1 | contig 25896 bp, 25 predicted proteins | sample COGITO_mtgs_1204_2_FD_184807 | JGI IMG/M metagenome (GOLD analysis project Ga0209309, IMG submission 184807) | Pelagic marine microbial communities from North Sea - COGITO_mtgs_120412 (SPAdes) (version 2) | ecosystem: Environmental > Aquatic > Marine > Epipelagic ... | reverse complement strand
CGACACTAGCGCTAAAGAGCAACTTGATTTACAGCGACTCAATCCAGCGTACCGAGTCTACTACGAAGATGGCTCACAAATCACTATCACCAGTGACCTCGAAAAGGACGCTGCAACATTTGAATCGATAGAATCAGGAGCAGGTCAGTCGCTCAGAAAATATGTTAAAAAGAGTGAACTCATCTACCAGCTCTCATTGAAACGATTCTTGTACAGCAACTTCGATACGCCGCGTTCAATTCTGCACACCGATATCGTTCGTCACGGCCTAACCATGATGCGACTGGCATTTACGCCAATGCATAGTTACGTGCGTAGATTCGTCACACACCCGAAGCTCCAAAAAATCCTCGAGTACCCAATGGTGTTTCTTGGTAGCTCGCCGTTTCAAGCACCTGCTATCTACAGCCTGATGGGCGCACTTGATTTCAAAGAAGGCGTATTCTACCCGCAAGGTGGGATTTATACTATCATAACTAGCCTTGAGCGAATCGGTAAAGAGCTTGGCGTGACATATCACTACAATCAGCCCGTAGCTCAAATCAAAAGTCAAAATGGGCGAGCGACAGCAATCAGACTAGAAAACGGAGCAGTCGTCACAGCCGATAACATCATCTCGAACGCCGATTTGCATTTCACCGAAACCCAGCTACTCGCACCCGAAGACCAATCATATCCAGAAAAATACTGGGCTCGAAAACAAGCCAGCCCGAGCGCGCTACTCATGTACCTTGGTGTCAAAGGCGAAATACCAGAGTTTCCGCACCATACGCTTCTATTTGTTGATGCGTGGAAAGAAAATTTCAAAGGTATTTTTACTGACAAAACACCGCCAGAAAAAGCCTCCCTCTACATCTGTAAACCAAGCCAAACTGACGATACCGTCGCGCCTGAAGGTCACGAAAACATATTTGTGCTCGTGCCACTTCCAGCTAATATGCCTTTGGGTCAAAATAGCGGGGAAGCAGCTGAAAAACTAGCCGACCATTATCTCGAACAGATCAAATTTACAACTGGCGTCGACCTGGCCGACAGGCAAGTGACTCGCTCGCTATTCACGCCCGATGATTTCTCGGATGTCTATAACTCATGGCAGTCATCGATGCTCGGACCATCACATATTCTCGGTCAGTCGGCATTTTTTCGGACGCCAAACAAAAGCAAGAAATTGCCCAACCTCTACTACACTGGAGCTGGCACAATGCCCGGTATCGGGCTGCCGATGTGTATTATCGGGGCAGAGCTTGTTGTTGAGCGTATCGAAAAAGCTAATAAAAAGGCTGATCGATGAGTGCAATCTACCTGATCGGCCTGCTACTTGCGACCGCAGGGCTTGGACTTACTGATTATAAATACAAGCTAGCGTTTTTCTATAACCGTCGCCGCACCCTGATAACTCTGGCAATAGGAATACTTGTTTTTATCATATGGGATGTACTCGGTATAGCCTTAGGTATATTTTTTCATGGTGGCAGTCCATATACTCTCGGTGTATGGCTTGGTCCAGAATTTCCAATTGAAGAACTATTTTTCCTGAATTTACTTTGCTATAGCGCGCTGCTTCTGTATAGAGGATTCACGAAATGACGACTTATGTAATCCTCAACATAGTTTTTATCGCAGTAGTACTAATACTCATGAAAATACTAGGTATACGTATTGCACCAAAATGGTATCTAGCCCTCATACCACTGCTCCTTCTAACACTGGCTTTTGATCCAATCATCATCGCGCTCGGTATCGTGGACTATGATCGAAGGCTTATTCTGGGCCTACGACTATTCGGCGCGCCCATCGAGGACTTCATGTATGCCGTACTGGCGTGCATCGTCGTGCCAAGTGCGTGGTATTATTTAGAAAAGAAAGAGAAGCCTCATGCAAACAATTAAAAAACTATTTTGGATCTCGAGGCCAGTGTCATGGCCCAACACTGCATTCCCATTTGCTGCTGGCTGGCTCGTTAGCGGTGGCAGCCTATCGGTTTTTTTCATTGTCGCTACTGTATTTTTCCTCATACCGTATAACTTATTGATGTATGGCATAAATGATGTTTTCGACTACGAGTCAGACGTCAAAAACCCTCGAAAAGGCGGCATCGAAGGTATGCGCGAAGAGCGAGCATTTCACCCGATGATCCTGCGAGTTTCACTATCTATTAGCGCTCTATTCCTCGTCTATTTATTGCTAAATGGCACACTCGCCAGCAATCTCATGCTTGCACTGGTCATATTCCTCGTCATCGCTTACTCGGCGCCACTTCTTAGATTCAAAGAGCGTGCCGGTATCGATTCACTTACGAGCAGTATGCATTTTGTTGGACCGCTACTGTACGCACTGACATTTTTCTCGTTTACTATGGAGGCTTGGATAGTCGTTAGCTCATTTCTATTATGGGGTATGGCTTCTCATGCCCTTGGCGCTATCCAGGATATCAACCCAGACCGTGAGGCAGGCATTGGCTCAATCGCGGTCAGTCTCAGCGCTCGACCAACACTCTACCTGGTCGCGCTATTTTACTCAGCAAGCGCAGGTTTATTATTTTTACTAGATTCACCCTATAACATGGTCAGTTTTCTACTACTACTGTACGTTATAAACCTATACGACATTCGTGCTGTCACGACCCAAAACAGTGCGACGGCGAATGGTCCGTGGCGAAGATTTATCTGGCTAAACCTGTTTGTAGGTTTTTGCATTACTATACTTTTACTACTAGAAAATCTGTAGCAGTTAAGACACTTTTTGGGCGAGATATGTTGACACGAGCAACCCTGATCCCAGCAAAGAAATAAACATCATAAGCTGGTTCTCCTGAGAGATTTTATCAAATCCAACTACAAAGAAGATAATCTTCATTAAAATAAAAAATATAAGTGCAAGACCCAGAGTTAACGCACTTAGTTTGGTATAACGGTTCTCAAGAAAAGATTGTATGTTCATGTAGCATCAGTATAGCCTATTTGCTAGAGTAGATACAGTATCGAAAAAAGGCTTATGAAAACATCAGTTAAAGCAGTTATATTCATCAGTATCGGCGCTATCGCACTATTTATTGTCACCGCACAACTAGCAACCTCTCAAAACAAAGATGATTACGCCGCTAAAAAAGAAGCTCCAGTACCCGAGAAGCAAACGAAACAAATCAATGAAGCTATCATCGATGATGAAGCTGGCATAGCTGTCAACGTGCTAAGCGTAAGCCGTGGTGACACCATCGACAGCACGGGGCTTGAAGCGGAAGATTTCTTGAAAAAATTCCGCTCACTGGTCTTTGTGGAGATTGAAGCCGATCTCAGCAATGCAGAGATAGACAGAGTATTAGACTCTGATTTTGATTTGATTAACTCGAACTCAAAAAAGCGGGAGGCCATCTCTCTGACTCCAGAAGAGCTCGAATCAATCGATAAAAAGCCGTTCGGGCAGCTAGTTCTTAACCTACTCAGTACTGATAAATCTGAATCCAAGACCAAACGAGGCGTTTTAGGTTTTCACGTCGAAAACCAATATGTCGACGATATAAGTCTCGAGTACTTTCGACCTAAAACCTTGATCATAGGCACGTCAACTGAGCTCAAAGAATATAAACAATCCATTGAATTGTTTTAGTAGCTACATAATTCATATATAAATCAATCATTTCACCGTCTAGTTCATATAATTACAAGACTTACATAACCGCTATCGCTCGGCTATACTAGCTAGTAGCTAGGGAAGTACTCGACTTATAAATCAGTCGTTTCGACTACCACATAGCTTTCATTGCAACTTATGTTGCACATATCATTACTACCTCGGTCACTAGATAGCGTTTGAGCGAACGATTATCCTTATCCATGTAGTACCACCTCCACCAATCGTTCACTGACAGAAATAGTTCATTTCTTATGTCAGTTTTTTTACTACCCAAATACCCTAGGAGATGATATGACCCAAATCGCTATAAACCAACCAATTGACGTAACTGCATTCCTCTTCAACAAACAGGCTGATGCGCTGCCACGAAGAATCGAATTCAACGGACGAACCCTGACATTCAACAAGCAAAATATTGCCAGAAGCAGTGAATCGACTGATTGCTTCGATGCTTCTGATGACAATCAAATTTACCGTATCAAAGAACAAGATCGAAAATGGACATTACTTGAAATCATTAAACTTTAAACCTAGTAGCTGTTATACCTACCACTTGCGAAAACTAACCATAAACCCCATAATGAGCCTATTGATTAAGGGAGGGAAATCCTATCACACTCGTTCGAGCGATAACCGCCGCTTGGTATCGACACGCAGCTGCCGCAATTGGGCTTGTAGCGCTTAGCTATGTAGCTTTGTGGGCGATTGAATACTCGGGCAGTAGTCAATCGCTTTTTGGTGTACATAGATACGCAGCTGCATTGGCACTCACTAGTTTACTTGCATCAATAGCCGGGTTGATCTGGTCAAAAAAACGATTCGCACTCCCGCTTATCGTATCTGCTTACTCATTTCAAGTTATTGCCCTGACTGCAAATGTGGTTTTAAAAGGTGACTTAACTCTATTTGACGCTACATTATGGAGTTTGCTAGCGGTTTTTGGTGGCGTCTTTGGTAGTGGAGTAGTCCTGACACTTCTCATAGCTATAACGGGTTATATAACCTATTTAGTGATCTTATCGCCGGAATGGTTTTCGCCAATTACTACCAGTCTTGTACTGCTATTTCCTGTACTTGTCGGAGCAGCGCTGTGGCTACAGCGTGGACGAAGGACACAAACAAAAGCTGACCACGTCGCCTCACTCAAACAGCAGCGCGACATAGTCATTCATAAAGCTGACATTATTGTCGAATCAATAACTGATGGCGTCATTGCAATTGATTCATATGGTAAAATTCAGCTCATTAACCCAGCCGCAGCCCAGCTCGTCGGCTGGACCGTCGAAGATGCCACTGATATCAAATATACGACTGTTCTAACACTGGGTAACAAAAACGATGCCGGTGAGTCAACCTATGACCTCATAGCCTCAGTGCTGCGAAGCGGACAGGCCCTTGCAAACCACGAAACTGAGCTCACATCTCAAGCAGGGAAGAAACGTACTATTTCATTGACGGTCTCAGCAGTAGAAGGCGATGATCCGGGCCTGATACTTATATTCAAAGATGTCAGCGACATCTACGACGAAAACCGCCAAAAGGGCGAATTTATATCGACTGCCTCTCACGAAATGCGCACACCTGTTGCCAGTATCGAAGGCTATTTAGGATTGGCGCTTAACCCATCGACAGCCACCATCGACGACAAAGCTAGGCTTTATCTTGGAAAAGCACATGAATCAGCTCAACACCTAGGCCGACTGTTTCAGGATTTGCTTGATATATCACGGGCCGAGGATGGTCACTTGAGCAATAATCCAGTTGCACTGAATTTGACAGACACACTACGACAATATGTAGCTGACTATCAGTTAAAAGCTGTAGAAAAACAGCTAAAACTAAGCTTCGCGCCGGATAACGCCTCCACCTCTGCGGGCGCGATGGCACCCGTATTCTATGCGCTCGTTGATAAAGACCATTTCCGGGAAATTATGGCAAATCTGATAGAAAATGCCATCAAATACACCCCGAGTGGCGAGGTCAGCGTTGATGTAACTGGCGATCAAGACAGCGCCAGAGTCACCGTGTCCGACACTGGAATCGGTATATCTCCAGAAGATATACCGCACCTTTTCCAGAAATTCTACCGCATAGATAACTCTGATACTCGCGAAATCGGTGGCACTGGACTTGGTCTTTATTTATGCCGGAGATTAGCTGAGGCTATGGAAGGCAGGCTGTGGATTGAAAGTGAACGCGGCAAAGGCAGTCAGTTCATACTCGAAATCAAACGTATTTCCGCAGAAGACGCAGCGCGCCAACAAACACAAACAGCGTCAGCTACAAATACACCACAGATAACTAGCCCCCAAACTTCGCAGCAACAACCATAAGGACTATAGATTTTTATTTCGTAAGCACGTATAGTAGGAGATAATATGACGAAAATAATGCTGGTAGAAGACGACAAAAGCCTCCGAGAGATCTACGGCGTCCGTCTCCTCGCCGAAGGCTATGACATCGTATCTGCAGGGGACGGCGAGCAAGCCCTCGCTATGGCAATCAAAGAGCGTCCAAATCTTATCATCAGCGATATCATGATGCCAAAAATCAGTGGTTTTGATCTGCTCGATATTTTGCGTTCAACCACCGAGACACGTAACACGAAAGTTATCATGATGACTGCGCTTAGCTCCGAAGATCAACGCCTACGTGGTGAGCAACTTGGTGCAGACAAATACCTCGTAAAATCTCAAGTTGGCATCGAAGATGTCGTAAGAGTCGTCCATGAAGTACTCGGAGACGGGGCGCAAGCCGCTACTCCCAATAGCTCTCAACAAACTACTCCTACACAACCTCCAGTAGCTCAACAAACACCCCAGGCGCAGTCTCCTCAGCAAACTCCAGCAGTGCCGATGCCTCCGCAACCACCCAAACAAGCCTCCTCGGCTCCAGAGCCCGCACAGAATAAATCTCGTGTCATTACACCGCTCAACAACCCACATGATGCCAAAGTAGACCTCAATGAACTGCTAGATAAAGAGCTTGCCAAAGAAGCCGGCGTGGCAGAAAATGCTCGACCAACCATCTCAACTACCGAGCAAGAACGCGAAGCAATGAATCAACAAATTGCATCATTTACTCCTGAGTCCACTTCTCAAGATGAAGCCGAGCTAAATTCTATTCTGCATCCTGCAGCTCCAGGTACGAGCACTGAATCAACAGCATTACCTCAACCGACGAATGTCAACTCACCTCAACAAACACCCCAGGCGCAGTCTCCTCAGCAAACTCCGGCACCAGCCCAAACAGCACCGCCAACGACACCTCCACAAACTTCGCAACCACAGCAAGCTGCTACTCAGCAGCAAACTCAACCCCAAAGCGCTCCGCAACCGCAAACCCAGCAACCACCGCAGCAAACTCAAAACCAGCAACCTCCGATGCCGCCTACGATTCCGACGCCACCCCCAAATACCATGCCTTCACCGACTCAGTTTCCGACACGCAGCTAATCACCGATACTACGCTATACTTGAGTCATGACCACCGCTCCCGAAACAACCAGACTCAACAAATACATAGCTCATCATTCAGGCATTAGTCGCCGTGAAGCTGACAATCTGATAACGGCTGGTCGTGTACAAGTAGATGATACTACGGCAGCACTCGGCACCCAAGTAGCTAGAAACGCCACGGTAATGGTAGATGGCAAGCCACTATCCCAAGCTCACGACTATACCTATCTTGCGCTTCATAAACCAGCTGGCTATGTCTGCTCACGTAAACGCCAAGGTGACACTCCAACCATCTATGAGCTACTTCCTGCAGATCTTCGCAAACTAAAACCAGTTGGGCGACTTGATAAAGACAGCTCAGGGCTGATTCTACTAACGGACGATGGTGATTTTGCCCATAGAATGACTCATCCAAGTTTCCGTAAAACAAAGGTTTATCAGGTCACACTAGACACTCCCTTACAACCGCTTCATCATCAGATGATCAGCGATACTGGTATATCACTTGAGGACGGTATCAGTAAGTTTACGGTGAGCACTCTTGAGCATCCAAAGTATGAAATCATTATGAGCGAAGGCCGCAATCGACAGATACGCCGCACCTTTCAAGCGCTGGGGTATACTGTCACAAAGCTTCATAGACAATCTTTTGGTAGTTACCAGATTGAGTCTCTAAAAAAAGGTAACTACAAAACAGTATCGTAAATCACTATTTATTGACATTACATATATAATATGTTAATGTAGTATACATGGAATTGTCTCAAATTACCCAGCAAATGCTCGAAGCAAATTGCCCCGATGCTGCTCAAAAGTTGTGCGCCCCAACAGCTTTATATATCGCCAGTCTAAAAGCAGGGTATGAGCTACCTGATGCTGCGACTTTTACTTCTGAGCTTGATTGGGCTAATGGATGGGACGTTGATTTAAATGGTTGGCGTAGAAATGAACTATCCGACTGGTTACGAACACAATTCAAGATACCCATTGTATCGTGGCGAATCGATCGTACAGGTGCATCCCAAGATGAGCCATCGATCCGGAAAATGAAACAATTAGGCTATATTCAAAGTGCTCATGAAGAAGCATTCTTAAGAGATGTCGTTTTTCAGTCATCTAGAGATGAACTACTTGGTTCTCAAGCACTCGTTGCGACAATGCTCCCAGGTTTTGGTGAAAACACATCAATGCATGCCGTGGTATTAGATTCTCATAATATTGACCGTGATGAGTACAAAGTAGTTGACCCAGACGAAAGAAACACAAAAACAGTTTACTCAAGACGGTGCTTGGAAGCTTCACTCAACGGAGATGGTCTCTATAGCGCTGTGCTATAGTCTTATGTTCAAGCACCTCTAACTGTCACGGAGACAGGAGAATGATCAGACAGATCAGTTTCATGCGCACGATGATTACTAAAATGTACATCTCTACCCAAAATATGATCAATCTTATAGCGTGGCTTACCACTGCGCCCAACACCCACCGTAGGTAGTAATAATTCATCAGCATTTTCAAATCCTGCAAGATGATAGGCAGACAGTGATCTGCCAGCTGACATATCAGATAACCGGATACCAAGACTTGAGACTCTGACTAATTTTTCTGAGATTGTATCTTTTTTGCCATAGTATTCTAAAGAGTCTGCTTGATTGCGCCGAAACAATTCGGTACCTGGACGCACCATGCGCAGCAGCGCTGCTCGCTCGTCATTAGGGTCCATATCATTAAAATCACCCATTATTATTTGAGGTATTTGATTATTAGGCAATTTAGAGAGGACATCGGCTGCAGTTTTAGCTCTATCACTTGAATTGTGATCTTCTTGATGAATCGCTATAATCTCAATTCCAGCTTGACTAGACTCGATAGCATTTCGCTTACCAGCCCGAAAGGTGTCAGCCTCGGCCCCTTCAATTCGTGACCATATCGACATGACATGTTCTCTGTGACCATATGGTCGCGGACCACGATAATACCCACATGCTTTCAGCAAAGTGTAACCATCTGCGGATAATCTATCCTGCATTGTAGCTACACGTTCTTCGAAACCTTCAGGCTTTGCCGTTTCTGGTACGTACACGGTGTCAGCATCAAGAGACTTAAATAACTCAATAGCACCTTTTAGTCGTTCATGATCTCCGAATGCGTTCGCACTGTTCCAGCTTGCTACGCGTAAAGTATCTATCATTTTAGCTCACTCCATTCCGTGAGCAATCCTTCGTGTCCTGTTCTATAGCGAGAGTGATCGTTGCCATCATTTCATCCTGGCTATCCATAACAGCTGCGTACTCTTGCAAGCATGGTCCGGCAATTTCTTTATACTTGTCAGGATCCATAGTTTTAATTATTTCTCTTGCGATATCGATAGGCATCCCCATATCACTTGAAATGTAGCCTGCCATAACTTCGTCAAATTCATCGGCTCTTTGCAGTATCTCTCCGTACTGCTGGTCAGTGGTTATTAGCATATCAAATAACGACTCCACCTTTGGACAATTTCTACACCCGTGAGATTCAATAGTTTCGATATCAATCATTTGAAAATTATACTATAGAAACTGATTGTGTCAATAGTATACATCTGTTATAGTGGTGGTAATGAAAACACTTCCAACAGTCGCAATCGTGGGTCTGACAAATGTGGGCAAAAGCTCACTCTTTAATCGTATCTATGGATCACAAGAAGCTGTCGTCGCTCGTGAAGCGGGCACAACCCGTGACAATGTGGTTCGAAAAGTCACGTTTGGGGATAGGGCATTTTGGCTGGTCGACACTGCAGGACTGAAAAATGCCGAGGACGATTTTGAGGCCTCAATCCAGGACCAAATCGATGAAGCCGCAGATGCTGCCGATGTCATACTCGTCATGGTTGACAGCACCCAGTATCCAAGCGATCAGGATAGAATTGTCGCTAAAAAAGCGCTAAAAAGCAAAAAACCAGTTTTCTTGCTCCTAAATAAAGTTGATCTCAAAGGTGCGTTGCCATCTGACGAATTCAAACGCCTCGGCATCAAAACCATCCTCCGGACGAGCGCTGAACACGCCGTCGGTATTCGTGAGCTGATGGGTGAACTCAAACCTCATATCCCAATTGGTCATGATGTTGAGCTAGATGATACACTTCGAATCGCACTTATTGGTCGACCGAATGTCGGCAAGAGCTTTTTGTTCAACACCCTGGCTGGCAAACAACAGGCTGTGGTTGCAAACATTGCCGGAACGACTAGAGACGTCAACAAGATTGGTCTCAAATACCATGATCGCTCAATAGAAATCCTCGACACAGCAGGTATTCGTAAAAACGGTAAACAAGAAGTCGGTATCGAGAAATTCTCAGTCATCCGAACGCTCCAGGCTATTGAGCAGTCTGATATCTGTCTCTTACTCATGGACGTCAATGAACTTAATACGCAGATTGACCAGAAGCTAGCCGGTATCATCAAAGAAGCCGGCAAGGGTCTCGTGCTCGTGGTCAGCAAATGGGACTCGGTCGAAGGCAAAGATGCGTATACCAGAGACGCGCTGGCACCAAGTATTGCTCGGGAGTTCAATTTCATCCCATGGGCGCCACTGATTTTTACCAGCAGCGTCACCGGTCAAAACGTCACCAAACTATTCGACATCGCTATGCAGATTGATGAACGACGCAAACAAGAGCTCAAGACAACCGATCTCAATAAAGTCCTCCAGCACTGCGTCCGCAAACATCCACCAGCTGGGCTCAAAAATACCTACCCGAAACTTCGCTATATCGTCCAAACTGACACCTCACCTCCATGGTTCGTCATCTTTGGCAGTAACCTCAAACTCCTCCACTGGAGCTACAAACGCTACCTTGAAAAACAACTTCGCGAAAGTACCGATTTTGCTGGAACTCCAATTATGTTTAGCTTCAGACAAGAAGACAAAGACAAGAAAAAAGATGGTGACGCCAAACCCACCAAAAAGACAAAAAAACTATAGCATTGATTTGGTATTGCCGGTTCGCATACACTCTAGAATAAATAGAATCCGATCTTTTTTGTCTTCAAATGTAAGTAAATCTTCTTCCTCTGATTCGACATCTAAACCAAGGGACTGTACGAGGTCTTTAAACAGCACGCGAGCTTCAAACATCTCACTTAGATCATCCACCGTCTCATGACCCTCGGGTATGTCTACAACGCTATCTCTGTTTTCAGTACTATAACTTTCGATAACTTCGCCGCCAACAACCAATCCTCTTTCAAAAATACTAGCCGCCGTCTTATCAAACGGACTAACTTGAAAATTTTCTGATTTAAATTCTAGACATTCTTCAGCATTATCAATCAATTGTTTCATTACTGCTTGTCTCATGTTTTCATTACGTGTCACACTCTCGGCCTCAGCAATAATCTGAGTATCGTCTTGACTTCCGTCACCCCCAGCATCGACTTCATCAAGCAAGTACTCTGCGGCAAGATCATGCCATGCATCGATGCTCATCTCGAGCTGCCTTGGATGTCGAAGCTGAGTCACCGTGACACTTATTTCAAATTCGTAGACAGCTTTGTTGCGTATTTTCTCGGCTAATCTAATGGCCGTAAATCCCAGCTGCACTCGTGTTTCTTCGCGATCAAGCTGGCTAGTTTCAAGTGAGCTCTCTGGACTGTACTCATATATAGTGAAGGATCGATTAGTTTCAACAGATTGTACGACATTTGCGACAAACATTGGATTATCAGCCAATGCAAACTGCTTGAGCGTGCGGACGAGTTCGCCGTGTTGGTTTTTGCTCACTTCAGACATTATTTAATGCTATATCAAAATCTATAATTATAAAATCATAAGCACATCTACGATGCTAATTGCTTTAAGGATACCGGTGCGCCGGTCTTTCGACCAGCGCACCGCGTCCCATTCTCAAGGTTTGATCTTGTCTCTGCGCTGATACCAGAAGGCGAATCCGATGGCAAATAGCGCAGCGACTCCAGCAAGCACTTCGAACAAAGAGTTCCAGCCTGATGAGAGAATGATCCCAGTGCCAACTCCACCAGCGGTGAGAATGACAAGCACCAGGAAGAACATTCGTTCATACCAAATGGCAGGATGTTTCGTCGGCATGAGAACATAAATGAACAGTCCTATGCATCCGATCACAACAAGTACCCATGAAAGCAGCGCATAGCCCGAAAGCCACACCACCACTACCATGAATGCCGCCAGAGCAACGAACACACTGAATATCAGCGGCACGTTGAACTTCAGTGGAAGCTTCGGCAAATCTGGAAGATTGAATTCGATTTTCATGTGCGCTCCTAAGAGAAGGGGACTGTGACGCAGAACTACGCCACAATGTATTTATAATATGCGCGTGAGTTTAAGTCAAATAGTCTATACTTAATAACATGAAACTAATTATTGGCTTCGGTAATCCAGGAACAGACTATGTGCGGACGCGACATAATGTCGGCTCCGCGGCTTTAGAATTTATCACCGAGCGGACAGGTGATTCATTTACGACCAAATCCAAACTCAAATCAGACATCGCCAGTCTGACCATTGATGGAGAAAAAGTTTTGCTGGTCAAATCACAGACTTTTTACAATAACGTTGGCGAAGCAGCTTCACTAGTCGCCAATTTCTACCATATCGAGCCGTCTGACGTCCTCGTCGTCCACGATGAGCTCGCACTGCCGTTTGGCACTATCAGGACGCGCCAGGGAGGCTCTGACGCAGGAAACAATGGTATTAAGTCACTGAACACGCTCTTAGGACCAAACACAGCTAGGATACGTGTCGGTGTCTACAATGAGACGCGTGATCGACGATCTGACGCTGATTTTGTGCTATCTCGATTTACAAAAAACGAACACGAGCTACTACCAGAACTATTTATCACTATCGAAAAGCTCGTTCGAACATTTGTCACGGGCGAATTTAACGCTCATACCGTTCGTCATCTACCGAAAACTGATAACCCTCAACTAACTGCTACAGAATCCATCACCGAGAAATGACTCGTTCACCATTCATGATCTATAGCCACTTACTCGTCGTGATGATCGAGTTCGTCATCATGTGTCGACTCGCTATGTCCATGCGATGATTCTGCTTCCACACCGTGTTCCTCGTGCGGTGCCAGTGCGATAACTACTGCCAGCGTCATAACACCCACCAGCAGAACGATTGCTTGCAGATTACCTTCATGACGTGGTTTCTCGTGGATATCTGGGATGATGTCACTAGCCGCGATGTAGATGAAGAACCCAGCGGCAATCGCCAGCAGCGGGGCAGGGTTGATATCATAGGCGCCACCAAACGCAAATACTGTTAGCGCCGCCACAACCGTTGCCAGTGCGCTCAGCAGATTAACGAATATGACATTTCTCGGCCGCATACCTTTACCTAGTAAAATACCAAAATCCCCAATTTCTTGCGGTATCTCATGAGCTGCCACCGCCAACGCCGTACCAATACCAGCCGCCGGGTTAATCAAAAACGCCGCACCAATAGCCACACCATCGATGGCGTTATGCAGCGTATCACCAATTACAACTAGTGATTGGTGCGTTGTGTTGCGGTCGCCATGCACGGCATCGTGGTGGTGATGCTCATGATGGTGAAACCAACCAAGGCTCCGCTCCAAGATGAAAAACGCCAGGAAACCACCGAGCGCATACCAGGCAACCGTCGTGGCATCCGCCTCAGCAAATGCTTCCGGCAGTAGTCCGAGGAAGGCCGCCGCCAGTAGCGCACCCGCTCCAAATGGCAGCCCGTAACGTATCGCGACTGCCCGAATCTTGGGATTACTGAGCATAATAATTCCGCCGACCAGCGAAAACGCGCTGCCAATAAGTGACCAAAACAGTACTGTGAGATATTCCATATAGTGCTCCTATGATTTTTATGTATACGTGAATTACAAATCACTGTAAATCAACTGAGATATTATTGCAAAAACGTTGCATTAGTTGCTAAACTTGCAACATGAACCAGCTCGAACAGCTCCTCAAAGCTCATAAATATCGCCGCACTAAACCCCGTGAGGCTGTCTTTGAGCTACTCAATGACACTGCTGCACCGCTTTCACTAACTCAGATCCGAAAATCTCTGCCCGGTCTAGAACGAACCAGTCTCTATCGAACGCTCGATCTATTTGAGCGACTCGACGTCATTACCATCATTCACGTTGGCTGGAAAAAGCGCTACGAGCTAGCCGATCCGTTCAAGCCCCATCATCATCACCTAGTCTGCACAACTTGCCAAAAAGTCACCGCCGTCCACCCCCCTGAGCTTGAGCAGCTCATAGCCCAGCTCAGCAACAAACATGGTTTTGCGGCTCAAAATCATCATTTTGAGATACGAGGTGTTTGCCATAAATGTCAAAAAGTCAAAAATAAAATTGGTTAACTACCGGTATGAGTCATACTGCCATTTAATCGTAAAATGGTTTATTTATACATATAGTTGTATACTACGGTAAGTTTCGGTTGAGCTAACCGGCCAACCGCCCACTAAGCTCCCGAAAGGTAGCTTGAGAGAGAGGATCTGCCCATGTTTTCAACTCGTGGAGAAAAAGACTTACGACGAGAAGGAAAGAAAATTAGAAAAGCAATAGCCGCTGAAGACAAGCGTCAAGGAGTTCTAAAAAGGCCACTCAAAGATCCTAAAAAGAACTAACGTTCTTCTCTGATTTTATTCGTCAAGAAGGATCTTTTAGATTCTCAAATCAACCACCCTCCAGACCTGCTGTTACTGGCCTGGAGGGGGCACAATTTACGAATAATACTTAATAACCGTGAATTTATTTTCTGATGGGAATTCCGCAGCCACCGTTTCAAACCTGTAAGAGACTACCGCCTTGGTAGGTGAAGAGACTCAGTCAGGTGGTATTCCGCGAAAAACCATAATTATCTAAAACTAAAATAGCTCCGATCATAATCGGAGCTAACTGTGTTCCCTAAACGAGGCGAAAGCCGACCTTTAGGGGGAGGGAGTAGTGACTCGATTTTATATCGAGTCACTACTGGAGGGGCGAGCCCCTCCTTATACATGAGAAACCCACCGGAAGAACCCGGCCTCAGAAGTGTAAACTTCCGGTGGGTCCCTGCAACGGTGGGTAGATGAACACCCTAGTCATGGGTTGAGTCGCTGTGCTGTTCGTCTGCTGAACGACTCGGAAGTCGTCGACGACACCACGCTATTGCGCCAACGACTATAATTAACACGAGTAACGGCCAAAAATAGACGAGGAGAATCAACAGAATGCTGAGTATGAATAATAGAAATAGCTTCATACCCTCGCCAATCAATGCTACCGTCTCCTTCGCGTCCAAGGACTCAGCTAACACTACTGAGCCATTGCTCGCTGGTATAATAGCTTCCACCAGCCCTCTGGAAATATCGGTAAACCAGACCTGTAATAGGTAGAAGGCGACAAAAGCCATAGCAATAGCGAAAACGGTACTGGCAGGGCTGACTAGGTAGGTTCTAAACCTATCGCAACGTGTGTTTTGATCAAACATGGTCGGACCTTTCGACGACGAAGAGTAGATTTTCTTATATTATTAAGAATGTATAATTATAATTAGGTCAAGTATGCGGTATTTGCGACTAATGCGATTACCTGACGCCCGCAAAAACTGAGGGAGCTGGCTTATTTCTGGCGGAATAGTTGGCGAGGACATGTCTTTTTCAAATAATTAAAGAAGTGGGAAAAGACTTCCCGAAAGGAATTCCGCAGCCACCGCTAGAAATGAGTCAGCGACCATCAAGTGTTTTGAGCCGCGTCAAAGGTTTGCACTACTTTGTAGTTACAAAGTAGTAAGGTCACTGCCTCGGTAAGGCAAAACCATCGAGTCGGGTCGTGCTCACCACAAAACCGATTTATCATAAAACTAAAATAGCTCCGAAACTAATCGGAGCTAAATTTATGTCCTAAAGGAGGCGTAAGCCGACCTTCAAGGGAAGGAAATACGACCTCGAATTTATTTCGAGGTCGTATTGGAAGGGCGAGCCCTTCCTTGTATAAAATCAAGGTACCAGGTAAGGGTGGGCATCACCTGGTACCATTTCACCCTTCAACCCACCGAGCCAGAGCGTCATCACGTCAAATGAATGTGCGTGTGCGCCTCAGTCCTGTGACTGACTACTTGATAGCTAACTTTGAATGGACCATGCAGCCTCGCAGAGAATGCACGGGGTTAAAGGGGTTAGTATGCATAGCAGACTGATGTTTAAAGTGGAGGGTAGAAACTTTAAACGCTGCTATGCAACCTAACAAACATTATAAAAATGTTGTTAAATGGGGGTATAAGGTGCATTTAGTCACAATTAAGCAACTAACCAAGAAATATAGTAGCACGCAATTAGATATAAGTCAATACTTTTACACACAATTATATATGAAAATCAATCAACTCAACATAAGCGATAACAGATTACTCCAAAGGCTAGTGCATATCCCAAGTTGCCCAAAATTATTGTATTGTATTGGAAATCTACCAGATGAGATGGTCAAAACCGTTTCTATAGTAGGCTCGCGTAAACCGACCATCTATGGACGCACCGTGACACAACAGATTGCCAGCAGACTCGCTGAGAAGAATGCGACAATCATCAGTGGCATGGCGCTTGGCATCGATGCAATCGCTCATAGAGCCGCTATTGAGGCTGGAGGCAAGACAATAGCAGTATTGCCAAGCGGTGTTGATGATCCATACCCGAAGACCAACCAAGAGCTAGCTCGCAACATTCTTTTTACTGGTGGTGCACTCATTAGCGAGTTCGAAAATGGCCATCAACCGCACTCATACGACTTTTTATCTCGCAACCGTATTGTTAGCGGGCTAGCGGATGCAGTTGTGGTTACCGAAGCCAACATCCGCAGCGGCACACTTAGCACAGTCGCTCATGCGCTCGCACAGGGCAGGGATGTCTATGCAGTCCCAGGACCGATCACAAGTCCACTTAGCGCCGGTTGCAATAAATTGATCGCACAGGGTGCGACGCCAATAATAGACATCGAAAGCTTCCTCGATCAGCTTGGATTAAATACAACCAAAAAGAAAACTCCTCGTGGAGATACCGCCGAGGAGCAAACGATTATCGATCTTATTGTGTCTGGAGTAGGCGATGGGGATGAACTCGTAGTCCAGAGTGAGCTAGAGCAATCGACAGTATCAACTGCACTGACCATGCTTGAGCTCAAAGGTTCGATTACTGCGCTTGGCAATAACCAGTGGGGGATTTAAGCAACAAGCGCTAAATCATCTTCAGTTTGATTTTTGAGTAGCGAATCAATCAGCACACGTGCTTCACCAAGCTTTGTTATTTCCGCGAGTTTCTCAACAAGCTCTTCTTCAAACGCTTCCTCAATACCGTCAATAGTGTCAACAAGACCCTGTATTCGAGCAGGTAGCTCGGGGTAAGTCTCAGCAATCAGCTCGTCTTTTCCACCACTTTCTACAATTCGTATATCCTCATCCAAACAATCAAGTACAAATTGGTCACCCGGTTGCTCCTGTACTGCCATAGCAGCTTTTAGTTCCATAATTGATGAACGTCGACTACCTGCAGTCACTTCTACAGTCAGAGTCTCACTTTCTAGCTGTTCTTTGGTTGAGTAGGTCTCAGCCGGTGGCGCCTGACCACCGATGCCAAACTCTGGATTACCTGGGGCTCGTGAGTCGTAATCCTGAGGGTTTATTAATCCATCACGTACATATGACATAGCAAACATCCTTCGTATGTTCTATTTAGTATTGCCGGCGCTCGGTGTTTATTATTAATCTCGTTTTCTATAACTGGGGTTATAAATAAAAGAGAACGTCTTAACTACTGTTATACTCTTATTTTTTTATTTGTCAACCCATATTTTGTGATTTTTGGCAAGCATTATGAAAATTGGAGTGTTATTCTGTCACTTTTATTGCAATTTAGAATGATTAGCGTAGTATGAGAGGTCGAATGAGCAAAAATCTAGTCATCGTCGAGTCACCCGCAAAAGCTAAAACTATCGAGAAGTATCTCGGGAGTGATTTTCAAGTACTCTCAAGTATCGGACACATTCGCTCAATACCGAAAAAGACTAAAGACGGTACACCTGCAGTAGACATCCAGAACAATTTTGCAACCACTTATGAAATAGATAGCGAAAAACGTAAGACCATTGCCGATTTGCGTAAAGCTGCAAAAAGCGCCGAAACCATCTGGCTCGCAACTGATGAAGACCGTGAGGGTGAAGCTATTGCTTGGCACTTATGTGAAGTCCTAAAGCTTGATCCCAAAACAACCAAACGTATCGTGTTCCACGAGATCACAAAATCCGCTATCCAAGACGCTATTAAAAAACCTCGTACCGTCGATATGAACCTGGTAGCCGCACAGCAAGCCCGCCAAATCCTCGATCGTATTGTGGGATTTGAGCTCAGTCCAGTCATCTGGCGTAAAGTCCCGGGCGGTAAGTCAGCCGGCCGCGTTCAAAGTCCAGCCGTACGGCTACTTGTCGAGAGAGAGCGTGAAATCACGGCATTTGAAGGCTCAACTCAGTTCAAAATAACCGCTGAATTCACAAAAGACGACGAGACGCTCAAAGCTGAGCTACCGAAACGTTTTGATAATGAAGATGAGGCAAAAGCATTTCTTGAAAGCCTCGTCAACGCTAACTTCACTGTTAGTGACACCAAGACCTCTCCAAGCACCCGTAATCCAACCGCACCATTTACGACTAGTACACTTCAGCAGGATGCCAACAGCAAACTTGGTTTTAGCTCGAAAGCCACCATGTCAGCTGCCCAGAAACTCTACCAAGACGGTAAGATTACCTATATGCGTACTGACTCAGTTAGCCTCAGCGGGCAAGCGATATCAGCAGCTACAAAATACATCGAGTCGCGCTTCGGTAAAGAATACGTCAATGTCAGGACATTCAAAAACAAGAACCAGTCAGCTCAAGAAGCGCATGAAGCCATCCGTCCAACTGACATGTCTCTCGAACGAGCCAGTAGCAATGAATACGACCAGAAATTATACGCACTTATTCGTAACCGCACGCTGGCTAGTCAGATGGCTTCAGCTAAATTAGAGAACACTACTATATCTGTCTCAATTTCAACTGATTCGAGTCATGAATTCACCGCCAAAGGGTCTGTAATTGTTTTTGATGGCTTCCTAAGAGTTTATGGCGGCGGCAAAGAATCTGATATATTACCACCGCTCAAAACAGGTGACTCATTAGCCCTAGTCGAAGCTATGGCTCGACAGGTGTTTGCCCGACCACCAGCACGATTTACTGAAGGCAGCCTCGTCAAAAAACTCGAAGAGCTCGGCATTGGCCGCCCAAGCACCTACGCCACCATCATCGACACGGTCCAAACTAGAGGCTACGTCGAAAAAGGCGAGGATGAAGGCGAGACTCGCAAAGTTATCGTTCTGCGCTATGCTCCGCAAACACGAGGCGAGAGCCGAGCTTCAGGGGGTGGAGCTGAAGTTTTGGATTCACTCCAAAACGAGGCGGAGGGGCAAGCCCCTCCTGATATCAAGGCCATTAGCCGAGATATAGAAATAGAAAAAACTGGCGCTACTAAAGGCAAATTAGTCCCAACCCCATCTGGCGAGCTAATCGCAGATTTCCTCAGTAACCACTTCGAGCAAGTCGTTGACTACAGCTTCACCGCTAACGTTGAAAAAGAATTTGATCATATCGCTGATAACAAACTTGAGCGCAACAAAATGCTTCAGGATTTCTACGATCCGTTTCACCAGCTTATCGACAAATCTGACGATATCGACCGCAGCACGGTAGGGAAGTCGAACGAAATAGGTATCGATCCAAAGTCTGGCAAACCGATAATCGCCCGCTTTGGCCGCTTCGGACCAATGCTTCAGCTCGGCGCTACCGAAGACAAAGAAAACAAACCTCAGTTTGCACCCATGCCAGCTGGGGCCAAGATTGAAACCATAACGCTCGAGCAAGCCCTTCACGCTTTTCAGCTACCCCGAGTAGTTGGACAGACAGCTGATGGCAAAGATATCCAGGCCAACATTGGTCGTTTCGGTCCTTATATTAAGATCGATAAATTGTTCATCAGCATTAAACCGCACGATCCGCACGAAATTGACCTTATAACCTCGCTTGAGCTTTACGAAGCTAAGCTTAAAACTGAGGCAGAGAAGAACATTTCAGACTTCGGAGATGGCGTCAAAGTCCTTAATGGTCGTTTCGGACCCTACGTCACCGATGGCACCAAAAATGCCAAAATCCCAAAAGATGTCGAGCCTAAAAACATTACGCACGATGAAGCCAAAAAAATGCTCGATGAAGCCCCAGCGAAAAAGGGTAAGCGCCGCACTCCTGCGAAAAGTAAAGCTAAACCGAAGACAGCTACTAAGAAGAAATAGGAGCTGGCTAGGGAACTAATCACTAATGACATTTAGACTTATATAAGCACTTATATAAGTCTTTCTATTTTGATATGTTAATTGCAACTAACCTTACGTACAGATTCACATAATACTGAGTAGTTTTTATAGTATTCTCACATTACATAATTGCTAAATATAACAATACCTTTTATAATCCACACAGTTTCGTGAGCTACGATACACGGACGAACCGTCCACACCCGCAGCTCCGAAATGGAGCTTGACTAGACAGAGAAGAGTTGATTCCGATGAACAACGCCCCCAGAGCTGTCAAAACGCCCGAGCAAATGATCGCAGACAGGCTCGCTGCACAACAAGAGCAAGCCGACGAGCGACGACGTAAATCCGACGCCGAGCAAGCAGAAAGACAAGCTGCACTCGACGAAGAGGTTGCTGAGTTAGTTAGCAAGATTGACGTTGCGGCCAAGAAGCTCGTACGACGGCTAACTGTCACCGGGTGGCCACATGGTGATAACTTCCTACACCGTACTTGGTCTAATCCAGCCCCCAAAGGCTGGTGGATATTCAGTACACAACCTGAATCAGTCGCAACCGACAAACTCATAGCAGTCAGGCCAATCATGAACGATAAAATATCGTACGGCATGGTGTATATCCTCTCGGACGGCAAGGTACGCGCAATAGATGCAAACAGCTATAAGGTTTTCACGGGTACCGAATCCATCACAACAGCTTTCGGGTACAACCGTGATGGGAGGCAAATACTTGAGCCTCTCGAACTACTGCTGCAAAAGATTCGGGAGTTGATCAAAAACCCTCGCAAAGATCCTCCCGAAAAACCGTCTCGTTGGTGATCACTTTCAAGCTCCACCCCTCCTGCGCCTGCAACTACTGGCCTGGAGGGGCACAATTTACGAAAATACAACTCATAACCCTGAAACGATTCAGGGTTATTTTGCTTTCCTGCGACTCTTGCGATTGATGCGATTCCCCGACGCTTATAAAAACTGAGCGATACTTTGGCGGAATAGTTGGCGAGGACGTGTCAATTATAAGTAACTAAGAAAATGATAATTGACTTCCCGAAGGGAATTCCGCAGCCACCGCCAAGGTGTTGCCGGCGACCATCATGTTTTTATACCGCGTCAAACGCTTTTGTATCTTTTGGCATGACAAAAGATAGATTACCAGCCCGGCAGGGCATTAGTGGAGATCACCAAAAAAAACCAAATTTAAACACTTGCTTTTTTCGCCTACAACACATCCACAGTAGTAATAAAGCCCTAAAATACTATTTACCATAAGCGTCTAGTATGTGCTATAATAACTTCATAACACATGATGTTTGACATAAATTAAAACATGTATTATAATCTATAGTTAAAGTGTTAAAAACTTGATTAAATACGAAGAAAGAATAGGAATAATACACGTTATGGACGAGGCAAATACCCCAGATATGACCATCGACACCTCAGGTGCTGTCGAGCGTATTCTTGCTACCATTGATCGTGAGCGAGAAAGAGAGATAGTATCTCGAAGATTCGGACTCAATGATCGGAAGGAAACGCTTGAACAGATCGGCGATCTACTAGGCATCACGAGAGAGCGAGTCAGACAACTTGAAAAAGCTATTTTAATTCGACTGAAATTGGCTGCGGAAGATGGCATGGACGATGTCACTATCGTTGAAAAACAAATTATCCGTCATCTCCACGAAATGGGCGGCAGCTCACGACTTGGTGAGCTAACAGGTAAGCTCCACGATAGCCCAGATGATCTCAAAAAAGCCCATGTCGCATTTATTGCTGAGCTTGCACCTAATCTCACAGTTCTTGGTGAAAATGACAACTACCATCAAGGGGTTGCGATCAAAGAGCGCTACGACGAGAAAAAGCTTAAAGCCCATGTCGACTCTGTCGTTAAAACAATCAAAAAACATGGTGAACCACTCGGCATTAATGATCTTCATGAGCAACTCGATCACGATCATCCAGACCAGGTTCGTGCGCTTGCCAGCCTTAGCAAACATCTTGCCACCCTCAAAGACCAATGGGGCCTTACAAAATGGCCAACCGTTAACCCGAAAAATATCCGTGACAAAATTTATGTCATTCTACAAGAAACCGGTAAACCACTTCATTTTAGTGATATCGCCGACTCCATCAAAGACTCAGATTTCAAACGAAAAGATGTCACTACACAGGCCATCCACAATGAGCTCATCAAAGACAAACGATTTGTCTTGATTGGCCGTGGTATCTATGCGCTCAACGAATGGGGCTTCAAAAAAGGTACTGTATCTGACATTATCACTGAAATTTTACGAAAAGAAGCTGGACCATTAACGCGTGACGAAATAGTCAAACGAGTTCTCAAACATCGACAAGTCAAAGAAACAACAATTTTGCTCAATTTACAGAGTAAACCCGAGTTCAAACGTGTCGCCAAAGCAACCTACACCCTCGCCGATGCAGTCGAAGCCGACGCCGCTCCTGCCGCCAAAAAAGCCGCTACCTCACTTGAAGTAGCATAAACGATTTGCGTCTAGTCACGTTATCAGCGACAATATAGGTATATATGTTGGGCTCATTCTTCTCATTTTTATTTTGGCTTCTGACCCAATGGTTCGTTTGGATACCACTGGTATCTGTTCTTGGTTATCTCACGTGGAAAAATTATAAAGCGGCTGACCATATACGCGACACCGAAAGTGTCCTTATTATGCTTGAAATCCCTCGGGCCAATGATAAAAGCGAGCTTGCTGCCGAGCAGTTCTTCGCCAGTCTACATGGTATCTTACGTGACAATAAAGAGCTCCGGGCCACCGGAGGTATTCAGGAACACGTTAGTTTCGAGATTGCTGCTATCGGCAAAACCATCCGATTCTACGTTTGGGTACCGAAACACCTGCAAAACTTCGTCGAAGGTCAGATATATGCCCAGTACCCAACCGTGCAAATCAAAACGGCAGACGAAGACTACACCAAGCGTCAGTTTGAGCACCCGGTTGTACACACTACAGATCTTGTACTCGCAGATCAAGATGTGCTACCCATAAAGACATTTCAAAATTTCGAAGTTGACCCCCTAGCTGGTATCACCGCTACGCTTGGAAAAATAGAGGACTCGAACGAAGAGATCTGGATTCAGGTTGTTGCCCGGCCGATAGCTGATACTTGGCACAAAAAAGCCAGCGCCTATGCCAACAGAGTCAGAACTGGCCGTGGCGGACTAGGGTTTGATATCGGCGACCTAAGTTATTTTTTCAAAATTTTTGAAGCCTTGTGGGCTCCACCGGAACAGGGAAGTGGCTCCGGTGGCTCGAGCACAACCAAAGAACTTTCAGAACGAGACAAAACTCGTATTTCTGAAGTTGAAACCAAATCCAACAAACTTGGATTTCAAGTCAAAATTCGTTTAGCTTATCTTGGTGACGACCAAACAACCGCAAAACTTCGCATGCAAGCTCTTGTCGGGACGTTTAAGCAGTTCAATAGTACCAACCTGAATGGGTTTAAGGCTACTAACGTAAGCTACAACAGGGAAGACTTGTCGCCTTATATCTCACGATACTTTATAGATAGGGGATTCATACTTAATATTGAGGAGCTTGCTTCGGTCTACCACTTACCGCACACCAACGTAGAAACACCTAATATCGTTTGGGCTAATACAAAAACCGCCGAGCCGCCGACCAATCTACCGATTTTGACAGGTGATAGGGCAGTCGATGAACAGATGAGCGCGTTTGGTATCACCAACTTCCGCGGCATGAACCAACAATTCGGACTACATCGATTTGACCGTTCACGTCACGTCTACATTATCGGTCAGACTGGAGCAGGTAAGAGTGGTTTGCTCGAGCTATTTGCACTAAGCGATGTCTTTCATAATGAAGGCTACGCCATTATTGACCCGCACGGTGATTTTGCGGTTGATAATCTCCGTTTTATACCGGCTCATCGTATTAAAGACGTCGTGTATTTTAATCCAGCTGATACCGCATATCCGCTTGGATTCAACCCAATGGAAGTTACTGATCCAAACCTCAAAAATAATACGAGTTCCGAAATCATTGGCGTACTGAAACGTATGTTTGGCGAGTCTTGGGGTCCTCGGTTGGAGTATATTCTACGCTACAGCATCCTGGCACTTCTGGATCACCCAAATACAACTATGCTTGATATCACGCGAATCTTGACTGATAAAAAGTTCCGTAAAGAAGTGCTACTGAGCTGTAACGATGCAGTTGTACTCAATTTCTGGAACATTGAGTTTGCTTCCTGGAACGATAAATTTCAGGCTGAAGCGGTCGCCCCAGTACTCAACAAAGTTGGTGCGTTCACTGCCAACCCAATTATTCGTAACATCATTGGCCAACCACACAGCACCTTTGATATACGTAAAGTCATGGATGAAGGCAAAATCCTTGTCGTAAACCTATCAAAAGGATTGATAGGGGAGGATAACGCCGGTATCCTCGGGTCATTCCTAGTTACCAAAATCCAGCTAGCCGCCATGAGCCGTTCGGATATCCCTAATATTGAAGATCGCAAACCGTTCTATCTCTACGTCGACGAGTTCCAAAACTTTGCCACTGATAGTTTCGCGACTATACTCTCTGAAGCTCGTAAATACGGTCTCAACCTTACCGTAGCCAATCAATATATATCTCAGATGAACGAGACAGTCCGCGATGCGGTATTTGGTAACGTCGGTACGATGATTTCATTCCGTGTCTCAGCTGATGATGCACCGATCCTTGGCAAACAGTTTGAGCCACAGTTTGAGCCTAACGACTTACTGCAGATGCATAACCGAAACTTTATCATCAACATGGTCATAAAAGGGGAGAAAGCACCGGCATTTAGCGCTACCACTCTCGCGCTTCCAGTAGCCCAAACTGATTACCTTGAGCAGATTATTGATCACTCTCGCAAAAGCTATTCTCGTAGTCGTACTGAAGTTGAAGCTGAAATCCAAGAACTTATCGGTTCATCGCAACCAAAACCAAATATCCCATCAAGTGCGCCTAAACAGTGGCCAGTACATGACGGCGCTAAGTCTGCCGCAACACGAAGCTCACAAGGCCCTAATCCGTCGCAAGCTCGCTCTCAATCGCAGGCACAATCTACTCAGCCTTCCAGCCAAGATAATGCCTCTCAGCAACCTGATAGCGCACCAAAACGCAAACGAAGCCGTTCTCGATCACGTAACAAACCTTCTGGCGGCGACAGCTCGAAAGACACCACACCCAATGCACCACGAGAGAATAATAACCCTAGCTTTAATAAACCCACGCAAGATGCTTCAGATAGATCGCGACGTAGTGGTCAAGATTCTAACGAACTGCGCATTAGATAATAGCCATAGTTATATCTGTAAAATCTGTCTACATAATTGCGTACAAAAATAGAACAGTATGCATTCAGCAAATATTGTAGCTAAT
>Ga0209309_10001268_pt1 | contig 25906 bp, 24 predicted proteins | sample COGITO_mtgs_1204_2_FD_184807 | JGI IMG/M metagenome (GOLD analysis project Ga0209309, IMG submission 184807) | Pelagic marine microbial communities from North Sea - COGITO_mtgs_120412 (SPAdes) (version 2) | ecosystem: Environmental > Aquatic > Marine > Epipelagic ... | reverse complement strand
AATCGAAATCATCATGATCAATGGAAAGTAACAATCCTTTAGATAAAAGATAATCTCCAACTAAAACGGCAATTTTGTTTTTCCAAAGTGCATTGATAGAAAAGAAACCACGGCGGCGATTGCTATCGTCCACCACATCATCATGAACTAAAGTTGCGGTATGAATTAGTTCGATGACCGAAGCGCCTCGAAACGTACGCTCTTCAACTATTCCATTACCAGTCATCTTCGCAATAAGGAAAACGAACATAGGACGCATTTGTTTTCCTTTACGGTTTACCACATAATGGGTAATCCGATTGAGCAGTGCCACTTTTGAGGACATGGACTGTAAGAACTTTTTTTCGAAAAGTTCCATTTCGGATTCAATGGGTTGTTTTATTTGTGATACTATTTTCATTGGAGTTTCAAAAATAGGGTAAATGCAAATAAAATTTGTATATATTTAATATATATTCACTATATTAGCTACGAACTAAAAAACAACAATATATTATGAAAAAAATTACTTTATTAGCAGCTTTTTTCGCTGCATTTGCAATGAATGCTCAAACAGTTATATTTGAAGATGATTTTGAAAGTTATGAAAACTTTATTATTGAAAACATTGGAGATTATACATTAGCAGACTTAGATGGTTTGCCAACTTACGGGTTTACGGGTATAACATATGAAAACTCTGGATATACTGGTGCTTTTATTGTTTTTAACTCAACAGCCACCACCCCTCCTTTAGATCCTTCTGCGGATTCAGATTTTACTGCTAGAAGTGGAGAAAAAGCAATAGCTTGTTTTGCAGCCGTACCTTCTGGAGGACAATTTAATGACGATTGGCTAATCTCTCCTGCTATTGACTTAAACGCTTCTGGAAACGCTCTTGAGTTTTGGGCTAAAGCCGGTGATGCAACGTATTCTGATGAAAGATTCAATGTAGGTATCTCTACAACTGATACTGAAACTTCAAGTTTTACTTTTATAGCTAGTGATTTACAAGCTCCTGCTATTGATTATTCAGATTTTACTTTTGATTTAGACGAATATGCAGGACAAACTGTATATATTGCAATTAATGTAATAAGTGAAGATCAGTTTGGTTTTTTAATGGATGACTTTAAAGTAACTTCTGATGTACTAGGTATTGACGAGCAAGCTTTTAATGGATTTGAATATTTTGTTAATAACAGCAATTTAAATATTTCTGCTAACAGTGCATTCGAAAGCGCAAGTTTATTTAATGTCTTAGGACAAGAGGTTATTTCTAAAAGTCTTTCTAACACTAGTGAAGTAATTAACATTTCTTCTTTACAGTCTGGTATTTATATTGCAACTGTTACTATTGATGGAGCTAAAAAATCTTTCAAAATTGTTAAACAATAAAACTTTTTGAGATTATATTTAAAGCACCTAAGATTAAATCTTAGGTGCTTTTTTAATTTATCATATATGAAACTTTTCCTCTCTACTTTTTTTATTCTATTTTCAAGTTGTTTATTTCTCTCTTGTAAAAAAGATGATTCTATTTCTACAAATGAAATTGAAGAACAAGAAATAGCCTTAAGTGAAAACATAAAAGTATATAATAATAATGCTTTTTTTGAAGGCTATACACTTATTGCTCCCTTATCATCCAATAACGCTTACCTAATTAATATGGAAGGATTTGTTGTGAAAAAATGGGTTTCCAAAAATAGAGCCATAGCAAACTATTTAACTAAAGAAGGAAATTTAGTAAGATCATATATAATTTCTAACCAAACGTTTACATTTCCAGGTACGACCGGTGGTATTGAAAAATTCAACTTTGAAGGTGAAAAAATCTGGAACTGGGAGTATAGTACCTCCGAGTATAGTATGCATCACGATATAGAGATTCTTCCAAATGGCAATATTTTAGCATCAGTTTGGGACAGAAAGACTTCGCAAGAAGCTATTGAAAAAGGTAGAGACCCCAATTTACTTTTTAATAGCGAAGTCTGGCCAGATAGAATTATAGAAATAAAACCTCTTGGTAATAACAATGCAGAAGTAATTTGGGAGTGGTCTATTTGGGATCATTTAATTCAGGATTTTGATAGTTCAAAAGAAAATTTTGGAGTGATTTCTGAGCATCCAGAATTAGCAGATATTAATTTTAGCAATGGTGAAGCAAATTTTAATCATGTAAATTCAATATCTTATATAAAAGAATTTGATCAAATTGTTATTAGCAGCAGAAGATTTAATGAGTTTTTTATAATAGACCATTCTACAACTAAACAAGAAGCCGCTTCTCATTTTGGAGGGCATTATAATAAAGGAGGTGATTTTTTATACAGATGGGGAAATCCTAAAGCTTATAAAACAGGATCAGAAGCAAACCAAAAGTTATTTGGTCAACACGATGTTACATACATATCAAACAAGCCGAACAACTCTGGAAATTTTCTAGTTTTTAATAATGAAAAATATGAAAACTTGTCATCTGTTGATGAAGTTAATATTCCACAACAAGCCGACGGTTCCTACAACTTACAACCAAACATTAACAATTACCCTTTACAAACAGCTTGGTCTTATATAAATACAGAAATCAATTCTCCTATTGTTTCTGGAGCAAGACGCTTAAAAAATGGAAATACATTAATTACTTCGGGCACTAAAGGGTTATTATTAGAAATTGATAGTGACAACAATCTCGTATGGAAATATTCACTTCCTTTGGAAGATAAAAGAATCTTTAAATGTTTTCGCTATTCAATCAATCAACCTCCTTTTAACGGTGAAAAACTTCCTGTTTTAAATGTAAATGTTGAATAAAAGGATTTTTTTTCAAAGCTAGATTAACTTTTATTGGCCAACTGTCCACAAGCGGCATCGATATCTTTTCCTCGGCTTCTACGTACCGTAACGGGTATTCTATTTTTTTCTAGTTTTTCAATATACATATCGATTGCCGAGTTTGTAGCTTGTTGAAACTCGCCATCGTCAATTGGATTGTATTCAATCAAGTTTATTTTACACGGAACCGATTTACAGTAGTCTACTAAAGCATCAACATCTTTTTCAGTATCATTTATATCTTTCCACACAATGTATTCGTACGTAATGCGACGTTTTGTTTTCTCATACCAATATTCTAAAGATTCGTGAAGGTCTGTCAATGTAAAGCTTTTTGCAAAAGGCATAATTTGCTCCCTTGTTTCTTGGATGGCAGAATGTAACGAAACCGCAAGGTTAAATTTCACATCATCATCAGCCAATTTTTTTATCATTTTAGGAACACCCGAAGTGGAAATTGTAATTCTTTTTGGTGACATTCCCAATCCTTCTTCCGAAGTAATCATTTTAATGGATTCTAACACATTTTTATAGTTCATCAATGGCTCTCCCATTCCCATAAAAACAATATTAGATAATGGTTTGTCATGGTACAACATACTCTCTTTATGAATCGCTACAACTTGATCAAAAATTTCATCTGGATTTAAGTTTCGCATTCTTTTTAAGCGAGAAGTGGCGCAAAATTTACAATCTAGACTACAACCCACCTGTGAAGAAACACAAGCCGTTGTTCGAGATTTTGTAGGGATTAAAACAGACTCTACTATAAAACCGTCATGTAGCTTTACTGCGTTTTTAATAGTGCCATCATTACTTTTTTGAATGCTATCAACTTCAATATGATTTATAACAAAGTTTTGCTCTAGATGGTCCCGGGTTTCTTTTGAGATATTGGTCATATCTTCAAAACTATGCGTCCCTTTACTCCATAACCATTCGTAAACTTGATTTCCACGAAAGGCTTTATCACCAATGCTTACAAAAAAGTCCCGTAGTTCTTCTTTAGATAATGCGCGTATGTCTTTTTTTTCTGAAACCATAGGTTGCAAAATTAATGTTTACATATTAGTTTACAGAAGGATTAAGAAGTATTTAAGGGAAAGATGGAAGCTGGGTGGTGGAAGTTAGAAGTTTGAAATGGAATTTCAGAGAATGAATTAAAAAAGTGCAGAACGAGATTTCTCCCTTTAAGTCGAAATAACAAAGGAAATTTCTTTAAAAGATTAACTATCTACTAACGATAATTTTCTTGGTAATACTTGAATTACTATCAAGGTCAATCAGTTTTAAAAAGTAGATGCCTTCTGCAAATTGAGCAACCGAAATAGTATTCGTTGTATTTAATACAGATCCCTTGCTTAACTGTTGCCCTGTTACGCTATAAAAGCCATAAGTAAGGCTAGGATACCGGCTGTTCAATACAGTAACTATTTCTGATGCAGGGTTTGGATATATTTTTAATTCACCTGTAATTTCAAATTCAGGGGTATTCAATATATTTTGTATCGTTTCAAGTTCTGTTTGTCCCGTTTGAAGTGGATCGAGCCATTCTTTAAGCCTCTTATTAGGGGTTAATCCCGCATCCCAAGATACAGCAAGCCTTCCATAAATATCATAATCGTGATTGCTCTCTAAGCCATCACAAAATGCATTACCAGCGTACAACTGACCAATTATACTTCCGTTTTGATTAAATAAAGGGGAGCCAGACGAACCACTTTCGGTAGTTCCTATCTCCCATCCATTTCCTTCTCCAATTGAAGTTCCACCAATTAACCATACTTCAATTCCGTTAGCTGTTTCTTTAACAGCTCCTGAGTCATCCCTGCATATTTTCATTATATCGCCATTAGGATGGTGAATACCCACCTCAAACTCCGGTAAATCATCTGTAATATCCCAACCTGCAAAAGCAACATCCCACGACTCTGGAACAGTATTATACAATTCTACCAAAGCAAAATCACTCAGGCTGTTTTGTGCCTTTAGCTCTGCACCACTCATCGTAAAATTTGTTTGAAGATCGAGGCTTGGTTCATTTTCTCCACAAACAGGACTTGGGCTCATCCAATTAAATCGTATAGACCAAAAAGAAGGGTCGCTATTATCTAAGCAATGATTTCCTGTTAAGAGGTATGGTGTTTTATCGTTATTCGTGTTGTTGATAAGAACTGCTGAACATAAATATCCATTTCCCAAATTAAGCAATGCAACAGCTTTTTTTAAGATGTCTTTTTGAGAATCAAAATCTTCACCTATTGGGCAGTTTACATCATAATTACAATCACCAGAATCGTTTAAACCACGATTTCCTTCTACATATTGTTCAACTTCATTCATTCTGTATCCGTGTATTATGCTTCCAATATTTAGCAATACTTCTTCATTGACAGATTTTGGCTCATAATATTCTACCCAAATAATATCCCCACTTACAAACCAAGAACCCAATTGTTGGTTATCCCTATTTTGTGCTGTGGATAATGGCATTAGTATGTCGCTTCGATCATCATTATAAAGAAATAATTTTGCTCCTTCAGGAATATAAAAATCATCAAAATTAATGCTCAAATTAACTGCATTTGGTGAGTTTACTGCTACTCTCCAAATTTTATCCCCGTTTTCAAGCGCTGTAACTTGACCCTTTTTATGAATATCAATTTTTAAATTACGCTTAACACCATAACGCCAAGGAATGGATTTATCTCGATCATTAATACTATCTTCTTTCTGTAAAGCTAAAAGATTAATCGGAGAAAGTTTAATTGGAGTAATTTGTTGAATATTTTCTGTACGCCAGCTAACAGGAGTATCTACGCTCCTTTCCTGGGAAAACGCGTTATGTACAAAAAGTAATAAAAAGAAGAAAAAAGTAATTTTTTTCATACGCTCTTGTAGCTGAATCATTTACAACACTACAAGATACTTTTTTATTTTGATAACAGAAAATAATTACTATTTTAAACCAAAAAATCCTGATGAATCATCAGGATTTTTAGATAAATTATAGCAACTTACTAAATAATAAGCATTGCATCACCATATGTGTAAAATCTATATTTTTCTTTTATAGCTTCAGCATAAGCTTCTTTCATAAAATCGTGCCCTGCAAAGGCCGATACCATCATTAATAATGTAGATTTTGGTGTATGAAAGTTTGTTACCATACAGTTTGCGATACTAAAGTCATATGGAGGAAAAATAAATTTATTCGTCCAGCCTGCATAGGGATTAAGCATACTATTTGACGAAACTGAACTCTCCAGCGCTCGCATAACGGTGGTTCCTACAGCACATACTCTCTTTCTTCTATTAATACCCGTGTTAATAATATCTACAGAACTTTCAGGAAGTGCTATTTCTTCAGAATCCATTTTATGCTTAGAAAGATCTTCCACCTCAACTGGGCTAAAAGTTCCTAACCCAACGTGCAGTGTTACTTCAGCAAAGTTAATTCCTTTAATCTCTAGGCGTTTTAACAAGTGTTTTGAGAAGTGTAGTCCCGCAGTTGGTGCGGCAACAGCTCCTTCTTCTTTTGCAAAAATGGTTTGATACCGTTCTGCATCTTCCGGTTCTACATCTCGTTTTATGTATTTTGGTAATGGTGTTTCACCTAACTCTGTCAGCTTATTTCTGAATTCTTCATACGAACCATCAAACAAAAAACGAAGCGTTCGTCCACGTGAAGTTGTATTGTCTATTACTTCGGCCACTAACGATTCGTCTTCGCCAAAATATAGTTTGTTACCAATTCTAATTTTCCGGGCAGGATCTACCAAAACATCCCAAAGACGGGTTTCTGGATTTAGTTCGCGCAGCAAGAAAACCTCAATACGAGCTCCTGTTTTTTCTTTGTTACCAAATAATCGTGCCGGAAACACTTTAGTATTGTTTAAAACCAACACGTCATCTTCACTAAAATAATCGATAAGATCTTTGAACATTTTATGCTCAATGGTCTTATCTTTTCGGTTTAAAACCATTAATCTGGCTTCATCCCGGTTAGATGCTGGATATTCGGCTAATAATTCGTCTGGTAAGTCGAAGTTAAAATTAGAAAGTTTCATTCCCATAGAAAGTAGTGTTTTGTCTTGAAAAGTTGCAAATATACAACCTCAACATAGGGGTTGTCAAGTAAATGAGCATTTATTATTTAAAATCTACTTTTAGACCCGCTTTTTGGATGTCTTCCCAAAACGTTGGAAATGACTTTGACACCACTCCTGCATCGTCAATTTGTATAGATTTCTTCAAGGCTAAAGGCGCGAAAGCCATTGCCATTCGGTGATCGTTATAGGTTTGTATCTTTATACTTTCTTTTATTTTTTCTGAGGAAACCAATTCCAACGCTTCATTTGTAACCTTTATTTTGGCTCCCAATTTTTCCAATTCAGTTTTTAGGGCAACCAATCTATCGGTTTCTTTTATTTTTAACGTGTGTAAACCGGTTAATTTACATCCAAGTCCCAATCCAAAACACGTTACAGCAATTGTTTGTGCAATATCTGGAGCATCTGCAAGGTGCAACATAATATGTTCAGCTAATTGCTTTTTATTTTTTGTAAGCGTTATGGAGGCATCTTCTTCATTATAAGAAGTACTCACTCCCAAAGATTCATAGATTGTCGCCAAGATTGAATCTCCTTGTAAACTGTTTTTAAAATACCCTTTTAATGTTATAGAAGTTTCTTCTGAAAGTGCTACGATACTATAAAAATAAGATGCCGAACTCCAATCTGATTCTATTAAAACAGCTCTATTTTCAATTTTTGAAACAGGTGCTACTGTGATATTGTTTTCAGAAAAAATACATGGAACGCCTATTTTTTGAAGTAAGGCAACCGTCATTTGAAGGTATGGAGCCGAAGTAATTTCTCCTTTAATATTTATTGTTAGTCCGTTTTGTAAAGAAGGTGCTACCAAAAGTAAGGCCGAAATATATTGACTACTGACGTTTGCAGCGATTGCAACAGTGTCTTTTACTATTTTTCTTCCTGAAATAGCAATGGGTGGATATCCATCATTTTTAAGATACTTAATCTCAGCACCTAAATCCAGTAAGGCATCTACCAAAATTTTAATGGGACGTTGTTGCATCCGTTCACTACCCGTCAACACTACCGAAGCATCTGGCTGGGTTGCAAAATAGGCTGTTAAAAAACGCATAGCCGTACCCGCATGATGAATGTCTACTTCGCCATTATTTGACATTAGCGCTTTTTGAAGCACCATGGTATCGTCACTTTCTGAAAGGTTTTCGGTTTTAAGATTTGGAAATTGGGATTGTAATATCAACAACCGGTTAGATTCACTTTTAGAACCCGAAATCTGTATGGTAGCTGAAACCCCTTTAGATTTTTTACAGCTGAGTACAGCTTTCATAGGCAGGTTTTTTATTTTTTCAATCTGTTTTTAAATTTTCCGTAGGTAACGAAAAAGCCATACACTAAACCTGCCAATAAACTGCCGCCTATTAATAAGTATGGGTTGCGTTCTTCAAAAAAAGAAGGTGAAAACCCTTCAAAAGCCCATTTTACAAGTACAAATACCACGACAAAGGCAATACCTAAAAAAATTACTGATCGCCAAAATCCTTTGTGGTTTACAACTTCTTTAAACATTATTTTAATTTTTCATTATTATGATGGCGATCATGGTCACGTTTTGTTTTTATATCTAGTTTTTTATTGAACGCTTCTTCTAGATTTACCCCTGTTTGGTTGGCCAAACAGAGCACAACAAAAAGTACATCTGCGAGCTCCTCGCCAAGATCTTTATCCTTATCGCTTTCTTTTTCGCTTTGTTCACCGTACCGTCGAGCTATAATACGAGCTACCTCACCTACTTCTTCGGTAAGCTGAGCCATATTAGTAAGCTCATCAAAATAGCGAACTCCGTGTTCTTTAATCCAAGCATCTACTGCTTGCTGTGCATTTTCAATATTCATTATTATGCTTTTGAGAAAACTACTTTTTCATGTTCCTTATCAATTAGTAGCTTAAAGAATTTTTTAATATTATTATAATCCTGAGCGGGCATGATAGCCGTGTTTATAGCAAACTCTACCGATATTTGTAATTTCCCTCCAACATTATTTATTAGATATTTAAAAACACCTAAATTTTCACCTAATACAAAGTTAGTACTTTCTGGTAGAGATTCTACTGTATATCCTTCAGGAATATCAACTGTTACAATATATCTATCTTTTACTGGGAAATTAAAATCAATTGGGTAGTTGCGTTCATTTAGTTTAAATGGGTTTTCGTCCATTGCCAAAAACAATAATGGTGAAAAATACAATTTACCACCTATTTCTTCAATTGCATCAAAGTTTTCAAAATCGTATTTTAGAGAAACAGGAGTGTATAATTTTTTTAAATTATCAAAAGTAATATTGGATATTTCGGTCTCACCGCTTTTTTTCTCCAATTTTTTCCGCACTTGTTCTTGTTTTGCATTTTTGTAGGTTTTTCGCTGCTGCATTGCATAATGGCCGGTAAATCGGTTTTGGGCTGAGCCTGAAATGGAATAATCGTCTTTGTTTATACTTAGGTTTATCATCGTGCTTTGCGAGGCATGGCTTGAAGGATATAGAGAAACCCAAGAAGACGTTTTATCCTCGCGTATTATTCTTCCTTGCCAGTTTAATAATTCTGGTTCTAAAACATTAGGTTCTCCCTCTTTATTGGTCGCATCCATTAAAATAACAGAGGTCCCATTCTCTACAGAAGCTAAAACATAATTAAATCCATTTCGAGTAGGAAACAAGGGTATACCGTTAGATTTTGTACTTACTAAAACTGGATTGGCATTAAGACCGGCATATCGTAACATGGAAACTAACATCAAATTTATATCACTCACATTTCCAGAGCCTTTTTTATAGGCGTCTTTAGTTCCTTCCTGCGTATATAAACCTACAAATGAATTCCAATTCATCTTTTGTTTTACATACTCAAAGATTGCAATCGTCTTTTTATTGGGGTCGGTCATTCCATTTACAAGATTATCTATATCATCATCAAAGTAATTATCTCGCTTTAACTGATTCCCAAAAGCATTGGAGTCATAAATTGATTTAGAAACATCCTCCCATGTGGTAGTGTACATTTCTAAGGTTGAATTTGGGAACTTAGTATAGGAAAGTTCAAACTTTAACCCTGTAGAATAATTATCTATATTTCCTGAAAAAGCTTCTTCTTTTAAAGCAGGAATATTATCCAATTGTACACTATATATTTTTTGATTCATCCTAACATCATTATTAGAGCCCTCTTGAGTAACCCGACCCGTTTTTGAATATTGAGTCCTAGTCCATCCCAAGGAAATTGTTTTGAAATCACTAGTTTCATTTATACGAAAAGGCACCCAACCTTTTTGGTGCTTTTTATAATTAAAATACTCTGGCACAGCAAATCGCATCTCTACCTTGTTTACTGGTATTTGCTCTTGAAACTTATATTCGTCTATATCAGTTATAAAAGGTGATTTAATTGTGTATTTATATTCAATGACACAACCTTCTCTCACGGCTGGCATAGTAAACTTTGTAACTTCCCAAAATTCATTGGCTTCTTCTTCAAAAATACCATCGTTACGTAGTTTTTCATCTTTCATTTTATTTCCGTCCATAAAGTAGGTATAGCCCCTTAAACCAGAAATTTCTTCATCATCTCCGCCATCACCTTGGTACAGCTTTACTTTTTTGTTAGCCCAGTCAAAACCATCTTTGTTGTAGATTTTGACTCGCTCAAAAACATCGGTTAAAATATAGAAATTATCAGATTCCGAATATTCAAAATGGGTATTGATGTCACGGTATAATATAGCTGCATCGGCAGTAGAATCCGTAGGGTGTTGTTTTTCTAAAACTTCTTCTTTTGAGACTTTTTTAAACCGAAAGTCTTGAGAAAAAGAAACTTGAAAACAACATAATGCAATAAGAAGTGTAGTTAGGTATTTCATAATAAAAAAGTAAAAATTAAGTGTTTTGCTTTAAAAGTATTTTTGATTGATCTAATTTAGAAACCCTTCGTAAAAAAGATCTATATTTTTTATAATCTGAAGCGGGAAACGTGCCTTTTTTCAAAATAAACGTGCGTTTATATTCAATGGTATTTTCTGAACTATTTGAAACAGAAAAAGAGTAGCTTCCAAATTTGTTTTCAATGTTTACAGGTTCAGGAAGACCGTCAATGCTAAGTGCTTCAGCTATATTAATTTTCAGGGTATCGGTTTCTGTAAATCCTTCAGCAATTTGAAGTTTTTGCTTTCTATCTGGAAAACGAGGCGGCACCGTTACCGATTGTGTAAAAACATTCAACCCAAATAATAAGTTATTACCAATGGAAGAGCAGTAATTAGGAATGTTGACCGATAGCTCTTCAGAAAACAAAATATCCTCTCTGTTATTTGTAAGTACATAATCTTTAATAGTAAATCCATTAATATAACTCCAACGATTTTTATAGTGTTTTTCTACATCATCTTTATCCAAACTACCTACTTGATATATTTCATCATATTGTAAACCCCTAAACGTTCCTGTAAAGTCTGCCCGTACTGCTCCAGAAGGTAAAACAGTAATATTTGCAAAACTTTTCTGCACATTGTCTTCAAAAGTATACGCTTTTGTGTGCGCTATTTTTCCTCCTTCAGGTGTTACTACCAATACATCCCGATCATCACTAAAATTTCCCCCATAACCAAAAGGCGTATCTTGACTGGTGCATTCTAACCAAGTTATATCACCCTCGTTTGGTATTCCTAAAATTGCGTGATTACCTTCGATTGTAGCAAAATCTGGATTAAAATCGATTTCATTATCGCCAGCGTATAAAACAGTATAATAGGAAGGAACTCCTACAATGTCTAACAACGTTTTTGTGTAATTTGTTAATGCTTTACAGTCACCGTAGCTTAATTTATCTACATCTTCAGCCAACATCGGTTTCCATCCTCCAATACCAATTTGCACACTTATATAACGCACCTTGTTTTGAAGGTACTCGTATATCTTTTTTGCTTTCCCTAGGTTTGTTGTTTCGCTAGCAGCAAGCTGTTTTGCTTTTGCAATCGTTGCTGGCGGAAGATCACTTACTCCGGTAAGTAATTGTTTATCCATCCAAGTACCAAGCTCTCTCCAGTCTTTACCGTAACCGGGAACTCCCTTTAAATAGAAGTTATTAAGTGCGAATTTTACATGTGGTAAAATAGTTCGATAAGAAGGGCTGTACTCTTCATAATTAATAGCCTCCATATTTTTAGCGGTACAGATAAAAGCTTCTGGTGTTTCAGTAATTGAAATATCATACCCTTCTAAATTCTTTTTTAATATTCTTGGTTTATTGGTTGGGTTATATTTAATAATAAACTCACTGTTTTTTGTAGCAGTATAATACCCGCCCATTGGAAACCATCTTGGAATAAAAGCAGTTGTATTACTTTCGGTAACCGATTTAAAAACTAACGTGTAAGGATATGCCGTTGGGGTATAATCTAAATATAAAACCCGATCATCATTATATATCGAAATTCCATCTGAAGCACTTACATCTTTAAAGTCGCGTTCTTTAAAGTGCTCCATTTCATTCCCCATAGCATCATAGACCCACGCCTCAATATCTTTCACTTTTGCATCATCATCATAACGCGCATATGCATCTACACTGTTATCACCTCTTTTGTTAAGTACCATGACCGCTTTATAGTTGGTATAAACCATCTGGTCATTTTCGGTAATATCAATTTCTATCTTTTCGTCCAATAAAATGCTAGTGGCATTTTTTGTCAATTGTTTTGATACAGCTCCGATAGAAAACTGAGGCTCCTGAGCAAAGGCGTTTAGTGATAATACAATAAATAATATTGGGGTAATTAGTAATCGCATGGAATGCAATATACATAATTGTTAAAAAAATGTGAAATTATTCTCTATTTTTTGAATCTATAGTGATTGTAACTGGCCCATCGTTAATTAACGAAACATCCATCATGGCTCCAAACACACCTGTTTGAACCTTTTTTTCAATTTCTGAATCAAGCTTTTTAATAAATAGTTCATATAAAGGAATTGCGACATCTGGTTTTGCCGCTTTTATAAAAGAAGGACGGTTTCCTTTTTTGGTACTCGCGTGTAAGGTAAATTGACTTACAACAATCACTTCTCCATTGATATCTTGAATGGAGTAATTCATCGCTTCTTGTTCATCAGAAAAAACACGAAGCCTGCTAATTTTCCTACACAACCAATCGATATCTTCTTGAGTATCTTCCGCTTCGATTCCCAATAAAACAACAAAACCTTGTCCAATTTTTGAAACGATTTCACCTTCTACTGTTACCGAAGCTTCTTTAACACGTTGCAATACAATTCGCATAAAAATTTAAGTTTGTTGTATCTTTTTTTTTAAACTCTATCGTCCAGCACCAGGCTTACCGTCTTCTTTTTTATAAATATCTTTTCGGTATCCCTCGTCTTCCCCTTCTAATATTTGCAAGTAACTTTTATAACGAGACCAAGCGATTTCTGAATCTTCCAATGCATCTTTTATGGCACATTGTGGTTCATTAATATGAAAACAGTTATTGAATTTACATGCTTGTTTCCGTTCAAAAAATTCAGGAAAATAATTGCCTAGCTCTTCTTTATCTATTTCAACTACACCAAAACCGCGAATACCAGGCGTATCGATAATTTGTGCGCCGAAAGAAAGGTCGTACATTTCGGCAAAGGTAGTAGTATGCTGTCCTTGTTGGTGTTGTTGTGATATTTCAGCCGTTTTTAAATCTAAATTTGATTCTAAAGCATTTACTAACGTAGATTTACCCGTTCCACTATGGCCCGAAAACAACGTTACTTTGTCTTTCATCAATGCTTTAACCTTATCAATGTTTTTTCCTGTTTTTGCTGAAATTCCAACACATTCGTACCCAATCTCACGGTATAATGCTGCCAGATATTTTATCTCTAATAACTCGTCTTCATTATACGTATCTATTTTATTGAACAACAAAACAGCTTTTACGTGATAGGCTTCTGCGGTAATTAAAAATCGGTCTATAAATGTTGTAAAGGTTGGAGGGTTGTTTAATGTAACTAGTAAAAAAGCAACATCGATGTTGGCCGCAATAATATGGGTTTGTTTTGAAAGGTTAACCGATTTTCTAATAATGTAATTATCTCTCGGTTCGATTGTATGTATTACTCCAACGGTTTCATCGCCTTTTTTTTCTACTTTAAAAACCACTTTATCGCCCACTGAAACAGGGTTTGTGCTTTTTATACCACCAATCCTGAATTTTCCTTTTAAACGGCATTGATAGAAATCACCTTGTTGAGATTTAACGGTGTACCAGCTTCCGGTTGATTTATAAACAATGCCTTTCATGATGCAAAAGTCAGAAAATTAAATGACAGTTATTGTTCTTTAAAAACTTTCTTTTGATGGCCAATGGATTCCTGGTGAATTGCTTTGTACAATCGCAACACAAATTCTTCACTAAGCTTATTGTGTTCGCCAGCTAAAATCATCCTTCCCAAAATTTCATTCCAACGTTTTACTTGTAAAATGGCAACATTATGCTCCTTTTTAAGCACACCAATATTATCGGCAATATTCATACGCTTGCCCATCATTTGGACAATTTTATCATCGATTACATCTATTTGGGCGCGCAGTTTATTCAACTCGTTATTAAACTCCACTTTATCATCTCCTTTTTTTCTGATGCGAAGATCGACTGTCATTTGATCTAATGATTGCGGTGTAATTTGCTGTTTAGCATCACTCCACGCATTATCGGGATCGTAATGGGTTTCCACCATAAGGCCATCGTAATTTAAATCTAAAGCCGTTTGACACAATTCGAAAATAATGTCGCGTCTACCTGCAATGTGCGAAGGATCTAAAATTAAAGGCAAGTCTGGAAACTGATTCTGTAGATCAATAGGTATTTGCCACTCGGGATTATTTCGGTATTTCGTTTTCTCGTACGTAGAAAACCCACGGTGAATTACTCCTAAATTTTGAACATCGGCACTGTAAAAACGTTCTACCGCACCTAACCACAATGCTAAATCTGGATTTACCGGATTTTTAATCAATACGGTTTTATCGGTTCCTTGTAATGCATCTGCAATTTCCTGAACCACAAAAGGCGAAACGGTTGTTCGAGCGCCAATCCACAAGATATCAACATCATGCTTTAATGCTAAATCTACGTGATTGGTATTCGCTACCTCGGTAGTCGTTAACATTCCCGTCTCTTTTTTCGCTTCTTGCAACCACTTTAAACCTAAAGCTCCTACTCCTTCAAAGTTTCCAGGACGGGTTCTAGGCTTCCATATTCCCGCGCGGAGTACGGTAGCATCGGTATCTTTTAACTGATGTGCTATTTTTAATACTTGTTCTTGGGTTTCGGCACTACAAGGCCCGGCAATTACCAAAGGATGATCAAGTCCAAAAGCATCTAACCAATTGCGTAATTTTTTACTGTTCTGCATAGTTTAAAAATAAAAAAAAGCCCCATAACGGGACTTTCATATATAATAATGTAAGTACAATAATCCCGATAGGTTACAGTTTAAAAGGATGCCACCAATAAAGTGAATGATTGTACATAGTTGTTTTTTTTAACAATGGCTAAAATACCTATTTATTAATCATTTAAAAAACGTTTTAAGTAAATTTTAAATCTTGCACAGTAAGAAATTTATGTAGCTTTGTTTTTTGTAAAATATGTCAATATCTGTTTCAAATATCACGAAAATCTACGGAGCGCAAAAAGCACTCTATAATGTTTCATTTAGTATCAATACGGGTGAAATTGTAGGTTTTTTAGGACCAAACGGTGCTGGAAAATCTACGATGATGAAAATATTGACCACGTACCTTCCAGCTTCAGAAGGGACAGCTCTTGTTAACGGTTTTAAAGTTTCAGAAGAAGATCACAACATTCAGAAAAGTGTTGGTTATCTACCGGAACATAATCCACTTTATTTAGATATGTATGTGCGGGAGTTTCTCTTATTTCAAGCTGAAATATACAACACGCCAAAAACCGAAGTGGAATTAATTATTGAACGCACCGGACTGTTACCGGAAGCCAATAAAAAAATTCAGCAACTCTCAAAAGGGTATCGACAGCGTGTTGGCATTGCTAGTGCACTGCTTCACAATCCTGAAGTATTAATTCTCGATGAACCCACTACTGGGTTAGACCCGAATCAGCTTATTGAAATACGAGAATTGATAAAGAGTATTGGAAAAGAAAAAACGGTGCTTCTATCTACTCACATTATGCAAGAGGTAGAAGCTATTTGCGATCGCGTAATAATTATTAATAATGGGGAAATTGTACTCGACAAAAAATTAAGCGAATTACAAGCTGGACAAGAACAAATTGTGGAAGTTGAGTTTGATTATCGAGTTGAAACTGTTGCACTACAACAACTGCCAAATGTGACAAAAGTTGAAAATCCCGGCGGATACTTTATCTATAACATCTATTTTTCTTCGGAAAAAGATATGCGTAGTTCGGTTTTTGACTTTGCACACGATAATGGATTGAAGATTCTTCAGCTGCATCAAAAAAATACTACTTTAGAAAAGCTTTTTGTCGATCTTACTGCTCCTCAAAAATAAGGCGTCCTCTGTATAATTCTTCCACCTCAACAATAGGAGGTCTATTTTTAGCAATCACATTTCCTAAACTCACAATTTTACCTCGAATGGCTTCTTGTGGGTTTACAATCATATCTTGCGTACCTCGATGAAAAATCGTCAACTCTCCAATCAATAGATTTTCAGCTTCTATACGACCATCCCCAGCGAATATTTCAAAATTAGCTGTATCTGCGGTACCAGATAAAAAGAAATTGGAAAGGCCATTGGCCACTATCTGTAAGTTTTCAACCTGGAGGTCCAACTTAAAATCGCCATCTTTATGGAAGGCATCTTCCTCTTCTAAATCCTCACTTATTAATGCTAAAGCAGGAAACGAGAGTGTTCCAATACTTTCAACCGGTAATCCAGAGCTGTTTCGTATGCTTTCAATATTTGGGGTGGTTACATATACTTTTGTCAACCCATAATCTCGCACTACATTACACCCGTTATTGTTCCGAATGTTTAAAATCCCATCTTTAACTTGTACTTCTATATCGTTTAATAGGTTTTCGCCGGTTTCAACCACTACTTTTTGGGTTTCACCCTGTTTTATAATAAGCTGCGTACGTTCCCAAACGGTAATTTTACTAAACGCATCAACCGTAAATTCTTCTTCAATGGTATCTCCGGCCGCTTGAAAGCAGTTCAGCCCTTTATCGGAATCACATCCTAAAAAGGTTATCAAGGTTATTAAAAATAGTATTTTTTTCATCTTCTGAAATATTTCAGCAATTATTATAAGCGAACTCCTATTCCGAATTCTACCCCTTCAGCTTTTGCCCAATGCGCTTTTACCGTTACTGAAGCAAATATTTTGTCATTAAAGAAATAACGCTTTAACCCTAAGCGATTGTATATTCTATTTTCAAAATCGAATGGATAATACACGTAATATCCTAACTGTGAAACAAAAGCTACTTTATTAAAACGAAGTTCGTGACCTATAAACAAACCGACTCTTTTGTAATCTTCATCGCCGCTTAGGCCATCTTCTGGATAAGCAACGGAGCGGTAATAGATTAGTTCTTTTAAAAAATTGGCGAAAAACACATCTACACCCGCTTGAAACGTACTTTTGTAATTTATACGTTTATCAACAAATGCCGAAGCCACATAAAATGGATACTGCCCTTGCCCTACTACATCACTTTCATTCCAACCAAATCGGAAAGCAAAGTTATATTTCAACTTTTCAGCATGTGACGAACTTGGTGGATCGTCTTTTACTATATAATCTGGAAAATTTTCGTAGTCAAATAAGTAACTAAGCCCAACATTAAAAGCCCACGTATTGGTACTGTTATTGGGTGCTCGCAAATTGGCATTGGAATAATGGATAATACCAAACCCGGCGTGAAACCCAAACCCTTTATAGAAATTTTCTTTTACGTAATTAGCTTTTAAAAAAGTGGTGCTTAAAAATTTTGTGCCATACGCGTTATTTATAAAATTGGTTTCTGGATCATACGGGTCGCTGGCATAAGCTACTCCTTGTCCCAATCTAATCACCAAGTTTCTATTTAAAAAATACCAATTGTAATGACCGTATAAACCAACATTTTCACCCAAGTATTGATTTTTTAGGTTTTGATAGGCTAAGGTAAAACCCCAATCTGGATAATGATAGCGTCGTTCCCATTCATTAAAACCATATGTTTTTCGGTTATAAGTAAGGACAAAACCTCTTGGATGGCCTGTGATTAAATGCGAAATATCTGGGTTGTGTTCTAAAATACTTCCGTAGAAATAATCGGCTTCAAGTGAAAATGGCTTTTGTTCTTTTTCTTGCGAAAAAACAATACAAGTGAACAAAAAGACTACTAGTACTGAAAATTGTTTTATCATATTTTTAAACGTGGCATAAATATACATTAATCTTGAAAGATTAAACGGCCCGTGAACAGCTCTTCTACATTCACCTCAGGCGGACGGTTAACTGAAATAACATCACCTGTTCCTTGAATAAGTCCAGATATTTTATCTATTGGATTTACTATCATTTTATTAGCACTTCTTTGCCGTATAGTTAAAGTGTCAATTTTAAAGTTTTCACCTTCAAACCGAGGGGTTTCATCACTAAATATTAAGCTTGCTTTTTTGGTAGTTCCAGAAATATAGAAAACACTTTTCCCGTTAGCAGAAACATTAAATTCATCACAAGTAAGATTTAAGTAAAAGTCCCCACTTTTACGAACATCTTCCACACTCCCAGTACTATTACTGGTTAGCGTGAGCTTAGGAAATGACAACATCCCCTCGCCAGAAACATCATAAGCCGAAGCATTTCTTAATTCAGTAATGTTAGGTGTGGTCACAATGGCCTGTACAGTTTTATAGTCACGAACCAAATTGCACTTGTTATTATTCCGTATTACTAATGTTTCACCTTCTATAGTTACGGAAATATCTGGTAATAGGTTTTTACCAGTTTTTACCAATACTTGCTGCGTAGTTCCCTGTTTTATTTGTAGCGCGACATCAGTTTCTATTCTTATTTTACTGAAATCGTCCACAACAAACTCTTCAGTAACAACGTCACCAATAGTTTGAAAACAATCTGGTGCGTTTTCTGAATTACACGAAACTAGCAATAAAAAAAGGGTTAATATGTATATTATTTTTTTCATAGCTTATATTCTAAAACCAATTCCAAATTCAACACCTTCTACTTTGGCTCCGTGAGATTTTAATGTGGTTGCTCCAAAAATTTGGTCTGTGATATAATACTTTAAACCCGCTCTAATGTATGTTCTTCCTTCAAAATCATAAGGGTAATATGCATAGTAACCGAATTGTGAAACAATGGCTAGCTTGTTCAATTTAAGTTCATGCCCCACAAAAATACCTACGCGTTTATAATCTTCATTTCCTGTAAGCGTTCGATCTAGCTGTGATGCCACTAAATACTCTATTTGTTTTTTTAAAAATTCTGAAAAGAACACATCGGCCCCAACTTGAAATTTACTTTTAAAACTTATTCGTTTGTCCAAAAAAGTGGAAACCACCAAAAAAGGGTGTTGCCCTAAACCGACATAATCGCTTTCGTTAACGCCGCTTCGTAACACCAAATTAAATTTAATAGGCTCTGTTATATTTTTTTCATCTACATTGGTTATGTATTCCGGGTTTTCCGTGTTAAATTCATACTGCAAACCAACATTAAAAGTAACCGAATTGGTACTGGAGTTAGGCGCCCTAAAATTTCCGTTGGAATAATGCACCAGTGCTAACCCTGCTTGTAGCCCTACATTTTTAAATAAATGTTGCTTGTTATAGTTTAGCAATAGATAGGTAGAACTTAAAAAATCGCTCCCGTAAGCATTGTTTTTAAAATTGGTTTCTAGATCAAACGGATTGGAAGCGTAAGCAATCCCTTGGGCGACTCTAAACACAATATTCCTATTAAAAAAATAGAAATTAAAATGCCCATATAAACCATAGTTTTTGCCTAAAACCTCATTCCCAGGATCCTGATATACAAAAGACAAACCCCAGTCGGGATAATTATATTCGCGATGCCAGCGTTCTGACCCAAAGGTTTCTTTATTATACCCCAAAATAACACCTTGGGGATGATTAGTTATCAGATGCGCAATATCCTTGTTGTGGCGGACAATGGTCCCATAAAAATAATTAGCATCTATAAAAAAACTATCTTCTGCTTCCTCTTGTGAAAAGAGCAACATAGGAGCAAAAAAAAGTAGGAAAAGCAGTTTTTTATTCATCGAGCGCAAAGTAACGCAAAATTTCAGTTTTAAAAGGGCAAGTTCTTTAAATCTACGTTGCCGCCAGAAATAATAATTCCAATTTTTTTATTTCTGAAAAAATCAATCCTTTTAAGAACTGCTGCTAAAGGCACTGCCGATGAAGGTTCTACAACGATTTTCATACGTTCCCAAATAAGGCGCATGGCAGCTGTAATTTCAGTTTCTTCTACGCGTATAATTTCACCTACTAACTCTTTAATAATAGGAAAATTTTGATCCCCCAAGTTAGTCCGTAAACCATCGGCAATGGTATTTGTCGTTTCATTGGTTTCAATTTTTCCGGTCTGTAAGGAACGCCAAGCATCGTCGGCTTCAAAAGGCTCTCCACCAATTACTTTACAAGTCGAGGTCATATAGTGAGCGGCTAAGGCCGTTCCGGCAATTAATCCACCACCACCTACAGGAGTAAGTATATAATCTAAATCTGAGTGTTCTTGTAACAACTCCATAGCAGCTGTTCCTTGCCCTAGTATTACATCTATATTATTAGAAGGGTGAATAAACCTAGCTCCTGTTTCCGATTGAATTCGGTTTGCTTCTCGTTCACGGGCAGCGAGGGTAGGTTGAGATTCAGTGATAATCCCTCCATATCCTTTTACGGCTTTCTTTTTAACTTGAGGAGCGTTTGAAGGCATCACGATATAGGCTTTAACACCTAAATTTTTTGCAGCCAAGGATAACGCTTGTGCAAAATTTCCGGAGGAATGGGTTACCACTCCGTCATTTTTTTGGTCTTCGGATAATTGCTGAATAGCATTAATGGCACCCCGCATTTTAAAAGCACCCATTTTCTGAAAGTTTTCACACTTAAAATATAACTCTGCTTCAGCCAAACCATTTAATAAGTTGGACGTGAGAACAGGTGTTTTATGCACAAACGGTGAAACTCGATGGTAAACAGCAATAACTTCTTCTTTAGATGGAAACATATTTTAATCTATTCTGAAGAGGGAAAGTACCATAAATATTTCAGAAATATGTGTAGAAACCACTTCGAAATTACCCTTGAAGGTGAATGCCACATTCTCTATTCTCGAGCGCTTTTACGGGATCGTAATAGTCAAATTCGGTTGGAAGATTATGTTTCTCCATAAATTCCAACATTTGGGCATCTGTAAAATGATAAAAAGGACATACTTTTAAAATACCTTCTTCCGTAAAACTTAAAATATCAATCGACTTCCGGTAATTCGTTTGGTGTTTTCTAAGGTTGGTAAACCAAACATCTGGAGTGTACTTTTTCAAAGCTCTTTGAAAAGGCTCTAATTTTACCTTTTCTGAAAAAAATTCGTGCTTTGGGTTATCAATTGTCGGTTCGCCAATCATACTCTCTATAAAAGCGGTGGTATAATTAGGTGTAAAAACATCCATGTTTAAGTGTAATTTTTCAATTAAAAAATGCGCATGAATATAGGTGGCTTCTCTGTTATAACCCGTATCGCACCAAACCACTTGTAGTTCTTCTTTTTGACGGGTAGCCGCATGTAATAATGCTGCCGAATAGGGCCCAAAACTTGTAGTAAGCCAAGGTTTTTCAGCGAATTGTAAGGCAAATTTTATAATTTCTGAAGGGGTTTCGTACCGTAAATTTTGATTGAAAAGGTGTATATTCTTTCGTGAAATAAATTTCATAAACTTATTACCCTATAGGATTAGTAGATTTTACAAAGATAAGGTTTTCGCGTTTTACATTAAAACTTCCTTTATTCTTTAATTATAATATCTTCGAGGGTCGTGTTTTCAAAAATTTTAAGGGTGTTATCCCGTACTTGAATCATTAATTTATGTACGGAACAAACCGATTCGTCTGGGCAATCGTCACATTTTTCATAAAAATTTAAGCTTACGCACGGTATCATAGCAATAGGGCCTTCCAAAATTCTATAAACTTCTGCAACTTGAATTTCACCTGCTCCTTTTAACAAATAATAACCGCCACCTTTTCCTTTTTTAGAACCTAAAAAACCAGCTTTTCTCATACTGAGTAAAATACTTTCCAGAAATTTTTGAGAAATATTTTCAGAATCGGCAATCACAGAAATTGGCATTGGATTATTTTCTTCACGTTTTGCAAGAAAAGTGAGTGCTTTAAGTCCATATTTGGTTTTTCGTGATAACATCCTTTGTTTAATGTAACAGGAACTATAAAAATATTATAATTTATATTGTGTGCATAATATATTGAACCTAAATAAATTTAAGTTATTTTTTCTCCATTTAAAATTACATCGTACGTAATAGCTACGTTACCTTCTAAGGTTAATGAAACGGAACAGTATTTATCAAAACTTAAAGCCGCCGCACGTTTGGCTTTTTCTTTATCGATGGTACCTTCTAAATAAATCGTGGTGTGAATGGCTTCAAAAGGTTTCGCACTTTTTAAATCTTTCCGCTTCCCTTCCACTTCCATGTTATACGAAGTTACCTCCTGCCGTTGTTTTTTCAGGATTAAAACAATGTCGATTGCACTACAACCACCAACGCCCATTAAGATTAATTCCATTGGGCTAGAACCCTGTACTTCATCATCTGTTTTATTATCGATGTGTACTGGAATGCCAGAGGCGCCTTTAGCTTCAAAATGGTAATTTTCGTTTAGTCTATTAAGTGTTACTTTCATATTTTTTTTGTTTTAGTTTAATTTATCGCTTAAACGAAGAATATCACCAAATACACCTCTGGCCGTAACGGCAGCTCCAGCTCCTGCCCCTTGAATTACAATCGGGTTTTTGCCGTAACTTTCGGTGTAGATTTCAAAAATGGAATCGCTCCCTTTTAACTGTCCTAGCGCACTATTTTTAAGGATAGGAACCAAGTTAACATTTAGAATAGCTCCATCTTCCTTTGATAAATCTCCGTGTAAGTCACCAATGTAACGTAAAACATGGTCTTTTACCAAATTTTTTCGCTTTATATGAAAAGGAACATCCAATTCGTGCAGTTCTTTAAAAAAGTCTTCTTTTGAAACACTTCTCAGGGGTTTGGGTATTAAATTTTGAATGGTAATATCATCTAGTTCGTTGTGTAAATCGAGTTCCCTAGCTAAAATCAACAGTTTTCGTGCTACGTCATTTCCACATAAATCTTCTCTGGGGTCTGGCTCGGTAAAACCATTTTCTATGGCTTGGTTCAATACTTCACTAAAGGTTTTATCCCCTTCTGAAAATTCATTGAAAATATAACTTAGCGACCCTGAAAAAACGCCTTTAATACGCGTAATATTTTCTCCGGAAAGGTGCAATAATTTTATCGTATCAATCAACGGAAGTCCAGCGCCTACATTGGTTTCATATAAATATTCCTTCTTTTTTTCTGAAAGGGTTTTCCGTAAATTTTTATAAAAATCAAGTCCGATTGTGTTTCCTATTTTATTTGAAGACACTAAACTGAAACCACCTTCAACTAATGTTTCATAATTAAAAACAAAGTCTGAATCTGCGGTATTGTCAATCGCAATGAGATTTTCCAGATTATGTTCTTCTGAAAATTTTATAATGGCTTCAATGGTGTAGGGTTTTCCGTTCTCTGTTTTTTCTTCAAACCAATTATTTTTCACCCCTTTTTTATCGAATAAAACAGTTTTGGAATTTGCTACAGCGAAAATGGTTAAATCTAAATCGCGCCTTCTTGAAATTTCTTTTTGCGACGTAATAATTTGATCGACCAACCGTGCTCCCACATTTCCGTGACCGAAAATTACCACGTTCACTTTTTTCTTTTTTATATTCTCTAAATCAATTAATGGAACTGGTTTCTCTTGTATGTTTTTGTCTAAGGATATCGTATTCATAATGGGTATGTTTTTTCTGAAATATGGGTTGTAAAATGGTTTTTAATTGTTTAATTTCTATTAAGAAAGCATCGTGACCATGTATCGAGTTTATTTCGTGATAATAGACAGCGCTTTTTATAGTTTTATACAATTGATAGGTGTCTTTAATTTCTTTGTTGGTAAAAAAAAGGTCTCTGTCAACACCTATTAAATGCACATTCCCTTTTATATTTTTAACGGAGGAAAGGAAGTTTCCTGTTTCTTTTGCAATATTAACCGTCATTAAAAGATGGTTCATGAATTTATAAGCCTGCAACTGAAACCGGTTTTGTAACCTTTCACCGTGGTGTAATAACCAGCTTTCAACATTAAAAACATGTAGTTTTTCATTTACGCTTCGGTTGAATTTCTGCTCAAACGATTCTGGAGTGCGGTACAAAGTCATAGCGTGAATACGAGCATCGTGAACAGGATTTTCAGAATTTTCTAAAATCTGTTTTTGTACTCGGCAATTTGCCAACAACCAATCCGTCGCTTTCCAATCGGTCGCTATAGGGATGATATTTTCAAATAGATTGGGGCGCAACACCGCCATTTGCCAAGCAATACTTCCGCCCAGCGAACCACCAATAACGGAATGAATTTTTTCAATTCGCAATTGGTTTATCGCTAGTAGAAAAAGTTTTGCTACATCATACACCGAAAAAGCTTCGGAATTTTCAATTAGAAATCCGTCGTAGCCATTTCCGGGAATATTAAAAGCGAGTATGGTATACTGCTTTGTATCAATGCACTTTTCTTCACCAATAAGTTGGTTCCACCAACCGTTTTCATCCGTTACTGAACTGTTTCCAGTCAAAGCGTGATTTACCAAAACAATTGGAGCTTCGCCCAAAGGAGGTCCAAAGACCTCAAAGCTTAGAGGAATAGTACTCGAAAAAGCTTCGTTTTGAGTTGTATAGTTTATATGTAAGGTTTGTAATTTCATAATAACAGTTTAAAACGGCAGTGGAATGGCATATCTCACTGCCGATTTTATACAACTAAAATTAAACTAAGACTGTTTTGTTAATGGCTTGAAAGGCTTGTTCTAAATCATCGGTGAGGTCCTCAAATGCTTCCAATCCTACCGAAAGCCGAATTAAATCTTTTGTAACACCTGCTGTTTCCTGTTGCACATCACTCAATTGTTGATGTGTGGTGCTCGCTGGATGGATAATCAAGGATTTGGTATCGCCAATATTGGCCAGTAAAGAGAATAGTTTAGTCGCATCTACAACCTTTTTAGCGGTATCAAATCCGCCTCTTAAACCGAAAGTAAGCACGCCGCTTTGTCCTTCTGGAAGGTATTTTTTAGCCAAATTAAAGTAATTACTATCTGAAAGTCCTGGATAATTTACCCAAGCCACTTCACTCCTATTTTGCAACCACTTGGCAAGTTCTAGGGCATTTTCGCTATGCTTTTTTATCCTGATTTCCAGTGTTTCCAAACCTTGTAAAATTTGAAATGCATTATAGGGGCTCAACGCCGCACCAAAATCACGAAGTCCTTCAATTCTTACTTTTGCAATAAACGCTGCTTCTTTTAATACTTCGGAATAAACCAATCCGTGATAACCGGCTGATGGTTCAGTAAATTCAGGGAATTTCCCGTTGGTCCAGTCAAACGTACCTGCATCGATTATGGCACCGCCTAAAGCAGTTCCATTTCCATTGATATATTTGGTAAGCGAATGAATTACAATATTGGCTCCGTGCTTAACTGGGTTTAACAAAGCTGGTGTAGCGACTGTATTATCAACCAACAGCGGAATTTTATTCGTTTTTGAAATTTCTGAAATTGCTTCAATATCGAGCACGTCCAATTTTGGGTT
>Ga0209309_10001259_pt1 | contig 26044 bp, 26 predicted proteins | sample COGITO_mtgs_1204_2_FD_184807 | JGI IMG/M metagenome (GOLD analysis project Ga0209309, IMG submission 184807) | Pelagic marine microbial communities from North Sea - COGITO_mtgs_120412 (SPAdes) (version 2) | ecosystem: Environmental > Aquatic > Marine > Epipelagic ... | reverse complement strand
TTCCGGCATTACCGGAAACCTTATTTTATATTCAGGACTTTGAATTTACTAGAAGGATGGCCATGTTTGGGTTATTTGCAGTGCTAATGATACCAGCTGCTTTTTCCATGTTACGTAAAAAAAGTAATGATGATCAAAACAATTCAGAGAAACAGGTTAAGTATAATTATCCGCTCATTTTGGCTGAAGGTCTTATCGTTGGTGCAATTACTGGAATGATTGGAGCGGGAGGCGGATTTCTAATCATCCCGGCGCTGGTAATTTTGGCTAATATTGAAATGAAGACTGCGGTTGGAACTTCGCTAATTATTATAGCCTTTAAATCCTTGTTAGGGTTTTTCCTTGGAGACGCACTGACTATGGAGGTTGACTGGACCTTTCTTGGAGTAATTGTAAGCCTTTCTTTTATAGGTATTTTCCTAGGATCCTACTTAAGTAATTACATCAACGGCGAACGTCTAAAAAAAGGTTTCGGTTACTTTATATTTCTTATGGCCGGATTTATTTTTTACATGGAATTTTTTGTCAAAAATCAAGAAACAATTTAAATTTTAAAGAAAATGGAAAACTTAAACAATAAAGATTTTGCACAAAAAATCAAAAAGGATGAAGATGCAATTATCCTTGATGTGCGAACTCCTGAGGAATGGAAAGAGGGTATAATACCAAATTCTTTATTGATCAATCTACTTGAACCTATCCTTTTTCAACAGGAAATTTCGAAATTAAATAAGGCTAAAAATTATTACATATACTGTCGTAGTGGGAACCGGAGCGGTCAGGCTTGCCTGTTAATGGATTCCAAAGGCTTCAATACCTATAACCTTGAAGGAGGTATTTTGCAATGGGAGGAAAAACTATTTGAACCGAGCTATTAATTTTATTCTAAAAAAATGAAAGGTAATTCAAAGGAATTTTGGGAAGAAAGATATAGTGATAATAATTACGTATATGGTGAAAATCCAAATATTTTCTTTCAAAACCAGTTAGAAAAAATATATCCTGCATCTATACTGCTTCCAGCCGAAGGTGAGGGTCGAAATGCTGTATTTGCAGCAAAAAGGGGTTGGCAGGTCACTGCGTTTGATAGCAGTAAAGCCGGAAACAACAAGGCTTTAAAGCTTGCACATAAGAATGATGTAGAAATAGATTATCAAGTTGCTACGGCAAAAGAATTTGAGAGTAACAAGAAGTTTGAAGCAATCGCACTGATTTATGCTCATTTTAATGCTGAAGAAAGGCCTGCTATTCATAAGCGCTTATTACAATTTTTAAAGCCCGGTGGAATTTTGATTTTTGAAGCTTTCTCGAAAAATCAACTGGATTATAGTTCAGGTGGGCCTAAAGATGTTAAAATGCTTTTTTCCAACGAAGAAATAAGGAGTGAATTTAAAGGACTCAATATAGAATATTTGGAAGAGCTAAAAATAGAACAGCAGGAGGGGAAATACCATCAGGGGGAAAGTAGTGTGCTGCAAATGCTGGGAAGGAAAAACTAATGCCATATGTATGAAGTAAGTAACAATTGTTACTGTAGGAATCAATAACATTGATCAATTTTACAAAAGAAAATAAGAAAATATAAAATTAATAATTATGAAAATAAAACAGTTTAAAGATGCTCCATTATCTCATTTTTCTTACGCTTTGGTAAGTAACGGAGAGATGGCACTTGTAGATCCCAGTAGGAACCCTGTTCCATATTATAAATATGCCGAAGAGGAAAATGCTAAAATAACAGCAGTTTTTGAAACTCACCCGCATGCAGATTTTGTGAGTGGTCACCTTCAAATAAGCAAGGAAACTGGTGCAACCATTTATATTAGTGAAAAAGTAGGGGTGAATTATCCGCATCAAAGTTTTGATGAAGGAGATAGTGTCAAAGTAGGAAATGTAACCATCAAACCTATATTTACCCCAGGCCATTCCCCAGATAGCTTAACTTTTCATGCTTTTGAAAATGATGAACATGTCTTATTTACCGGGGACACGTTATTTATTGGAGATGTAGGTCGTCCAGATTTAAGGGAAAATGCAGGGAATATGAAGGCTAAAAGGAAAGAGCTTGCCAAAATGATGTACAATTCTATTCAAAATAAATTTAAAGATCTTCCTAACGACGCTAAAGTTTATCCAGCCCACGGTGCAGGTTCTTTATGCGGAAAAAATATGAGTGACGCCGATAGCAGTACCCTGGGTAATGAACGTATAGGCAACTGGGCATTTAAAAATCAAACTGAAGAAGAATTTGTTTCAGAAATCTTAAAGGATCAACCATTTATCCCATCTTATTTTGGTTTTGATGTGGATTTAAACCGTGAAGGTGCAGATAATATTCAATCTGCCAAATATAGTATACCATTTAAATTAAATGTGAATAATATTGATAATGAATTGCTTATAGTAGATACAAGGGATGAGCAGCTTTTTAAAAAAGACCATCTGCCCAATAGCATTAATATCATGGCACGAGGAGAGAATGATAAATTTGAAACTTGGCTTGGGGCTATTATTGAACCAAATGAACAATTTAACTTAGTAATTGAGGGGATCGATAATATTGATGAAATTCTTGAAAGGGTCGCTAAAATTGGTTATGAAAAACAATTGAAAGGAATTTTTACCTTATCTGAAAAGATTTCCAATTCTTCAGAAGCGTTTGATTTACTAAGTTTTGATAAGAACAAAGAGAAATATACGATAATAGACATTCGAAATGCCAGTGAAGTTTTAGAGGGTAAAATCTTTGAAAATGCCCATAATATTCCACTAAATGAGTTACGAAAAAGGATAGATGAGCTTCCAAAAGATAAGCCTATGGTAGTGCACTGTGCAGGGGGTTATCGTAGTGCTGCGGGAAGTAGTATTTTAGAAAGCGAAATAGATAAAGTGCCCGTTTATGATTTAAGTGAGGATATAAAAAAGTATAAGTCCTAATGGACGTAAAACTAGGTTTAAAGGAAAACTGGAAACAGTTTTCCTTACTGGTTTTAATAAATGCTTTTGTTGGCGGAATGGTGGGGTTGGAGAGGAGTATTTTCCCCCAATATGCTAAGGAGATTTTTGGCATAGAATCCAACATTGCAATTCTTTCATTCATAACGGCCTTTGGAATTACCAAGGCAGTTACTAATTTATTGGCAGGCAGGTTTGCCAATAGGTTTGGGAGAAAAAGATTGTTGATTGTTGGATGGCTTTTCGCCATTCCCATTCCTTTTATTTTAATGAACGCGTCCAGTTGGAACTGGGTGATCTTTGCCAATGTTTTACTGGGTATTAACCAGGGTTTAACATGGAGTAGTACGGTGGTAATGAAAATTGATCTGGTAGGAGTAAAGAATCGTGGTCTGGCTATGGGTCTAAATGAATTTTCAGGTTACCTCGCAGTAGGTGTAGTGGCATTTCTGTCTGGATACATAGCTAATATCTATGGTATTACACCCTATCCTTTTTACATTGGTATTGGGATTTCTGTGGTGGGATTAATAATAAGCTATCTTTTCATAAAAGATACCCGAAGTTTTGTAACAATAGAGAAAGAAGTCAATGATACTTCTTCATTACAAAATATATTTCTGGACACTACATTTAAAAATAAAACTTTAAGTTCGGTTACCCAGGCTGGATTGGTTAATAATTTAAACGATGGGATGATATGGGGATTGTTGCCTGTTATGCTATTAAATATAAATTATGATGCTCAGGAAATTGGTATAATTGCGGCAGTTTACCCAACAGTATGGGGAATAGGTCAATTGTTCACCGGTAGAATGGCTGATATTTATTCAAAAAAGGCTTTGCTTTTTTGGGGAATGTTATTGCAGGGAATTGCTATTTTATTATTTCCCTTTTCAGATAATTTTATTTTCTTAGTTACCATTGCGTTTACATTAGGAATGGGCACAGCATTAGTTTATCCTACATTCTTATCTGTTATCGCAGCGTCAACAAATCCAGTCCAACGCGCAGAAAGTATTGGAGCCTTTAGATTTTGGCGTGATTCGGGTTATGCTATCGGTGCGATAATGTCTGGAATAATAGCAGATTCGCTTGGTGTTTCGGCTGCAATTATTATAATCGGGTTTATAACGTTGTCTTCAGCTGTAATCATTAAAATGCGAATGCCTGTTGAAAAGATTTTTGCGAAGGTCTAACCTGAAAAAATTGCTATTTTTTTATTTTAAGATACTGATGTATTTAAACTTAGATGAGCTCTTATTTGGTTTGTAACAAAGGTTACCGAGATAACACTGACTATTCAATATATTCGCATAAAATTATATAAAATGGAATGGATTTATGAACCTTGGCCTTGGTATTTCTCTGGCCCTCTCATTGCAGTAACTATGTTTGTACTGCTTTATACAGGAAAACAATTTGGAATGTCATCTAACCTGCGCACCATGTGCAGTATTGGAGGTGCTGGCAAAGCAGCTGACTTCTTCAAATTTGATTGGAAAAAAGAGCGTTGGAACCTTATGGTCGTACTAGGTGCTGTTTTGGGCGGTTTTTTTGCATCAACTTATCTGTCTAGTAACACGGTGGAAATAAATGAGCAAGTAGCCAATAAATTAAGCACTGAATATGGAATAAATAGTGCTGGGGAAGCTTATATGCCTACGGAAATATTTGCCTTAGAAAATCTTGGTAACCCATTGGTTCTTTTTGTGCTAATCGCAGGAGGTTTTATGGTGGGATTTGGTGCTCGATATGCTGGTGGTTGTACTTCAGGACATGCGATTTCTGGATTGAGCAACCTGCAACTCCCTTCACTAATTGCTGTGATAGGCTTTTTTATTGGTGGACTCATAATGATCCATTTGCTTTACCCATTAATATTTTAAATGATGAAATATATTACTTACGTCTTTATTGGTTTCTTTTTTGGAATTATCATGTACAAATCGGAAGCAGCTTCCTGGTTTAGAATTTACGAGATGTTCGAATTTGGTTCTTTTCATATGTACGGTATAATCGGTTCGGCTCTGCTAATCGGTGTTTTGGGCGTACAAATAATTAAAAGAAAAAATATAAAAGCCATGGGAGGGCAGGAAATGCAATTAAACCCGAAGGAAATGAGTATCCCGCGTTATTTGATTGGTGGTATTATCTTTGGTTTGGGATGGGCTCTTGCCGGTGCTTGTCCAGGGCCAATGTATGTACTTGCCGGTTCCGGTTACATTTCGATATTGGTGGTTATCGCTGCCGCTTTATTTGGCACTTTTGTATATGGTCTATTGAGGCATAAATTGCCGCATTAATGTGATTGTAGTGATAGTAGCCCTGTAAGTTTTCTATACTCTTATTTTTTAGACGAGTTAGCTCCTGAATGAAGTACCAGAGGTTTTGGCAAGCTAAAAAACATGCTTGATACTATGGACAGCGTTCTATCTTAAAATGGACATGTATTTTCTTTTATAGATAAAAGAAAAGGCTAAAGTTAACCAATATAAAATATTATAAATCAACCATAAGGAAATTTTCTACGTTATGCATAATTGCACCGTTTTCATTTCTAAGCTACTAAAAACTCCTGAATTGGAAAGTAAGAGTCCCAACATAGAAATAGTATAGTTGTAAATGAACTCTAATGGGGTGTTTTTGAACAAAATTTCAATTTTGTTATATATAAGAAAATTAAGGAGATTTTTATTAGTTCGTTAGACAAAACAAAACTGCCTATTAATATTTTTTGAAGGTCTGAAAAGACGTGTAACAAATGTTACGGTGAGAACTATTTTATTTCTTTAATTTTGGATTTCATGAATATAAGATCATACATATCAATATTTCTTGTTCTAATTATGGTGGGCAAGTTATTTGTCTTGGATTCAAATATCCTTGGTGAAATTGCTAGCACCTCAGAAATAAGCTATGTGAAGAAAAAGTGTGATGTTAATTCTCATAAGCAATCTGGAGACTTTCAATTTAATCAGGTTCACGAAGGAATTCAAATCACTTTTCTTTCCTTTTGTAATTCGGTTTTTCAACTTGAAAAGCCACTTGACGAAAAAAATATTATTCAATTAAGTTTCAAAAGTGACTTCTGGCATATTGTTGCCGATACAAAGGAATTTAGTTACAAATTTATTCCTCCTCCTAAATTATCTTAAGTTATTAACTAAGTTCAATTCTAAATTGAACTTTCTATTCTTTTCAAGAAAGCGGGTGTAATCTGCTTCCAATCCAAAATTAATAATTCAGTTAAAATCCCAGCGTACTGTGTTTTTTATAACATGTAACGCGCGTATGGGTTCGCTATAAATAACTTTAAGATGAATAAAAAAGCAAAAAAAAATCTCATAGAATATGGTATCACAGGAACTATCATTCTAACACTATTTTTAACCGGTTTGCATACTGAAGTTTTCGGCTTCGTACAACGAGGGATATTAAAAACAGGTTTAATGGATCCAGATGTGGAAGCCAAAGCTCCAACCACAGATAATTCTAAAAAAATTAAAGCCGACTTTAATATGAGTCTTATTAACTCTAAAGGGGAACGTGTGGAAATGGAAGAACTTCGAGGTAAAGTGATCTTCTTTAATATTTGGGCAACTTGGTGCCCTCCGTGTGTGGCAGAAATGCCTGGGATAAATAATTTGTACAATGATACAAAAGCTGAGGATGTTGCTTTTATTATGCTTTCAGTGGATAATGATTTTCAAAAAGCGATTGATTACAATAAAAGTAAAGGCTATCATTTTGAAGTGTATAAACTGGCAGGGAGTCTACCATCCATGTATGCATCACAGGCGATCCCTACCACCTATATAATAGATGCCGAAGGAAATTTGGCTTTGACTCATAAAGGCATGGGGGACTATGATAGTGAAGAATTTAAAGGGTTTTTAAATAATCTCAAATAAGTAACAGATTGTTATTTACAATTTGTTTTAAAATTTATTTAAAATCCCTTTTATGAGATCTATAAAATTTATTATCCTATTCTTTATAACTACTGTCGCTTCAATTTCAACATTTGGGCAGGTAATGGAACCACCAAACTGGGAGGTTTCAGTAGATAAAGAAAACCCCAAAATAGGGGATACGTTGGTAATTAGCTTTAAGGCTGAAATCCCTAGGGATTGGTATTTATATTCCAGTGACTTTGATCCCGATCTGGGGCCAATGCTTACAGAAATTGATTTTCAGGAAATTACAGATTATGCAATTTTAGGGGATCTAATCCCAATAGGTTCAAAAGAAAAGTATGATAATTTATGGGAGGGTGAATACACCTATTTCATAGGTACGGCTGAATTTCAACAAAGTGTTAAGCTTCTTAAAAACAACCCGGTAATTAAAGCTGTAGCTACTTATCAGATTTGTTCAGATGTAACGGGTCAATGTATTCCTTTTGAAACAGAGTTGGCATGGAATGGGAATGAAAAATTGGAAGTGGCCCAAAATGCAAAGACAGATAAAGCTGCTGGCAGTACACCAACCAAGGATTTGAAATCTTTTAAAAATAAGTTTAAAGTTGAAGAGAAGGAGGAAGGCGGAGCTTTCCTTCTAACCTTTTTTCTGCTCTCTTTTGGAGCGGGACTGGCAGCTTTGCTAACCCCTTGTGTTTTCCCCATGATTCCCATGACGGTTACTTATTTCACCAAGTCTAGTGGTACTCGTGCGAAAGGAATTAGTCATGCCCTATTATATGGCTTTTCGATTATTCTTATTTATACGCTAATAGGGACAGTTTTCTCTTTGTTTTTTGGAGCAGACTTCGCTAATTTTCTTAGTACCCATTGGCTTCCTAATCTATTCTTCTTTGCAATCTTTCTATTATTTGCATTGTCTTTTTTTGGTTTATTTGAGATTCGTTTGCCAAACTCTTTTGTAAATAAAATAGATGCTCAATCTAATAAAGGGGGTCTTTTAGGAATTTTCTTTATGGCCTTTACCTTGGTATTGGTTGGTTTTAGTTGTACCGGTCCTATTGCAGGCACAATTTTATTACAGGCTGCTAGTGGAGAAACGATTAAACCATTAGTAGGAATGTTGGGCTTCTCGCTAGCTTTTGCACTTCCCTTTACATTATTAGCCATCTTTCCGCAGTGGTTAAAATCTTTACCGAAAAGTGGAAGCTGGCTTAATACCGTTAAAGTAGTGTTAGGTTTTGTAGAACTGGCATTAGCTCTAAAATTTTTAAGTATAGTAGATCAGGTGTATCATTGGGATTTTCTAGATCGTGATATATACCTAGCACTTTGGATCGTGATTTTTTCATTTCTAGGATTTTACTTATTAGGTAAAATTCAATTTCCTCATGAAAAGAAAACAGAGAATGCTTCAGTATATAGGGTGATATCGGCCATATTAGTTTTTAGCTTTGTGGTTTATTTGATTCCCGGATTGTTTGGAGCTCCTCTAAAGCCATTAGCCGGCTATTTGCCGCCTTTGGGGAGCCAGAGTTTTAATATGCTATCATCAAATCTTGAAACGGTAGGTTTTAACCAAAATAATCTCTCAGATTGTGAGTCTCCTAAATATGGGGATTTATTAGAGCTGCCGCTTAATATCCAGGGATATTTTGATTATGACCAGGCATTGGAATGTGCCGAAAAACAAAACAAACCATTGTTTATAGACTTTACAGGACATGGGTGTGTGAATTGTAGGGAAATGGAAGCTACAGTTTGGAGTGATCCAGAAGTTTTAAAACGTCTTAAAAATGATTATGTGGTTGTAGCGCTCTATGTAGATGAAAAAACCGAATTACCAGAATCTGAATGGTATATCTCCGATTATGATGGAAAAACAAAAAAAACAATTGGGAAACAGAATTTGGATTTTATGATCCAGAAACTAAACGCCAATGCCCAGCCTTATTATACACTGGTAGATACTAAGGGCTCGTTATTAAGTACGCCAAAAGGCTATGATCTGAATATCGAAAATTTTATTGAATTCCTGGATAATGGCACGCAAGAATTTGTAGCAAGACAAGAAAAAAATAGTGTCTCTATGGAAATAGTGCAGCAAGAAAATGAATAAAAACATAGTATATTTAGTTGCCTAATAATTTAAAAATATTGGTCACGTAGAATGTTCTTAAAAAATCTATAATATGAAATTAAATATTTGTTTTATAAACGATGTGCACGGATACCTTGCTCCACATCCCGAGCTATTTTATAATGAAACCGGGGAAGTGGTGGAGAGTGCTGGTGGCTATGCACATATTGCCGGGTACATGGAGGAACTTCGTAAAGAAAATCCCAATACTCTGTTTTTTGATGGGGGAGATACCCTGCATGGCACCAAACCAGTAGTAGATTCCAGCGGTAAGGCTGTCGTACCTATTTTAAATGCTTTAAAACTGGATGCCCTTGTAGGTCATTGGGACTTTGCATATGGTCCCGATCGATTAAAAGAAATCGACAGCTTGTTGGATTTTCCAGTTTTGGGCTGTAATGTGTTTTCTGAAGATGGGTCAAACTTTTTACAACCCACTGCAATCTTTGAAAAGGCAGGACTTAAAATTGGGGTAATTGGTATGAGTGCAATGATTGTGGACAAAGTGATGCCCGAAAAAATGAGCAAAGGGCTTAAGTTCACTTCCGGACTGGATGAAATACCTAGACATATTAAAGATCTAAAAGTCAAAGGGGCAGATATGATAATCTTACTTTCCCATAATGGATTTCCTCAGGATGTTGAACTCCTGAAAAAAGTGGAAGGTATTGATATTTGCCTGAGCGCTCATACCCATAACAGAATTTATAAACCTATAGAGGTAAATGGGGCACGTATAATTCAGTGTGGTTGCCATGGTGCCTTTGTGGGCAGATTTATCCTTGAGGTGGAAGACAAAAAGATTAAGGCTTATAATTACGAACTGGTAAAAGTTGATGCTTCCTTGCCAAAAAGTACTGAAATAAATTCTATGGTTCAGGATATTTTAAAACCATATGGGGAAATGAGGACTGCTGCCATAGGTAGTACAACCGAAATTTTACATCGTTACAATACTATAAATTCAACATTAGACGAATTACTGCTTAATGCAATTGCCCACAGCACAAGTACAGATATTGCTTTTTCGAATGGATGGCGTTACGGCGCTCCAATTCCAAAAGGAAATATTACCGAAAATGACTTATATAACATTGCCCCAATGAATCCTCCCGTCTCCACTGTAGAGCTTACGGGAGCAGAGATCAAGGAGATGTTGGAGGAAAATCTGGAGCGTACCTTTTGCTGTGATCCTTTCGGCCAAATGGGCGGCTATGTAAAGCGTTGTTTTGGATTACAAGTAAATTTGCGCATTGAAAATCCTAAAGGACATCGCATACAGGAAATATACTATAAAGGGGTGCACATTGATTTTGAAAAAACCTACAAAGTAGGCTTTGTTACCACTCAGGGTGTTGCAAGTAAATATGGTAAAAACCGAAAGAACCACGATAAAAATGCTGTGGAGGCAATGAAGGACTTTTTAAAGAAATACCCAAATTTTACACCAAAGAAAATAAGAAGCTACAGGTTGGTTTAATTAGTGGGGATTGAGTGATTTATTTAACGATTTACAAATTAATAAAGTAGAGTAACTACGTTAAAATTTTAATATTATATAACTATAAAGAGGAGCAAATAGCTCCTCTTTATAGTTATTATGCTATCTCACTAAAATCTGAATATTAAGGGATTAAAGCATACCCTCTAAGCTGATAGTTTGATAAAACCGATATAGCTGAAAGCGCCAACTGAATAGATTCATTCATATCTTCCTGCGCTATGTTTCTGGCAGCTGTAGCTTGTCCACAAACAAAAATTTTCACCCCATTATCATTTAACAATTTCAATAGTTCTATGTTCGGGTTTGTCTTATTATATTTCTCTTGGTACTTTTCATTAGAAAGAACCAAATCGGTCGCTTCTCCATGGACCACTGCCACGATATCAATTTTTTCAGATAAAATTTTTCCTGATTCTAACATATTAAGGGCACGAGCAATTTTCAACAAACCTACATTTACTCCTTCTTTTTCTTTTCCATCTTTAATATCAAAAACCAATTTATAATTTAGAGTAGTGTCTGGTCGCTCCGCTGCATCTTCAAAATATTTAATTTTCCCATAACCCTCTATTTTAGAAGTTTGCCACTCTTGGGCTTGCATTTGGAAACTAAAAATGGATATTAAAACTATACTTATTATGTTTTTCATGTTTATGTATTTAAAATTAAAATTTAGTAAAAGTTAGATATTCAAGAAAGTAATTATTTATTAAGAATTACCTCTCCCATTCTTTTTGGAAAAGCCAGTTCATTTAAATCCCTAAGATGTTGTAATACAAATTCAGTAAGAATAATATCTGTTTTTTGAATATCTACACCCTTTCCAAATTCTTCATAATTATGAATTCCTCTAAGCATTCCTGTATGAGTAGCAATTTTATATCTTTTTTCAAGATCTAAATTTTCATCTTTTATTTTAATGTCAGATATTCTTTGCCCTACTGGATTATTAAAGTTTAAGTTATACTGGATGCCAGAAGATTGGATTAGCCCACCTACGGTATTCATTTTATCTGTAGGTTTAATATTAATCGCAGTTTGTTCTAGAGTTTTTCTAATTTGTTCTCCTGTAATCTCTAGGGTTACAATTTTAGCTGGATGTGGCAGTAATTTAAAAATATCTTCAGAAGTGATATCCCCTTCTAATGAAATCCCATATCCAACTCCCGGTAAAAATGCAGCTTCTACATTAAGCTCATCCATCATTAAGCTGGTTACAAATTTATCAAACGGACTTTCAGATTTATATTGTCTACCAATAATCGTGTTAGTCTTGGTGATTTTTTCTTCTAAACTAGATAAATATGGTGCTCTAAGATCTTTTACCATTTTCTGTATCTCCATATCTGGGGACATCTTATCATGCCATAAGTAATGATAATTTGAGTTAAGATTTACTATTTTTTTATCGCGAATTTGTATTTCAGTTTCTCCTAATATTGCAACATCAGAAAGTGCCTGTACAATATAAGTATTGTTTATTTTTATTGGAGGCGAAATAACATCATGGCTGTGTGCGCCTACTATAAGATCTACTCCTTCTATTTCTTCTGCGATTACCTTATCTACCGCCATTCCTTCATGGGATAATAGTACAATAATATCTGCCTTTTCCTTAAGGATAGGTAGATACTTATTAACTGCATCTACACCTATACCAAATTCCAAACCTTCAATGTTTTTAGAATTTCCAGTTAAAGGTGTATTTCTATAGCTTAAGGCAAGAATAGCAATTTTAACATCTCCCTTATTTAAAATTATGTAGGGCTCACCGAATATCGACTTCCCAGTTTCATTCACAGTAATGTTTGCTGCACGCATAGGGAAGTTAGCAAGTTGCTGCAATTCCTTAGTTCTATCAAGACCATAGTCAAAATCGTGATTTCCTAAAGCCATGAGATCATAATTCACTTCATTCATCAACTTGATCATGGCTTCTCCTTTCGTTAGATTGCCCAGTTGGTCATCACTAAAAGTATCTCCACCATCTAATAATATTACGCTGTCAACACCTTTGTTTTTTCTTACAGACTTTATAGCACTTGCCAGATATTCGAATCCACCAATTTTTGCTTTACGCTCAAACTTCATGTAATTGTCTATAGAATCTCCAGTTTGGGCTGTAGCGTTGCCTAAATTAGTTTCAAACGGCATATAAGATCCATGCATATCATTAGTATGAAGGATAGTAATGGAATGTACTTTTGGTGGGATTGGCTTATCCATTGATGCTGATTTTTTCGTTGAATTACAGCTTAAACTTAAAACTGAAGCTATCCCTAAAAATGGAATAAAGAATTTGGTATATGTCATTAAGTTAGATTTTTAAATTTTAAAATTAAGCTTCTCAGAGAAGTTTAAATGTAACATTTGTTACAGGAGATAAATATTGCACATTGTATATTGTGATTTTTATATTAGGAACATTATAATTTTTATTGTTTTGAAAAGAAGAGATTTCGTAAAAAAAACAACCTTAAGTTCTTTGGCCACTCTCATTGGTGCTGAAATCGTTTATGGATCCAATTTATTAGAAGGTTATAATCTATTAGTGCTACAAGATCCAGATCCCTTCAAAATGTTCAATAAGAACAAGGAAATGATCGTGCTTAACGATAAGCCTTGGAATATTGAAGCGCAAGCCCATTTACTGGACGATAAGATTACACCAAATTCTGCTATGTTCATTAGAAATAATGGGTTAATTCCAGAAGCAATTGATGCAAAAAAATGGACTCTTACCATTGATGGAGAATCTGTAGTACAACAAAAAACTTATACTCTAGAAGAATTAAAATCAAAATTCGAGCATCACACCTACCAATTAACATTGGAATGTGGTGGAAATGGAAGAAGCGAATTTAATCCTCCAGCAAAAGGAAACCAGTGGACAGTTGGTGCGGTGCATTGTGCTACCTGGACCGGTGTACGCTTACGTGACGTTTTAGAAGATGCAGGAATAAAAAATAATGCAGTTTATATTGGGTACCACTCAGCAGATCAACACTTAAGCGGAGATCCCAAAAAAGAACCAATTTCGAGAGGAACTCCTATGGTGAAGTCACTTCAAGACGAGACTTTATTAGCATTTAAAATGAATGGAAAGGATATTCCCTTAGCTCACGGGTATCCGTTGCGTTTAGTAGCAGGGGGTTGGCCGGCATCTGTTTCTGGGAAATGGGTAAATCGTATAAGTATTAGAAACAAAATACACGATGGCACTAAAATGATGGGGACAGCCTACCGTGTGCCATGCGAACCTGTGGCACCGGGAGAAAAGGTTAAAGATGAAGACATGTGCATTATAGAATCTATGCCTGTAAAATCATTAATAACATATCCTAAATCTGGTGCGGTTTTAAAAAATGGAACACCCTTAAAAATTAGAGGCCACGCTTGGGCAGGAGAATTAGAGGTTTCAAAAATGGAATTATCCATAGATTTTGGGGCAACCTGGAGAGAGTGCCCTATAGAGAAACCAGCAAATCGTTTAGCTTGGCAACATTTCTCAGCATCCATAGATTTCCCTAAAAAAGGCTACTATGAGGTTTGGGCAAAAGCAACCGACACTCAAGGTGTAGCCCAACCAATGTTGTTACCCGGCTGGAATCCAAAAGGTTATTTAAACAATGCCTGTCATAGAATTGCTATCAAAGTAACATAAATGACTAAAGAAGAGGAATTTAAAAAATACGCGAAGAAGGTGTATCATTTAATGATTTTAGCCTTCAGCATATTTATAATAGCAGGTGGGGCAACAATATATTATGTTAACGACCCGAATTTTTCGGCCTTTAAAAATAATACAGAAGCTTTAGTTATTACTCCAGAAGAGATAGACGAGAACCTAATAGAGAATGGAATCCATGTTCGTACAGGACTGGTTGATGGGGTAGGTTTAATGGCGGTTGTTAATAATTGTACCAATTGCCATTCCGCTAAATTAGTTACTCAAAATAAAATGAGCGCAGAGCGGTGGAATGAAACTATTAAATGGATGCAGGAAACTCAAAACCTATGGGATTTAGGCGATAACCAAGAAATAATCGTGAATTATCTTGTTACTAATTATCCAGTTACGGAAAAAGGGAGACGTGAAAATTTAACAAATATAGAATGGTATGATCTGGAGAATTAGTTTATTGTGTTGTTTGCTCGCATTTTCATCTTGTAAAGAAGAGAAAAAAAATAAAGTAGAGGTCACTAAAAATGAAGAAGTTAATCTAAATATTAGTGACAAAGATGATAGTAAAATTAACTATTTAATCGAAGTTGATGAGTTGCTGAAAATCGCTAATGAACCGAACATCAAAATTTTAGATTTTAGAAAATCTGAAATTTATGCAAATGAACATATCGAAGGTGCTATGAATATTTGGCGTACAGATATTGAAGATGCCTCCTATTCTTATAGAGGCATGATGGCTGGAAAAAAACAAATGGAGACTCTGTTTAGTAGTTTAGGAATTGATTCAAATGATATTTTAATCATTTATGACGATAATGGTTTAGTTGATTCTACAAGATTATGGTGGATATTGCAAAATTATGATTTTACAAATGTGAGATTATTACACGGAGGAATAACAGCTTGGAAAGCACAAAATGGTAATGTTTCATCAGAAATACCAGTAGTAATAAACAAGTCAGTATTTAAACTATCTAATACACCTTCGATGAAGTATTATGGCTCAAAAGAAGAAATGAAACAAGCAGTAAATAATAATACCTTAATAATAGATGCTCGAACAGACGATGAATATTCTGGAAAAAGACAAAAAGAGGGTGCGGCAAAAGGAGGGAGAATACCAAATAGTAAATCTATAGATTGGGCGAAATCTGTTAATTATAATGGTGATAAAAAAATGAAATCTACAGAAGATTTAGTTCAAATTTATAGTGAACTTGGAGCTTTAAAAAATGATAAAATTATTGCTTATTGCCATAGTGGAGTACGTTCAGCACACACAATATTTGTACTCACACAATTATTAGGTTATAAAAATGTGAAAAATTATGATGGATCTTGGACAGAATGGAGCCAGTTTGACGACTTATCATTTGACCAAGATAGTATAACAACAATAATAGAAAAATAAAATATGAATAAATATTTAGATGCATTTATTAATGCTTTTACCGGAACGGTAGATTGGACATGGCAATCTATATTATTTGAAGTACCTTGGTATACAAATTATTTTTGGGGGTTAATTGCTATTTCCCTTATTGTTTGGAGCCTGGAAATGATCTTTCCCTGGCGAAAGGAACAATCCATTTTCAGAAAGGATTTTTGGTTAGATGGCTTCTATATGTTTTTTAACTTTTTTATCTTCTCTATCGCCATAAGTGGATTTTATAAATTACTACAGCTTGGTTTTGAGGATCTAGGTATTTCAGAAAAATCATTAGCCTTGTTTGATCCTTCGGCATGGCCAATGTTATTGCAGTTATTCGTGTTTTTTATTATTCTGGATTTTGTACAATGGTTCACGCATACATTGTTACATAAATATCCATTCTTTTGGAAGTATCATAAAGTACATCACAGTGTAAAGGAAATGGGATTTGCAGCACATTTACGTTACCATTGGATGGAAAACATCTTGTATAAACCGCTTAAAACATTTGCGGTAATGATATTATTCGGATTTGAGCCAGAACAAGCATATATCGTTCATTTTATTGCTATAACTATTGGACATATCAACCACTCTAATATCAAAATAACTTGGGGGCCGCTAAAATATATTATCAATAATCCAGTAATGCATTTGTACCATCATGCATATGATTTACCAGATGGTAAATATGGAGTGAATTTTGGAATTAGTTTAAGTCTTTGGGATTATATATTTAAAACCAACTATGTTCCGGAAGATAGTGGAACCATTGAATTAGGGTTTCCGGGTGATGAAGAATTCCCTACAGATTTTATTCGTCAAAATACCTATGGGTTTAAAAAAGGGCAAGATTAATTAGGAACCTAAACCAAACACTCTTATTTTTTTCAGAATTGAAATGGATCTATACATTTTCCTAAAGTATCTAAACTTCCAATAGTTTTTAAGCTTTGTGTAGATTGCCTTTTCAATTAGGGATGGATATGGTTATATGCTCGTTGCGCGGTTAATAGATCTGTTTCGGTTGAAGAGAATATGCAGTTCTTGATCTGACCATTTGCCGTAAGACGTATGTGATTACAAATATTACAAAAAGGATTTATTTTTTTTCATCCTTATGGTGCGAAAGTGTTTTTATAGCCTTTTATTTGATAGTTTCTTGAATTATGGGAATGTCGATCAATTATTCTTTGAACATCCGTTTCTTCGAAAGTAGCATCAAAATAATTTAAAAACTCTTTACAAGAAACTAATCAAGACATATCATATTGATTGCCATCAAGAGACATTAATTCTAAAAATTGAATATGAATAGGCTGTATTTCTAAAAGTTTAATAAAATCCATAACTTCATCCTCATCAACCCCTATCATTAATGCTCATAGGTAGCGAATTTTTTGATGTATCTATTGCTGTTAGGTCTCTTTTAGCTGTTCGATAAACAAGCTTGAGATCAATGAAGTTTTAGACTTATTGATAATAGGTTGTCTGCTAAATTGCTTTTGTCCCTATATCGAGTTTTGTTGTAAAAACAAGATATAAACTAAAACGGGAAATCCGTATAGGAAATCCCGCGTTTCAAAAGTTTTATTGGACCCGAATGTAAAAAAATGTTACTTTTTATTTTCCGGCAGCAGCATTACTCAAATTTTCTAGAGCAGTAGAAATTTTATCTAAAATTTCTTTATTTCCTTCAATTACATGTCTTTCAGCAAGAAAATAAATATCATTATAGGACACTTTCACTTTTCCTTCCTCATCTTTCCAAACCAACATTTTTTGAGGAAGATCTAAGCCTATAGTTCGTTCATTCTGCATTAAAGGAGTACCAAGGTTCGGATTTCCAAAGATTATAAGTCTCGTTGGCCTCAAGTCCAATCCAACTCTCTCAGCATTAGCTTGGTGGTCTAATTCTGCTACTATTGAAAGATTAGGATTATTGACAATAGCATTTTTAAGAGTAGCATAAGAAGTTTCAAAGTCCTGATTGCTTTCCTTTGTGATAATACCCTCCATAAATTCCACATTTTGAATAGCAGATTCCATTACGGGACTTTTGGAAACATCAGAAACTAAATTTTCTAGTGCATTTGAAAGTTTATCTAAGGTTGCTACTCCATCTAAATTATGCCTCGATCTTAAATAGGACACACTATTATATAGCAAAATATCACTTTTGTTGTCAGTTCTGTAAAAAAGAACTTTCTGCGGAAGATCTAATCCTGCCAATTGATTCTCTTGCATTAAAGGAGTGCCTAAAGTTGGATTTCCAAAAAACACTATTCTAGTATAATCTAATTCCAGTCCTACAGAGTTAGCATTTTTCGAATGATCTACTTGCGCTACAATACTAATAGCATCGTTCTTTCTTAGTTTTTGAATAAACTGATTATATGCGCCTTGAATTGCAATTGCACTATTGGAATAATTGGTTCCTATTGGAAAATCTTCATTGTTTAAATTTTCTGTTGTCTTAAAATTAGTTTCTGAGATATTATCTATAGAAGAATCAATTTCATTTTGAGAGCAAGAATTTAAACCCAGTAATAAGCTGAAAAGTATAAGAGAATTTTTCATAAAAATGTGATTTACTGCAAATTAAGTCAAGAACCATAACGCTATAAATTATTTTAACTTTTTTTAACCATTATAAGTTAAGTGTTTCAAAAATAAAAAGAAGAATGGATTATATGGAATTTGTTTCCTCAATAGAATTCCATTTTACTAAGTGAGCCGAGATACAGGCTAAAGCCCGTGGTTTTAACCAAGTATTTTTTATTTATCAAGATAAAGCTCCTTAAGTTCTAACAGCCTTATTAAGTTATAATTTTTGTAGAACATATATGGGAATAAGCATTGTTCCCTTAAACATAAAAGACCACTACGAATCAAGAAATTAGACAAGAGATTTTATATTAATTAGCTGATTAACAGTGTAAATTTTCAGCATTATTTTATTAACAACATTTTTATGCTATAAATTTTCGCGTCAGGTGTCAGAAACAAATATTAAGGTAGGACTATTATAAATATTGTGTTAACTAAATTCAGTAAAAGTTTGACTGGAAATTAAATTAGGTTGGAAGCTCCAAGACCTTTTTTTATTTTTATAGATTGTTATTTTTATAGTCTAGAGATTCTTTTGAAAAATAGTTATAACCTAGTGTGAGCAATAATACAAAAACAGCTCCCGAAACACCCACAGCAATGCTTTCTAATACATCCAAGCTAAAGGAGATGCGTATAAAAATAGTAGCCAGAACGAATGCCGAGTATCTAAAAATAACATTATAAGCGGTAGAATATCTTAGTGCAATGAGTACTATTAAAATATCACAAAAAATAAGTATGGTATAAAATGATTCAAATGATTGACTATAAGTACCTGTTTTTATAAAATGAACTGTATCTGATATGCCAATAATAAAGAAACTTAACAGAAGAATTAGCGCCAATAATTTTTTTACAGCAATAAATGAAAGTTGCTCAGCCTTGTTAACGGTTATTTTTGTGTGTTTTTGGAACGAATATGTAATATTTGTAAGGGCATAAATAACTAAACCTCCTGCTCCATAGGCAAACATATGTATTACAGGTTCTGAGTTAATTGACCAGTCTGAAAGATTGTCTATGTGGCTAAATTCTTTAAATCCAGACCTTAAAAAAATTAGAGAAAGCACCTCATATTGTTTGCTGTTTGATCTGGCTACAGAACGAGGTAATGAGAATATTAAACTGAACAACTCAAATATCAACAATAATGTAAATGATATTTCAATAGCAAAAAAGGGATGAGTGAAAAAATCATTAGCAGGCAATAACCAACCGGCTTGTATACTTGCATAATAAAAAATTCCCAGAATAAAGCTTAGTACAAGAATGTTACTAACCCAGCGTTCAGCCCAGCTAGAAATCCAAACAGATTTTACCTTATCGTATAATTTTATTATTTGCTTAAGTAGTTGCCCCACAGTAGTAGTTTTGATTTCTAATATTTTTTTATTTATATTATTTCTATCTCTTTTTATCTAATGAAAGTCTTTTAAACTGGAAAACTGGAAAAAGTAAAAGACTTCTAAAATTGGAGGCAGCCAGAAGTGTTTTGTATGTCACTTTTAAGAATCGATATAATAATTACTAAACATACTTAGAATAAACTTCACCATTCTATATACTAATCTTTTTACACTGGTTTATCTGTAACATTTGTTACATGAATTAGAGATTTGAATTTTTAGATTTGTTTGTTTATCTCTAAATATTAAAAGAAATTTTGAAATAATATTTTTTTAAATGTATAATTATCAATCACTAGCTAAATATATCGTCTATATATTTAGCTCTCTTTTAGCCCTAACAATTATTATTTTCACTGGGCTTTATTTATATAATTCAGATCCATACCTATTTATTGAAAAAAAAATAAGTGCTGAAGATTGGCAGCCTAAAGATATTGAAGCAGAGCTTGATTTTGGGTTTATGGATCCTCAGGTGAAGTATGGGTATCAACTTATTTCAGAGTCTCCTAAGTACATGGGCCCTCAAGCTAAAGATCCCGCTATGCATTTTGCAGGTAATAATTTGGCGTGTATGAATTGCCATTTAAAAGCCGGAACCCAAGCAGGTTCTGCTTCTTGGGTAGGGGTAACAGAAAGATTTCCTCAATTTAGCGGTCGCTCCAATAGTAAAAGTACCATAGAGGGAAGAATTAATGGTTGTATGGAAAGGAGTATGGACGGAAAAAAGCTCCCAGTAGATTCTAAAGAAATGAATGCCATAGTAGCTTATATGGAATGGCTAGGGGAGGGGCTACCTCCAGAACGGGAAAAGGAATTTAAAGGTTATGCTACAATAAACCTTCCCGAAGTGGCGGTAGATCTTGAAAAGGGAAGCTCCTTATTTTCCAAAGAATGTGCAGTATGTCATGGAGAAAATGGGCAGGGAGTGAAATTAGCTGATTCTACTAAAGGCTATCAATACCCTCCACTTTGGGGTCAAGATAGTTATAATACTGGTGCAGGAATGCACCGTGTAATAACGTCTGCCGAATTTATTAAAAGTAATATGCCTTTTGGGGAAGCCACATGGGATAACCCGAAATTAACCGATGAAGAAGCGTATCATTTAGCAGGATATATAAACAGTTTTGATAGACCGGTAAAAAATAATACCCAAAATGATTATCCAGATATAAAATTAAAACCAATTTCAACTCCATATGGACCGTGGGCAGATAATTTTTCTGCCAACCAGCACAAGTATGGACCTTTTCCTCCTATTGTTAAGTATTATGAGGATAAATACAAAATCACTAAAAATAAATAATGAATTTTAAAAGTTTCCGCTATTTCCTTTTACTGTTCCCTTTTCTCAGTCTCGCTCAAGAATCAGAAAAACCAACTGCAAAGGGAAAATTATCCGGACAGTGGAGAACCTATTATATGAATACTTTTAATAAAGGTGATCTTAAGGACTTTACCGCATTGGCTACCGGTGGCCATATTAAATATGAACTCACACTCACAGAAAAATTAACTTTTGGAGGAGCAGTATATAATTCCAATAATTTAAATATACAAGATCTTAGGATTCCCGATAATGCAACTGGGAAATTGAGCCGGTATGAGGAAGGTTTGTTTGATCGAATTCATTTAGATAATAAATATATTTTCATTTTAGGGGAACTATATGCTAATTACAAGACTACTCAGCACGAATTTACTTTAGGAAGAATGAAAATTAAATCTCCTTTAGTAAATCCACAAGACGGTCGTATGATCCCAACCTTGGCTCAAGGTCTTTTGTATACTTACAACAGCCCTAAAAACAACAAGATACAAGCAGGGGTTTTTAATCAAATTGCGCCAAGATCCACAGGAGAGTTTTATTCTATCGGGGAGAGTATTGGCACTTATGGAGTGGGAAGGAATAACGAAGGGACGGAGAGTTTGTATGGAGGGAATACTCAATCAGATTATTTAGCTATCATCAATGCCGATTTTAATCTTACTCAAAGCACCTCTGTAGAATTCTGGAATTATTATACAGATAATGTTTCTAACACTTTATATATAAAACCTAAATATCAAGTTTCAAAAAGTTTCCATATTGAAGCGGAATGGTTGCATCAAAACAGAATTAACAATGGTGGAAATGCAATTGATTCCCTAAGTTATTTTCAGAGCAACTCTTCTGATAATTTTGGTATTAAAGCAGCCTACGATTGGAGCAACTCTTCTCTTTCATTATCATATAACCGAATCACCAAAAAAGGTCAGTTTGTTTTTCCAAGGGAATGGGGTAGGGAATTTCTTTTCAGTTTTCAAAAAAGAGAGCGAAGTGAGGGGACTGGGGATAATCACGCACTGGTACTTTACTATACTAATACATTAGCATTTGGAAAAGAAAAATTTAATTTAAAAACAATTTTTAGTGCTGGGCATCAATGGAAACCCTCAGTTTTGGATCCGATTCTTAATAAGTATGCCGTTCCAGATTACACACACATAAATCTAGATTTGTTTTTCGATATCAAAAAGTGGAAGAATTTAAAACCTGAACTTTTATTCGTAGGTAAATTTGCTAGTGGGGATTTTCCTGATAATCCTAATTTCTATTTGAATAAAACAGATTTATTTCATGTCGATTTAATTTTGAACTATAATTTTTAAAAAGGCTTAGGTCTTTAAGAAACCTAAACCTTCTGTTATCTGAAATTATTGTAAACTCTAAAAAACCTCTTTATTATTAATCACTAAGAGTTTTTTTTTGATTTTCAAATTCCTCTTTGGTTATTTCACCTTTTGCATATCTTTCTTTTAATATATTCATAGGGCTTTCACGTCTTTTTTCAACCGGCCTGTTTTTGTTTTTTCCGGTATAAAAGAATACCACTAAAGAAAGAAGGCCTAAACCTATTATCCACCACCATATCATCATCATAATTATTAGTGTTTATGATTTTCTGAATTAGATTTTTTTTCTTTCATCTTGGACATCATTTTTTCCTTCATTTCAGGATTGTTCATCATTTTTTCCATCATCTCTTCCATCATCTCTGGATTTTCTTTCATTTTTTGCATCATCTTTTCTTTCATTTCTTCTTTCATTTCTTCTTTCATGGTTTTGTCCTCGTGCATTTTGTCCATAAGCATTTTTCTGCCTTCCTGGCTTTTTAACATTTTTTCGATCATCATGGATTGCATTTTTGCTTTCATCTCTGGATCTTCCTCCATCATTTTCTGCATATGTGATTTCATCTTCTCCTTCATGTCAGAATTATTCTCCATCATCTCTTTCATTTTTCCCGATTCCATCATTTGCATATGGCTTTGCATCATTATCTTTCTTGCTTCCTCATCTTGCTGTGCTAGGTCTATAAATTCAGTTAAGTGGTTTGGATTTGAAATTATTTCCTGATATACAGCAGTACGATTGTTTTCAAGTCCCATTGTCTCTGTGGCATTAAAAGTTGATTTGCAGCTGATAACTGTACCCATTATACCAATAACCATTAGTGTTTTTAAAATTGTTTTCATCATTTCAATTATTTAGTTAAAAATTAGTTCAACGACCCTCCTCGTTTTTTTATCTATGGGAAAAGTCTTCATTTTAAATAAAATTTATTCCTGTTCTATGTGATTTTAAAGTTCCTCATCATCCCCATATCTTCGTGTTCTAAGTTATGACAGTGGTAAACGAAAAGACCTTTGAAATCTGAAAAGCGCATTATGATTTTGATTTTCATTCCCGGCATTAAAAGCACTGTATCCTGCCAGCCTTCATCAATAAAGCCATCCTTGATAGAATTCCAAACCATGACATCCATTTCGGAGGTATCATATTCCAAAATATTAAATTGTACCTGATGTATATGGATTGGATGTGGCATCTGCATCATATTCCCCATACCGCCACCTTCATTTCCTCGTCCCATCATCCCGCCGTCACCCATCATACCGCCACCGCCCATCATTTTACCTCCTTTATTGGAAAGCTGCCATATTTCGGTGGTATCTAATTTTACTGTTTCTTCTTTAGCTACTTCAGTAGGCTCCCAAGTTCTACCATTGATTGTCCATCGCATTCCTTGCATAAAAAAATTAAATTCCCTAGGGTTATTTCGGTTAACTGCGGTGGTTGGATCTAATTTATTATAAGGCACAAGGTTTTCAGGAAGTAGAAAATCATTCGACGCACTTTCGTTCATTTTAATTTTAAAAATACTGTATTCAGAACCTAAAGGCAAACGGGTATTGTTACCATTCATCATCCCTCCATTCATCATTCCGCTTTCAAATGCCAGACTTTTTAATTCAATTTCATCTCCTTGCTTTTTATTTTTTAAATCCAGCCATATGTCTATTCTTTTTGCGGGAGCCAGCATTACATAAGGCATTACTTTGGGTTGTTCCAAAATACTGCCATCAATTCCAATTACTTTAAGCGGCTCCCCATTATCCCAGGCAAGTTTATAAATTCGCGAATTCGAGCCATTAAGGAACCTAAGCCTGTAATTGCATCCTGCTTTTAGAGATAATTCTTGCTCTGGTCTACCGTTTATAAAGATTTTATCACCTAAAAACCCCATCATCCTGTCCATTCTTCCACCATCAAGATAAACCAGTTGATTATTATCATCTAAAGTGCGATCCTGAATTACCACCGGAAAATCAAATTCTCCAGTGGGGAGGTTTAAATTTCCCTCTTCCTTATCTGAAACTAGTAGCAAACCTGCAAGACCATTATAAACCTGCTCACCAGTGTTACCATGCGGATGGGGATGAAACCAATAGGTTCCGGCACGGTTCATTACTTCATATTCGTACACATAAGTTTGGCCATTAGATATAATGTCTGTTGGATGGCCGTCGTACTGCTCCGGCACATGCATTCCATGCCAATGCACAATACTTTCTTGTGGCAGTTCATTTTGAAAGCGTATTCGTATTTTTTGGCCTTTGTTCACTTTAATTATGGGACCCAGATAACTATCAGGAATTTGCTGAAGACTGCTGGAGTCTCCTAGTATCAATTCACTTTTAAAAGTCCAGCAGATTGTTTTTCTTCCTTCAAGTATAGAAATTTCCTGTTCTACCGCAGTCAGTTTAATATCCAGGTCGGGTTTAAAATCGGGATTCAGTCGTAATGGATCACTATTTTTATTTTCATTGGCACAGGACTGAAATAATGGCCAAGCGATAAGTATAGATGCGCCAGCACATCCAAGTTTTATGAAATTTCTTCTATCATGCTTTTGGATACTCATATCTTATTGTTGTTTACAATTTCATTCTCTGCTGATCAATTTCTGATAAAATTTGTTTAAGTGTTTCTGTAGTTTTTTTAGCTAATTCGCCTAATTCATTTGTATTTGACGAAGCCCAAGTAACGGTAGTGTCCTCAATAGAAACTTCAATGTTCCCCTGATCTACTTCTTTTACCGTTATGTTGCAGGGTAAAAAAACTCCGCTTTGAAGATCGGCAGTTAGTGCTTTAGCTGCGGTTCCAGAATTACATACGGATAGAATGACATGTGGTGGCATATCCTTTATATCCTTTTTTAAATATTTATCCAGAGCTAATTCCAAAAGGACATCAAAATCCCTTTTGGCCAATGCTTCTTTTATATTTTTTAGAATTTCAGAAAAAGTCTGGGAACCGTACCGCTGACTAATACAATAGGTCGTTCTACGGCTTTCAGTATAATTCTGATTACTGATTTCTTTTTTGGCTGGATTTTCTCTTTTCATTTTCTACAATTGAAAACTTAAACCTTGTCCATCACTTGTTTTAACTTATCTCCAATCTCCTTGGCGATGCTCTCTAAATCTTTATTTTTTACCGCCTGCATGGATGCCATTGGATTTACTGCGGCCACCTCTATTCTTCCATTTTCCAATTCTTGGACAATCACATTACAAGGTAACATAGTACCTATCTTATCTTCCGCTTTTAAAGCTTTGTGTGCATAGGGAGCGTTGCAGGCACCCAAAATTCGATATTTTTTAAAATCTACATCTAGTTTCTTTTTTAAGGTTGCCTTAATATCTATTTCCGTTAATACCCCAAAGCCTTCCTTTTCCAATTCATTTGTAACTTTTTTAATAACTTCTTCAAATTCTCCAGTTACCGTTTTAGCAAAATAATATTCCATAATTTTCTTTCTTTTTGATTATTACCTTTAAATATAAGGCTATTTGAATAGACATTCGGTAACCATTGTTACACAAGCTCCATGAATAATCTTTATGTAACAATAGTTACATGGAGTAGAGGTAAAATCATATATATTTGAAAACTTTTATGCTCGGAAAACAATATATAGCGATAGTTCTGGTGATGGTTTTTTCAGGAAAGCTGATCACGGTAGATTCTGATATAATAGGTTTAATACTGA
>Ga0209309_10001250_pt1 | contig 26111 bp, 23 predicted proteins | sample COGITO_mtgs_1204_2_FD_184807 | JGI IMG/M metagenome (GOLD analysis project Ga0209309, IMG submission 184807) | Pelagic marine microbial communities from North Sea - COGITO_mtgs_120412 (SPAdes) (version 2) | ecosystem: Environmental > Aquatic > Marine > Epipelagic ... | reverse complement strand
TGGAAACCGTTAGAAAGTATATCGAGAACCCGGTTACGATGTTTGTATAAATACAACATATTAAATGAATTGTAAATCCCGCTGTGTTCCATTTGAGAAGACAGCGGGATTTGTTTATATTTAAAATTATGAAGAAAAATATAATTGTTACAGGTACTAGCAGAGGAATAGGCTATCAAATGGTTCCTATTTTAGCCGATGCAGGCCACAATGTGTTAGCGTTATCTAGAAATGATGTTCCTGTTTCGGGACTGGATATTTCAAATTGTCATTGCTTTCCGTGTGATATTACTGACGCTGATGATATTGCGAAAGTTTCTGAATTTATAAAGGAAAAGTGGGAGCATGTAGATGTGTTGATAAACAACTCAGGGTATATTGTAAACAAGCCGTTTAATAAACTTACCCAAGCAGATTTTAAGGATTCGTTTGAAGTGAATGTGTTTGGGTTGGCTGCAATCACGCAAGCTGTGCTTCCGTTTATGAAAACAAATGGTCACGTAGTAAATATTAGCAGCATGGGCGGTATTCAAGGAAGTATGAAATTTCCCGGTTTAGCAGCCTATAGTAGTAGTAAAGCAGCCGTATTAACCCTTACTGAATTACTTGCGGAGGAATATAAAGAAAACGGTCCTTCGTTTAATGCATTAGCTTTAGGTGCGGTACAAACCGAAATGTTAGAGGAGGCGTTTCCCGGCTATAAAGCGCCACTTTCTGCTAAAGAAATGGCCGAATACATCGTAGATTTTGCCTTAACCGGAAACAAATATTACAACGGAAAAATTCTTCAGGTTTCAAATTCAACGCCATAATGCATGCAGCAAGTCCTTGAAAAATACATCCCGAAAGCTTCGGTAACTCCTGTTTTCGAATTGATAAAAGCTAACAACGTTCATTTAAAAATTGTAAATGAACGCGTAACGAGACACGGCGATTATCGAAAAATGCCTAATGGCCAGCATCAAATTACAGTAAATGCCAATTTAAACGCGTATCGGTTTTTAATTACGTTAGTTCATGAGGTGGCGCACTTAGTAGCATTTTATAAATATGGTAGAGTAATAAAACCACACGGAGTGGAATGGAAGCGGACATTTCAGCAATTAATGTTGCCTTTTATCCGCCCGGAAGTGTTTCCTAATCAATTGTTGCCGCTACTGGCAAATCATTTTAGGAATCCGAAGGCGAGTAGTGATACGGATGCAAACTTATCAATCGCATTAAAACAATTTGACCCACCAAACGATAAAAACTATATATTTGAAATACCTTTTGGAGCGCATTTTAGGTTGTACAATGGAAAGATATTTAAGCGCGGAATTAAAAAAGTAAAACGCTATGAATGCCTTGAAGTAGCAACTGGAAGAGTGTATTTGTTTAACCCGAATGCCGAAGTGGAATTTTTGAAATAGTATAAAAAGGGAAAAAGGACTGAAGGGAACCACGAACCATGACGAAAAAGGAAATAAGACGAAAATAAACGGGATTTAAAGTAAATAGAAAAGGAAAAATGGATTGCATTGGATATTTTTTTAATTATAACAAAAACCTGTCCTGTCTCATGGTTCTTTTAAGTCGTGTTTCAAAATACTAAAACATGAATAACAATTATTATGCAGTAATAATGGCTGGCGGAATTGGTTCGCGGTTTTGGCCGGTAAGTACAACCGATTTTCCCAAGCAGTTTCACGATATGTTGGGCACAGGACAAACGTTACTTCAAAAAACGTTTACTAGGCTTAATAAAATGATTCCTTCAGAAAATATTTTAGTGCTTACCAATGAGCGTTATTTACAGTTGACGTTAAAACAATTACCTCAAATAGAAGAAGATCAGGTGGTTTTAGAGCCCGCTATGCGCAACACCGCGCCGTGTATTCTACTTTCTGCTTTAAAAATAAAAAAACAGAATCCAAATGCTTTGATGTTAGTGGCACCAAGTGATCACTGGATTGAAGATGAAGCTGCTTTTTTAGAAGACGTTCAAATCTGTTTTGATGCGTGCCAGCGGGAAGATTACTTAATGACTTTAGGTATTGAGCCTACCTTTCCCAATACCGGTTATGGATATATTGAGGCTGAAAAGAAAGAAAGATCAGTTGTAAAAAAAGTAAAACAGTTCCGTGAAAAACCAGATTACGAAACCGCCAAGCAATTTTTAGCGGAAGGGAATTTTATGTGGAATGCAGGCATATTTTTATGGAGCGTTGCTAGTATTACTGATGCTTTTGAAGAAAACAATCCGGTGATGCATGCCCTTTTTTCTGAAGGAATCCCGGCGTATAACACGTCAGAAGAAAAAGAGTTTATTGCCGAAAATTATGAGTTGGCTGAAAATATTTCCATCGACTACGCTATTATAGAAAAAGCCGATAACGTATATGTGAAAAAAGCATCTTTTGATTGGAACGATTTAGGAACGTGGGGCGCTTTGCATGATAAAATGGAGAAAGATTCGCAGGAAAATGCAGTGGTTCGCGCTACCCCATATATGAAGGATTCACACGGAAACATGATTTATTCAGCTTCGAAAAAGTTGGTTGTGGTCGATGGAATTGATGATTACATAGTCGTAGACAAGGAAGATGTACTACTAATTTATCCCAAGAAAAAAGAACAGGACATTAAAAAACTACTTACCGAAGTTAAAGAAAACTTCGGAGAAAAATATACCTAAATGAACGAAAAGGACACTAACGAGAAAGTTCATGTTACGCCTAACGATGAGCAGTTTGAACAGGTAAAGCTAACCACTTGGGAAAGCCTAAAAAAGTTCTTTAAAGAGTTATTCGACATTCGCTCCGATAGTGACCGAGATGCCACTATTGAAGCAGTTAAAAAAGATATTCCGTTTAAGGGGCATACCGCTTGGATTTTGATATTTTCTATTTTCGTAGCTTCCATTGGTTTAAATGTTAGTAGTACCGCTGTTGTAATTGGTGCGATGTTAATTTCACCATTAATGGGACCTATTGTGGGTATTGGGCTCTCGGTAGCCATTAATGATGTGGAAACCCTGAGACGTTCGCTAGTTAACTTAGGAATCATGGTGTTTTTAAGTGTATTAACCGCTTATTTATACTTTAAACTTTCTCCGTTAACGGAAGAAACACCTGAGTTATTAGCGCGTACCTACCCGACTATTTTAGATGTGTTGGTTGCTATTTTTGGTGGTTTGGGTTTAATTGTAGCTAAAACAAAAAGCGGAACTATAGCGAGTGTTATTTTTGGTGTCGCAATTGCTACGGCCCTTATGCCGCCTTTGTGTACAGTAGGATATGGTTTGGCAATTGGTAATTTTCATTATGCAGGAGGGGCGTTATATTTATTCTCTATTAACGCGGTCTTTATAGCACTTTCCACTTTTATTGTCTCCAAATTGTTGCGTTTCCCATTAGTACGGTATGCTAACTCTAAAAGAAGAAGACGCACCGCTCAAATCGCATCACTAATTGGTTTAATCGTTATGGTGCCCAGTGTTATTTTGTTTGTAAAGTTACTTGATCAACAGCTTTTTGAAAATAAAACCAAAGAGTTTGTAAAAAATGTAATTAAATATGAAGGAGCCGAAGTGGTAAAATCAACCCAAGACTATAAAACAAAAGATATTGAAGTGTACCTTATTGGAAGGCCTGTGCCGCAACCCACAATTAATAAATGGTTGACACAAATGGAAGAAGTAGAAATGTTGCAAGATGCCAATCTGCGTGTTTATCAAGGAACCGACCAAAGTGGTGAGCTAGCAGCAAAACTATCCAGTGATGTAAAAGCTGGTATCTTGGAAGATCTCTATGTGAAGAATGAGCAAATGATAAATGATAAAAATACGCGTATCGATTTTCTAGAAAACGAAATTGCAAAATTGCGGGTTAAAGATATTCCTTTTGAAGATTTGAGTAAAGAAGTAAAAGCTATTTATAAAGACATGGAAGCTTTCTCTTACTCCAGAAGGGTTACCACTAATTTTACTAAAACAGATACGTTGCCTGTTGTGAATGTTTCGTGGGCAAAAAATGTTTCCTCTAAAGAAAAAATCGAAAAAAACAAAGCCCTTCTCGATTGGTTAAAAATTAAAATGAAAGTTGATACGTTGTTGGTCCAAGAAACGCCATAAAAAAACATGTCATTCCGAATGGAAAGAGGTTTTTCAATCCGCTGCATTACTTTCAGACTGACAACCTTTCGGCCAAGGTCGATCTTACTTCTTCACAAACCTATAACTTAAATTTTGTTGCTCTATCTTAAGATGTGCAAAATAAACACCACTATTTAAGGCTTCAATATTCAGGTTATTTTCCGAAGATATTTTTGTACTCAATATTATTTTACCAGTAATATCTACTATTTGTACAAGGGTGTTTTTCATTCCTTTTTTTGAAAAATTTAATGTAGAAGAAGCTGGATTAGGATAAATAGTTATGATTTCAAGCTCATTGTTTTCAATAGAAAGTGGAGAGCTTCCTTCTTCAACCTCTTGAAGGGTATTAATATCTGGATTTTCAATTTCATCAACTGTTCCAGAAGGCCAAGTAATTACCATTCTTTCAATAGCTGTACTGCTACCAATGCCAAAGTGAGCAGAAAGACTGTTCATGTGGCTAAACCCTTGCCCGGAGCGAATTTCGCGCATTTGCTTGCCCCATGCTCCGTAGATGTCAATACGAGCACCAATACCATTTAAATTACTATCGGTTCCTTTTAAAATTACTTTCACCCAATTATTACCGCTGTTTCCTTCATTTATCCATAATTGACCATCGTTTACAATATCTAAAAAACCATCATTGTTTAAGTCTGCAATAGCGCCTTCATCAAAAGAAAGATCCATTGCGGTAAAGGTCATATCGCCATTATTAATATAAAGCTCTCTTTGCATTTCAGAAAAAATATCTACAAATCCATCGTTATTAAAATCCGCTGCTTGATTTTCCCAAGCTCCTAAGTCTATTGGGTCTATTCCTGACGTTGCAATAATGTCTTTGTAATTTCCGGTTCCGTCATTTTCCATAAGGCGATTTTGAAAATCGTGATTTACTATAAAAGCATCAAAATCACCATCGTTATCAAAATCTTCAAAAACGGTTGCCCAAGATTGTGCATTATCTTTCATACCAATAGCTTCAGCATTTTCAGTAAATGTACCATCGCCATTGTTGGTGTACATGGCGTTGTCACGTTCTGGATCTCCAGGGCTGGATCCACCACGGCATTTGGTTAAATACATATCTGTATCACCATCGTTATCATAATCTACCCATATCGCTGCGTAATTACCGGGAAGGTCAATAGTTTCTATTAAATCTTGGTCTAGCGTCATATTGCCATTTCCATCGTTTCGGTATGGATGACTTAAATCTACATCGTGGCACACAAAAGAGTCTAAATCTCCATCGTTATCAATATCTGCCATGGTAGAGCGTTGCGAGAAAATATATTCATTGTGAGACGCGTCTTCTGTATAATCTGTACCATTTTCGTTCGCCATTAAAAAAGAGACTCTTGAGCTGTTTCCTAACACTAAATCGTTATATCCGTTTCCGTCCAGATCACCGGCTGCGATGCTCCAGTCAGGAACATTTTGTATTGCCATGCTGTACATAACAGATTCGAAAGTACCGTCAGCTTGTTGGTAGTCAATACCTATCCCATTGCTGGAAATACGAACATAGTCGTCTAGATTATCGCCGTTCATATCGACAGCACACTCAGAGCTATCGGAAAAGTTACCGATAAGATTAGATTGATTTACAAATGAAATTTGCCCGAATAGACAAATACTAGTTAAAGAAATGATACTGGAGAGTAGTACTTTTTTCATAATTTCAGAGTTAAGGCTCTAAAATTATACAAAATAATTGATACACAATAAATTAGGTTAAATTATTGCTCATTTATTTGAACTTCTCTTATTTTTTTAAATAAATCGGAAGAATAAACAAAACTGGTTACATCTTCATTATCAGTTTTAAATATTTCTTCCTTGGTACCTTGCCAGACCAATTTTCCTAATTTCAGCAAAACTACTTTTTGTCCTATTTCCATCACCGAATTCATATCGTGGGTTACCACTACAGTCGTAATGTCGTATTCATGAGTTAACTCTTGAATCAGGTTGTCGATTAGAGTAGCAGTTTTAGGGTCGAGTCCCGAATTGGGTTCGTCACAGAATAAGTATTTTGGGCGGTTTACAATGGCTCGAGCAATGGAAACCCTTTTTTGCATCCCTCCAGAAATTTCAGCCGGATATTTTTTATTGACACCTTTAAGATCCACCCTCGCCAATACTTCGTTAACACGCTCCAGCATTTCCCTTTTTTTCTGTTTGGTGAACATACGCAGCGGAAACATCACGTTTTCTTCAATAGTCATCGAATCGAACAAGGCACCACCCTGAAACAGCATGCCGATATCTTCACGAAGGGTTCGCTGTTTTTCATCGTCCATATCTTGTATGGCCTCATCTTCATAATAAATACGGCCTTCTTCTGGTTTAAAAAGCCCTATTAAACATTTAAGCATAACTGTTTTACCACTACCACTTTGGCCAATGATAAGGTTGGTTTTGCCTTTTTCGAAGGTAGTAGAGATTCCTTTTAATATTTCTTCGTCCCCAAAACTTTTATGTATGTCTTCTACTTTTATCATGAGCTTAAAAGGAGTTGCGTGATTACGTAATTTGCTAGAATAATAAGGACACTGGTCCAAACAAAGGAGTTAGTGCTGGCTTTACCAACTTCTAGCGACCCACCTTTCATATAATATCCTTGCCACGAGGGCACAGTTGCCAAAATAAAGGCGAACACGAAAGTTTTGAAAAAGGCATAGAATAACTGGAATGGAATAAAATCGTCTTGCAGTCCTTCAATAAAAGCGGTCGACGAGGTAAATCCACCATAAACGCCGGCTAACCAACCTCCGACAATACCCAAAAACATGGCTATTGCAATTAAAAATGGATAAAATAACAAGGCGACTATCTTTGGAAATACTAAATAATTTAATGAATTGATCCCCATTACTTCTAAGGCATCTATTTGCTCGGTTACGCGCATAGAACCGATGCTCGATGTAATGAAAGAGCCTACTTTACCAGCCATGATGATTGAAATAAAGGTGGGTGCAAATTCCAATATTACCGATTGCCGAGTAGCAAACCCGATAAGTGATTCAGGGATTATAGGGTTTGTCATATTAAGCGCAGTCTGGATTGCAACTACACCTCCCACAAAAAAGGAAATAAAAGAAACGATACCGAGCGAGCTGATAATCAAGTCGTCAATTTCCTTAAAAATAAGTTCCCGTAAGACAGACCTTTTGGTAAAGCTACCAAAAACCTTTGTTATCATTACAAAATAGGAACCAATATCACGTAGGTACTTCATAAGCGTTTAAGATACTGCTAAAGTAGCAAAATTCAATGAGTGTTCTTCTTAAAATAAATAAGGGTTCTCAAATATTATTATTCTAAAAGCAATTGCTTCATTTTAGCATATATTTCCGTGTTTTCATAAATGCCGTTAAAGTTTTCAGAACCAGGGCCTTTTGCAAAAACAGGAATCATCGTTGAAGAGTGTCCGCTAGTTGAAAACGTCGGTTTTATTTTGTTATAGTCCCCTTCATCTGAAGCTAATGTAAATCCGCCCGTTTCGTGGTCTGCGGTTACAATTATCAACGTTTCTTCATTAATTTTAGCAAAATCAAGCGCGACCCCTATAGTTTTGTCAAAGTCAATTAATTCGCCTATTAAATAATCGGCGTCATTGGAGTGACCGCCCCAATCTATCTGTGACCCTTCGACCATTAAAAAGAAGCCTTCTTTATTTTGGGTTAATTGTTTAAGGGCTAATTGTGTGGCATCGGGTAAAAAGTCACCGCGGCCGTCAATTTTTTTAGGCATTCCGTCTTCGGCTAATAAAATAGCTTCCTTTTTTTCTGAAAGCATTGTTGGCAGTTTGTCGGTATACACTTGAAATCCGTTTTCTTCTAATTCAGCATATAGATTGCGCCCATCCTTTCTATTGTTAAAAAATTTCTGTCCGCCGCCTGCAAAAAAGTCAACTTCGCTTGCGGGCATAAACGCTGCTATGTCATCGTATTGCCTTCGATATTTTACATGAGAATAAAAACTAGCTGGTGTAGCGTGCACTATAGAAGAAGTGGCAATTAAACCGGTGCTTAATCCTTTTTTTGAAACTTCTTCAAGCAAAGTAGGAGCTGGGATGGTGTCTTTATTCATTCCAATGGCGCCATTATATGTTTTTATTCCTGCTGAAAAGGCGGTTGCTCCAGCGGCGGAATCGGTGATTACATCGCTAGAAGAAGACGTTTTTATCAATCCAATAGTAGAAAAACGTTCAAAATTTGAAGGTTGATCGTTAAAAAACAAACTGGAAGAAACTTGGCTCAAGCCCATTCCGTCACCTATTAATAGAATGATGTTTTTAGGTTTTTTATTGGTTGACGTTGTTGAAAGGTTATTATCTTTTACTTGAACTGAAACACAGCTGCTACAAACTAGAAGTAGACTTGCTGAGAAGAATAATGCTATTTTTTTCATTGTAAATTCTAAATTTAAGATATCAAAAATACATAGAATCTGTTACCTACGGGTTACTGAAAGGTTATAAATTTGGTGAGAAATTGAGAATAAAGACCGCTGCGCTTACCGATAATAGAATATAGACTGAATTTGCTTAATAGTTATTTAAAATATGGGAGAGGAGGAACGAACCTACAGTATTTTGCTTTTAATTCCGTTCCATCGAAGCTTCCGTATAAAAACACCTTCTTTTTCTGAAACAATAGGTTGGGTATTTCTTTTTTTGGCCTTTATATACCCACGGATACAATCGATAAAGTAACTGAAACTCTTTTTTTTAAGGGAAAGTTTAGCCGCCGCAATTGTTGTTAAAACAAGTCCGTAGCGTAATTTGTAAAACGCTTCTCCTTGTTTGTAACGAGCCGCTTTTGTGTAAGTTTTTCCAGTTGGTTTTAGGTGTTTAACATGTAAAGTTTGATCAGTACAAATTTGCCAACCATGGTATTGAGCTAGTAATTCGTCAACAGTGTCCCAGCCCATCGTGCTTTTTAATCCGCCAATTTGCTTAAAACTGTCTTTTCGATAGGCTTTTAATGCACCACGAACGTGATCTGTATTGGTTAAGTTTTCTAAAACCCATGTATCTTTTTTCTGAATATAACAGAAGCCGCCAGCAATACCACATTCGGGATTGTTTTTAAATAAAAGAGAAACTTTCTCTAGATAATTCTTCGGAAAAATAAGATCTGCATCAAATTTACAGAGTATATCATAATCGGTATCTAAAACCTCGAGCCCTTTATTAAAAGCGTTAATTACTTTACTTCCGGGTTCATGTTTTGCTGTTGAGGTGGTTTTAATTCCGAAAATAAATGGGTACTTGGTGGAAAATTTATCAATAATTGCTTGGGTGCTATCGGTAGAATGATCGTTTACAATGATGATTTTCGTGGGAAGTAATGTCTGTGAAACTAATGATTGAAGCGTTTTTTCGAGAAAAGCCTCTTCATTATGTGCTGGTATGATGATGTGAAAATTCATTAGATAGCAGTCGTTATGTAAGCGTAAGTTAACAGATGATATGATTTATTATAGGCCTAGTTAACTCAGTTATTAAGTTATTAAATGGTTTTTGCTAAATAACAGAATAACTCAGTAACTAATTTCATTTCATACCCTTTCAATCACAAGCCAACTCTCGGCTTAAAATCCTTTGTGTTTTAGTCAACTCGTTCTGCGTATATCATATAATAACGAGGCGTAAACCGCCTTAAAATGGGTCGAAATCCTACTTTTTTCACCGGATTTGTAAATTTTGTTCGCTTTTTAATGGTCCATCCTGCTTTTTCCAATAGCCAGTCAAACTGCCAATCTTCAAACTCGTGAAAATGACGGTCGCGGGCATCGGTTTTACTTTTGTAAGCGGAAGCAAACCACAATTTTAAAGGAACGGAAGCTACCAATTTCTTTGCCTGAATATCTTGCAATACATTAAATGGAGCTACCAAATGTTCAAATATTTCAAAGGCAGTAACCACATCGTAATCGGTGGTTTTTACGGCAGTTGTTTCCAAATCAAGATCTTCTCCTTTGGTGTTGGTAAGTGTGTATCCTTCTTTTTGTAAAATTTCAGAAAAAGGATTTGTAACCCCTAAATCTAGGATAGATTCATCAGTTTTTACCACTTTTTTTAAAAACTGTAAGGTATGCTTGTAGCGTTTCTTCGGAAATTTACCTTCGTACATATAGTGTATTATACTTTGTAAAGAATTGCGTTGATGTTCATTCCGGCTCCTACACTGGCAAACAGAATAATGTCGCCTTTGTTTATTTCATGACCTTCCATTTTACCATTCTTAACAAGATCGAATAGGGTAGGGACAGTAGCAACACTGGAATTACCTAATTTGCTTATGCTCATTGGCATAATATTTTCCGGTGGGGTTTCGCCATATAACTTATAAAAACGTTTTATAATGGCTTCGTCCATCTTTTCATTCGCTTGGTGAATAAACACTTTTTTCAAGTCTTTTATTGGAATGTTGCCTTCTTCCATACAAGCTTTCATGGCTTCTGGAACGTTATTTAAAGCAAATTCATAAATTTTACGTCCATACATTTTAATATATCGGCGTGTATCACTGGTTTCTTGGTTGTTACTTTCGCCAAAAAAGATAAAATGAGCTTCATCAAAAGCATAGGTTGCACTGCTGTGTGTAATGATACCAGAATCATCATCTGACTTTTCAACAACAGTTGCGCCGGCACCATCACTATAAATCATAGAATCGCGGTCGTGCTGATCTACTACTCTAGAAAGTGCTTCGGCACCAATAACCAAACATTTTTTGGCAATGCCACTTTTAATAAAAGCGTTTGCTTGTATCATGCCTTCAATCCAACCGGGACAGCCAAATAGAACATCATAAGCAACACATTTCGGATTTTCGATTCTCAGTAAATGCTTAACGCGCGATCCAATACTAGGTACCGTATCGCTCTGGTGATCGCCGTGTTTTACATCGCCATAGTTATGAGCAACGATAATATAATCCAGTTCTTCTTTGTCAATACCTGCATCTTCAATTGCTTTTTGAGCCGCAAAAAAGGCGATATCTGAAGTCGTCAATTCTTTTTTGATGTATCGTCTTTCTGAAATACCGGTAATGGCTTCAAATTTTTCAATAATCACTGCGTTTTCATTCCCAAAAAGAGAACCGTCTTCATTATAAAAACTATGGTTTTCAAATTGGTTGTTAGGGGCTATCCCACTTGGGATAAAGCTACCTACACCTGTTATTTTTGTACTCATTACGCTTTTTAATTTAAATTACTGAAATATAGTAAGTTAATAATAAACCATTCCGTTTTAGATTGCAATTTTAAAATCATAAAAAAAATCCTAAACTGTTAAAGTAAGGATTTTTTGTTAAAAAGTACTTATGCTTCTTCCATATATGACTCTATAGGCTCACAAGTACATATTAAATTGCGGTCTCCATAGGCTTCGTCTACACGTCTAACCGTAGGCCAAAACTTGTTTTCAGCAACATACTGCAACGGATATGCCGCTTGTTTTCTGCTGTATGGAAACTCCCAAGTGTCATCCGTTAGCATTTTAAGTGTGTGAGGGGCATTTTTTAATACATTATTGGTGTTTTCTTTTGAAACGGTATCAATTTCCATTCTAATGGAAATCATCGCATCACAAAAACGATCTAACTCCTCTTTACTTTCGCTTTCGGTAGGTTCTATCATGAGCGTACCTGCAACTGGAAATGAAACCGTAGGCGAATGGAAACCATAATCAATCAAACGCTTGGCGATATCGGTTACTTCCACACCATTTTCTTTAAACGGACGGCAGTCGATAATCATTTCGTGCGCTGCACGGTTACGTTCACCACTATATAAAGATTCATAATGTCCTTTTAGCCGTTCTTTTATATAGTTTGCATTTAAAATGGCAAACTGGGTAGATTTTTTTATCCCACCAACACCTAGCATTCTTATGTAAGCGTAGGATATTAAACAAACCAACGAACTGCCCCAAGGCGCTGCTGAAATAGCAGAAATAGCTTGGTCACCACCTGTTTTTATCACTGGATTAGTCGGTAAAAAGGGAACTAATTGTTTCGCCACACAAATTGGGCCTACGCCCGGTCCTCCACCTCCGTGAGGGATTGAGAATGTTTTATGTAAGTTTAAGTGACATACATCGGCTCCAATATTTCCAGGATTGGTTAATCCTACTTGTGCATTCATATTGGCGCCATCCATATATACTTGTCCGCCGTTTTCATGAATGATACTGGTTACTTCTTTAATGGCAGATTCATACACACCGTGCGTTGATGGGTATGTTACCATTAAAGCCGCTAGATTATCTTTATGTTTTTCAGCTTTTTCGCGTAGATCATCTACATCGATATTTCCATTGTCACTTGCTTTGGTCACCACCACTTTCATACCAGCCATTACAGCACTGGCAGGATTGGTTCCGTGAGCAGAAGAAGGGATTAAACAAATTTGTCTATTTGATTCGCCACGAGATTCGTGGTAGGCACGTATCACCATGAGTCCGGCATATTCTCCTTGTGCGCCCGAGTTAGGTTGTAATGAAGTGGCAGCAAAACCGGTAATTTCAGTTAATTGCTCTTCTAATTTTTTCAATACTTGTTGGTATCCTTCAGCTTGTTCAACAGGCACAAAAGGATGAATATTTCCCCATTGTGGATCACTTAACGGAAGCATTTCAGCAGCAGCGTTCAGCTTCATTGTGCAAGACCCTAACGGAATCATAGAATGATTTAACGATAAATCTTTGCGTTCTAAACGTTTTATGTAACGCATTAATTCCGTTTCACTGTGGTAGCTGTTAAATACTTCGCTGGTAAGGAATGTTGTTTGACGAGCCGCTTCAGCAGGAATAGCATTTCCTTTTATAATTTCTGAAACTTTAATCACCTTTTTATTGGTTGCTTCGGCAAAAACAGCGACTATTTTATTGAGGTCTTTTAGCGTCGTGGTTTCATTAACCGCGATTGAAACCGTTTCGTCATCAGGGTAATAGAAATTGATATTTTTAGATTCGGCAATGTATTTAATCTTAGTCGCATCGGTTTTAATGGCAATAGTATCAAAATAGGTATCATTCATTTGATATAACCCTAATTCTTCTAAAGCATTGGCCAAGGTTGCCGTTGTATTGTGAACTTTATCTGCAATATCTTGTAGTCCTTCCGGACCGTTATACACAGCGTACATTCCTGCCATAACGGCTAATAATACTTGTGCGGTACAGATATTGGAAGTTGCTCGATCTCGCTTAATGTGCTGTTCTCGGGTTTGTAACGCCATTCGTAAGGCTCGATTACCATCGAGGTCTTTGGTCACACCAATAATTCGCCCTGGTATGTGGCGTTTATATTCTTCTCGTGTAGCAAAATAGGCTGCATGTGGTCCTCCGTATCCTAATGGAATACCAAAACGTTGCGTGGTACCAACAACTACGTCAGCTCCAAAATGTCCTGGGGATTCTAGCTTTACCAAACTCAAAATATCGGCAGCAACTGCTACTTTTATATCTGAATCGTTTGCTTGCTTAATAAAGTCTTTAAAACTATGAACGTTTCCGGTTCTTCCGGGATATTGTAGCATAACGCCATAATATCCTTCAGAATAATCAAATTCTTTGTGGTTGCCTACTACTATTTCAACACCAATTGGAATGGCGCGGGTTTGAAGTACAGAAAGGGTTTGCGGAAGAATTTCTTCAGATACAAAAAACTTTACAGCATTGTTTTTCTTTTGCTCTTTGCTACGTACGGCAAATAAAAGTGACATGGCTTCGGCAGCAGCGGTAGATTCGTCTAACAAAGAAGCATTTGCCAACTTCATTCCGGTAAGATCACTTACCATTGTCTGGAAGTTAAGTAGGGCTTCTAACCGTCCTTGTGCAATCTCAGCTTGATACGGTGTATACGCCGTGTACCACCCTGGATTTTCCAAGATGTTACGCTGAATAACGGGAGGAATGTTGGTGGGATAATAGCCCAAGCCGATATAGGTTTTAAACACTTTGTTTTTTTCAGCCATCTCGGTGATGTGTTCCAGATATTCTTGCTCGGTCATGGCTACATCCAGATCGAGGTCTTTTTTCATGATAATATCGTCCGGGACGGTCTCAAAAATAAGTTGGTCAAGTGTTTCAGCACCAACGGTTTTTAGCATTTCGGGGAGGTCGCTTCTTCTGGGACCAATATGTCTAAGGGCAAAAGAATCTGTATTCATTGTATGCGTTTCAAAATTAGGTGGCAAAATTACGATTTTATAGACGAATTAGTATCGTTTTTTTATAGGTAAACTAACATTTTGTTAACCAATATATCAAGTTACTAACACTTTACTTACTTTTGAAACAATGAGTGCCTTAAAACGTATTTTTGAATTTTACATCAACAGCAGTATTCATGTTGCTTTAGCGGTTGTTTCTTTAGTGGTTATAACGGCTTTAGAGTTTAACCTACAACTGCCTAAGCCGTACTGGTATTTTATCTTTTTCGGAACTATTACTGGCTATAATTTTGTAAAATATGCTCCTATCGCCGGTTTGCACCATAGAAGCCTTGCCAAATCATTGAAAACTATTCAGATATTTTCGTTTATCTGCTTTGGGGGGTTGTTATATTTTTCTTGGTTTCTTTCTATTGAAACTCTTATTGCTACGGGTGCATTTGGAGCACTTACTGTTTTATATGCGATTCCTTTTTTAAAGAAAAAAAGCCTACGAACAATAAAAGGCTTAAAAATCTTTGTAGTTGCCATGGTATGGACGGGTGTTACGGTTTTAGTACCTGTATTAGCTTCAGAAGAACCACTAACGGTCGATATCGCCATTACGTTTATTCAGCGCTTTTTGTTGGTAATAGTATTTATCATTCCTTTTGAAATACGAGATCTTCCTTATGATGATTCAGTATTGGGAACGTTACCACAGGCCATAGGTGTGGTTGGTACAAACGTGTTAATTACTGTATTGGCAGGAGTTACTTTTATTGTAGAAGGGTTTAAAGATACTGTCTTTATACCGTACGCTATAAGTTTATTATTTATATGCTTGCAGGCTTCTTTTGCTGCGTTTTTTGCTAAAAAAAATCAATCTAAGTATTATGCTTCTTTTTGGGTAGAAGGGTTGCCTATCTTATGGTTGGTTGTCTTCTTTTTATTGCGGCATTTCCTGTCGTAGTTGTTCTTTTATTACATTTTTTTGTTCAGGAGAAAGCGTTTTTATTTGAGAGTCTTTTATTGTTTGGGTCAGTTTGCTATTCCGTGCAGAATGCTTTCTGCAAAATCGACAAAATATAGTATGTACGTTGAGCATAATACCTTCCCAAAGGCTTGCTTCATTGTATTGTGCCTTGTCACAGGTGTGACGTGCTTTATCACAGTTAAACATCATATTAAATTTCATATTCTATAACCAGTTTTTTTCAAGACAGTTAGCCATCGCTTTTCGAGCGCGATGGATAATCACCCAAAGGTTAGACGGAGTAATATTAAATTCATTACAAATTGCTTCGGTATCAAAATTATCGATTGTTTTCATTTTAAAAATAGCAGCATGGCGTTCATCTAATGTATCCAAACATTCTAAAATAGCAAGGCCTAATTCGTTATTTTCCAGTTCGTCCTCTGCATTTTTATCGAATGGGTCTTGCACACGTTCTTCCAGCCAATCGCCTTCCATATCATCATCTGAGTAATTAATATGTACTTCTGCCTGTCCTTTTTTAGAGTTTTTCTTGCGGTAATGATCAATGATTTTTCGCTTTAAAATAGCAATAAGCCACGTTCGTTCACTGGCATTGCCTTTAAAGTTTTTTTTGGATTTTAACCCAGCTAAAAAAGTTTCTGAAATAAGGTCTTGCGCTACAATATGGTCATTAACACGCACAATGGTGTAATTATATAAATAGTCTGAATATCGATCAACCCATGTTTCAGGGTGTAGCGTATGAGTGGACATTTGTTGGTTGTATAGTATTTTAATCAAAAATAGGAAAGTTTCAGGAGGAATACAGGTTTTTCACATTTATATAAGATTTATAAAGCAAAGCTGGTGGGTATAGGGATCTAACTGTTAAATATTCAGTACCTTATTTCAATAATAAGTAAATTTATGATCTCATTAAAAAATATACTACGATGAAAAAAATTATTTTACTTTTTGCCTTTCTTTTGGCAACAAGTACTTTCTTGGCACAAGAAAGTCCATTTTACGCTACAATGGATGCTACTGATGCCGTGGAATTACAAAAAGAACTTCCTCAAGAAATTCAGATTATTGCGACCAAGCGTAACCAATCTGCCGTTTTTATTACTGAAAAGGCAGCTCATACCATGCACCGAAACGTGGTAACGCACGGACCGGGTTATGTATTTAAAGCTTCGGAAGAAAAAGCGATACTGGCCATAGCGCCCAAACCAGGTAAAACGAATCGTAGCGTTCTCGATTTTACCATAAATCAAGATGCTGCAGTTGCAGAAGCGCTAGATTTAGTAAATACCCAAAATATAGAAGACCAGATATTAGAACTCCAAGCATATGGTACACGCTATCATACAAAACCGAGTGCGGAACAAGCTGTTTTAGACCTTAAAGATAAATGGGAAGCCATGGCGCAAACGGCAAACCGAAATGATGTAAGTGTACGGATTGTTAACCACGTAAACACGGGAATGCCTTCTGCTGTGATGACTATTGAAGGAGCTGAAAACCCCGATGAATTTGTCATTATTGGCGGACATATAGATTCCACGGCCGGAAACAATAATGATGCTCCAGGAGCTGATGATGATGCCTCGGGAATTTCTACGATTACCGAAGTAGCTCGTGTGTTGTTTGAAGCCGATTTTGTTCCTAATCGTACGGTGGAATTTATGGCATTTGCTGCCGAAGAAATAGGATTAGTGGGTTCTGCTGAAATAGCTGAAGAGTACAGTAATAATAATGTAAATGTGAAGGCATACGTGCAATTTGATATGACCAACTTCCCGGGTTCTGTAAGTGATGTGTATATTACTACAGATAGTTATAACAGTAACGACCTGAATGCCTACTTAATTGAATTAATGGAACATTATAATGCCTCTGGTGCGCATCAAGTTACCTATGGTACAACAATATGTAATTATGGATGTTCCGATCATTTTAGTTGGGCAGACAATGGGTATGAAGCTGCTTTTCCTTTTGAAGCTAATTTTTCTGAAAGCAACCCGAATATTCACACGTCAGGCGACACCTTCGATGTGTCGGGTAATGCGTTAAAAGCCGCCAAGTTTGCTAAACTCGGCTTAGAATATATAATTGAAACGGCCAAAAGTAACAATCTTTCAGTTTCTGAAATATCCAACCTTGATTTCGATTTCATCGTGGCTAATAAAGTTCTAACCTACAATTTAAAAAACAGTACTGATACCATAAAGAAGATGAATATTATTGATGTTTCTGGTAAACAAGTATTGAATGCGACCGATTTAGGACAACAAGGAACGATTTCCTTTGAAAGTCTTTCACAAGGATTTTATGTAGCTGTCTTTACTACGGAAACAAATAAAAAACTAACTAAGAAGTTTATAGTGAATTAATCACATTAATAATAAGAAGAAAAAAAGCTGCTATTTTTCAATAGCAGCTTTTTTATTTAAATCAATCCGGCCCGTTTTAACAACGCATCGGGGTTTGGTTTTTTACCACGGAATTTAATATATAATTCCATTGGGTCTTCGGTTCCGCCTTGTGATAGCACGAAGTTTTTAAACTTATCGGCAACGGTTTTATTGAAAATACCTTCTTCTTTAAAGTAAGCAAACGCATCGGCATCTAATACTTCAGCCCATTTATAACTGTAATAGCCTGCCGAATAGCCTCCTTGAAATATATGAGAAAAAGATGTGCTCATACAATTTGAAGCTACATCGGGATATAAAGTTGTTTCGCCAAAGGCTTCTTTTTCATGTGCTTTTACATCTTTTATGTCAGATGGATTGCCTCCGTGCCACGCCATATCAAGCATGCCAAAGCTTAATTGGCGTAGGGTTTTCATTCCTTCGTGAAAGGTAGCCGATTCTTTAATCTTTTTTACGAATTCCATCGGAATTACTTCGCCTGTTTTATAGTGCGTAGCAAATAACGCTAATGTTTCTTTTTCGTAACACCAGTTTTCCAATATTTGACTTGGTAATTCTACAAAATCCCAATACACATTCGCACCTGAAAGACTTGCGTAGGTGGTGTTGGCCAACATGCCGTGTAAAGCGTGCCCAAACTCGTGAAATAACGTTGTGACTTCATTAAAAGTTAATAAGGAAGGTTTGCTTGCCGTAGGCTTCGTGAAGTTACATACAATTGAAATATGCGGCCGTTCGTTTGTGCCTCCTTTTATTTCTTGTTGTTTGTAAATTGTCATCCAAGCGCCGTTACGTTTTCCGGCACGTGGGTGAAAGTCTGCGTAAAAGATGGCAACCAAGGTATTGTCTGCATCGGTAACGCGATATGTTTTTACTTCTGGGTGGTATTTGTCAATATCGGTTACTTCTTCAAAAGAAAGACCGTATAATTTTTTAGCAACCGTAAATACACCATTTATTACGTTTTTTAATTCAAAATACGGCTTTAGCTTTTCATCGTCCAGATTAAATCGTTTCTGCTTTAATTTTTCGGCATAATAGGCACTGTCCCATTTCTGTAATTGATCTATTCCATCCAATTCTTTTGCGAAGGCTTGCAATTCAGCAAATTCTTTTTGTGCTGCCGGTTTTGCTTTCTGTAATAATTCGTCTAAAAAAGAAGTGACTTTTTCAGGTGTTTCGGCCATGCGTTCTTCTAATACAAAGTGTGCGTGGCTATCATAACCCAACAATTGTGCTCTTTTATACCGAAGACTGGCAATTTGCAGTACAATCTCTTGATTATCCAATTCGTCGTTATGAAAGGCTTTGGAGCCAAATGCAAGAGACAATTCTTTCCGAAGTTCGCGGTCATCAGCATACGTCATAAACGGAATATAACTAGGGTAGGCTAAGGTAAACATCCAGCCGTCTTTGCCTTTTTCTTTAGCGGTATCGGCAGCTTCTTCTTTGGCGCCTTCGGGTAATCCGGAAAGTTTTTCTTCGTCTGTAATATGTAATTCGTACTTATTGGTTTCGGCCAATACGTGCTCCCCGAAAGTTAAACTCAACTTAGATAGGTCTTGGTCTATAGTACGAAGGGTTTTCTTTTTCTCTTCGGAAAGATTAGCGCCATTGCGTGCAAAACCTTTGTATTGGGTTTCAAGCAACATGTTTTCTTCCGTAGTAAGTGTTAATGATTTTTTTCGATCATAAACACTTTTAACGCGTTTAAACAAGGCTTCATTAAGGAGTAAATCATTTTTAAATTCTGAAAGTAAAGGTGAAACTTCTTGTGCTATTTTCTGAATGTCATCATTCGTTTCGGCACTGTTGAGGTTAAAGAAAATACCCGTTACGCGATTTAATTGTTCGCCGGTACGCTCTAGTTTCTCAATAGTATTTGTAAACGAAGGATGTTCGATATTTTCAGTAATGGTGTTTATTTCGTCCTTGGTATCTACAATTAACTGCTTTATGGCAGGTAAAAAGTGCTCGTTTTCTATTTGTGAGAAAGGAGCCGTGTTAAAGGGTTGTAATAGCGGGTTATTCATAGCAAATGATAAATGTAAAATGTAAAACAGAAAAAGTATAGTAACAATTTTCTAGGTTCACTTTTTAAATGACTTTTTTTGCAAAGGAAGTATAGTAAAACTAGTACTCAAACTCTTTAATCGCTTTATCTGGGGCGATGATGTTATAAGACTCCCATAGAATTGGATCATATTGTTCAATGGTTTCCAATTCTACTACTTCTTTTTGTTTAAAGTTTTCATAGGTGCTTTCCGAAATCATTTCAGTGTTTAATAGCAAAATTTCATTTTCTTTATTTACAATCGCTTCAGAAAGAATGTCAAACTTTAACTTTATCCTATCTTGTCTATCCTTATTATTTTCAATGAATGTTAACGATCTATTGAAATACGTGTATTGCTTACTATTTACTTTTATGTATTTAGGATTATAATACTTTTTAGTGGTGCTTTTTTGGTAAATAACTAAAACTGATTTTTCGGTTTCTTCATATTTAATTCCTAAAAGAAACTTTAAATTTAATTTTTTGCCTGTTTCACCTTCAGCTAATTTGTAGTCCATCTTTAATACAGCAAATGTATTTGACGAAATGTATAAATCGCCAGTATATTTTGCGCTACCGCGATCTGGTTCAAAAGATAGTACATACACCATTTCATCATTATAGTCAATCGCTTTTTTAATGATGTAGCTATATTTATTGTTATCTGTTATAAAATCAAAATCTGTATTATCACCAAAACTGTATTGATTAAAAGTTGATGATATGTTTCTGCTTTTCTCCTTTAGGCTGATAGTGTCTACTTTTCTTAAAAAGAAAGATTTAAGCTCAACGGAATCACTCATTGGTAATATTCCACTGCGTAATTTAAAAGAATTACTACTCTCTATTTTTTTTGCAATAATACCTAATGCTTTGTTTTGAATGTTATCGGAAGATGTACTTCTTTCTCTATTGAAGAGCTTGGTGCCTTTTTTTACGTCTACTTTAAAAGGGTTTTCAGCGCTTTTATAAATATCTAAATACGTATCATAATAGATGTTAGAGCTATTGTCTTTAGATCTTTTGGAAAAAGAATCTAATTCAGTGTTAATATTTTTTAACGTTTCCTTCTTGACAAAATCAGCTTTTTTAACTTCAAAATCAATATCAATAACATGATTGTTTTGTCTGGTACGTTGAAAAGCCGTTAGTTTTTGGGTTGTTTTCGGGTAATTTTTAGCAAGATTTGCTTTTACGCTGTCAATAATAGTTTCAGGATTCAAATTTTTATCTATCAGATAGACTTTGTCTAATGTGTTTACACTCTGCTTAAGAAAAACTGTATCTTTCTTATTGAAATTTTTTAAGGCGATTTGCTGTTTCTCATATCCCATAAATGAAAAGCTGAGGGAATCTTTAGCAGAAAATCGCTCTGTGTTTATTTCAAAAATGCCTTCCCCATTTGTAATAACCCCGAAGTTTTCACCAATTTGAACCGTTGCAAAAGGAATTGTTTCTTTGGTTTCTGTATCCATAACGAGCCCTGAAACGGATTGCGAAAACAGATAAGAAGGAGTTAGAATTAAAAATAAAAGTAAGGAAAGTTGGAAGGCTTTGTAGTTTTGATTCATAATTTGGTTAGTTTAAATATGAATTTAAAGCTACAATAATTTTAGGAAAACTATTTTATTACACTATTTATATAAATTTTTCTCGGGATTTTACATGATGAGGGAACGGAAAAGCAAATAATATTATTTCCCTTCTCGAACCTTTTTAGCACCTTCTTCCACTTTAAGCTTTAAGCCTTCTTTGTAAGCAACCACTTTATCAAGTACGCATTTGTCTGCACTACCAATAATTTGTGCGGCCAGTATTCCTGCATTTTTAGCACCGTTTAAAGCTACCGTAGCAACGGGTACGCCGCCGGGCATTTGTAGAATAGAAAGAACAGAGTCCCAACCATCAATAGAGTTGCTCGACTTTACGGGAACGCCAATAACGGGAAGTGGTGATAGCGAGGCAATCATCCCTGGTAAGTGTGCAGCACCACCGGCACCGGCAATTATAACATTAATGCCGCGAGTGTGGGCATTTTTTCCGTAATCGAATAATTTATCGGGCGTTCGGTGAGCCGAAACAATGTCTACTTCAACTTCAATATCAAAGCCTTTTAGCATGTCTATGGCGTCTTGCATAACCGGCATGTCACTTGTACTGCCCATGATAACTCCTACTTTGCTCATAATCTTTTTATTTATTTACTAATAACCCGTATCGTCTTCTTTACCTCTTCAGCAACTTTTCGGGCCTGATTGATATCTTCATCTATAATCGTCACGTGGCCCATTTTCCGGAATGGACGCGTTTGTTTCTTTCCGTAAATGTGTGGTGTTACACCATCCATCGCCATGATTTTTTCGATGTTTTCATATTTTACATCGCCGGTATGGTCTTCATCGCCTACTAAATTAACCATAATTCCACCCACTTTACTGTCGGTTTTTCCTAATGGTAAATCTAGAATGGCGCGTAAATGTTGCTCAAACTGATTGGTATAACTCGCTTCAATGCTATAATGACCGCTATTATGAGGGCGGGGTGCTACTTCGTTAACCAAAATTTCATCGTCTTTGGTCTGGAAGAGCTCTACAGCCAATAAACCTACGTGTTTAAAGGTTTCGGACACTTGTTTAGCAACGGCTCTTGCTTTTTCAGCAACTTCAGGTTCTATTCGTGCAGGACAAATAACGTATTCTACTTGGTTGGCTTCAGGATGAAACTCCATTTCAACCACTGGGTAAGTACGAACTTCGCCACTAGGATTACGCGACACGATCACTGCCAATTCATTTTTAAAGGGAATCAATTTTTCGGCAATACACGAGCCTTCAGGCAACGGAATTACATCCTCTGCATCGCGAATCATACTGACGCCTTTTCCATCATAACCGCCAGTGCAACTTTTCCAAACAAAAGGATAATGTAGTTCTTTACGAACAATGGCTTCGTTTAGGTCGTATTTGTCTTTGTAGCGTTTAAAAGGCGAGGTTGGTATTTTATGGTCTTTATAAAATTGTTTTTGTACGCCTTTATCCTGAATTTTTCGAAGTGTTTCAGAAGAAGGATATACAGTAACACCTTCTTTTTCGAGTTTTTCCAAGGCCTCCACATTCACACCTTCAATTTCAAAAGTAAGCACATCGGCTTTTTTTCCGAAGGCATACACGGTGTCAAAATCCATCAAATCACCTTGCTCAAAATGGTCGCAAGCAATGCGGCAAGGAGCTTCGGCACTGGGGTCTAGAACGTTAGTTTTAATATCGTATTTACGCGTTTCATAGAGCAGCATTTTGCCCAGTTGGCCGCCGCCAAGTATTCCGAGGGTGAAAGAGGACGAAAAGTAGTTCATACCTACAAAGATAATAAAAGGGCGTGGGAGTTTTTTGTTTTTTTATATGTTTACTAAAGTTATGAATAACGAAGAAGAAATCTTTTTATGAAAAATGAATTTACGGAGACAATGTCCAAAAGGACGGATAAAGAATTAATACAAATTGTAACGGTTGATAGAAACAAATACCAGTCTGATGCTTTGGAATCTGCCAACGTGGAAATTAAAAACCGAAAGATAGATACAAGCAGGTTTAATGTGGTAAGAGATGAGGCAGAAACACAATATAAAGAGAAAGAAAAGGTGGATAAAGCGACAGCGCCTACCATCCTTCGGTTTGTTAATTACTTAATTGATATTGTGGTTTCCTACCTTGTTGCCATGGTAGTTTTTCTTATTTGTAGTTTGGTGTTGCCAGATCCGGAAAACCCAGTTGTATTGCTTGCTACTATTGTTTTGGTGTTTAGTTCTTTTTTAGCGTATTATAGTATTATGGAGATTAAATGGCAAAAAACGGGTGGTAAGTTTGCTACAAAAACGCAAGTAATTATGGTAAATGGCGAAAAACCAAAAGAAAAAGATATTGTATTGCGGACGTTATGCCGTTTAATTCCTTTTGATTGGGTTTCGTATCTTTTTATGAAAAATGGATTTCACGATGTGCTTTCTAAAACGAAAGTGGTTAAAGATAGCGTTGACTAACCAGTTCTTTTTAAGCTTTAAACACTTTTACAGCATACGCTTCTCATATGCTTTGCAATTAGTATCTTTGCAACTTCATTATGTGGCGATTAATAATGAAGCTATTTTAAAGTAGAGTTTAATAATTAAAAAGATACCCGTTTACACGGGCATTAACATGATAAACATCGTATTATTTGGCCCTCCTGGAGCTGGAAAAGGAACCCAGGCAGAGGTTTTAAAATCAACGTACAATCTGGTACATATTTCTACCGGAGATGTATTTCGATATAACATAAAAAACAACACTGAACTGGGCGACTTAGCGAAAAGCTATATGGACAAAGGACATTTAGTGCCAGATGAGGTGACCATTAATATGCTGAAAGCTGAAGTGGAAAAAAACGAAGACGCCAAAGGATTTATATTTGACGGCTTTCCACGTACCGAAGCACAAGCGGAGGCATTATCGAACTTAATGGATGAAAAAAATTCTCAGATAAATGCGATGGTTGCACTGGAAGTAGATGATGAGGTGCTGGTAAAACGGTTGTTAGAACGCGGAAAAGTAAGCGGAAGACCTGATGATGCCAATGAAGATGTAATTAGAGAACGCATCGCAGAATATTACCGTAAAACGGATATTCTAAAAAACTACTATCAAAAACAAGACAAATACTACGGCGTAGATGGCGTAGGTAGTATTGAAGAAATCACGGAGCGTTTAAGTAAAGTGATTGACAAACTTTAAACCATAAAAGATAAAATGTAAAATTAAAAAGTACAAAGACACTTTTACATTGATGATTTTATATTTATACTTTTAAATTTATACTATGACTGAAGGCAATTTTGTTGATTATGTAAAAGTACACGTTACTTCCGGACAAGGAGGGAAGGGCAGCACGCATTTACGTAGAGAAAAGTACATCCCAAAAGGAGGCCCTGATGGTGGCGATGGTGGTCGAGGTGGTCATATTATTTTACAGGCTAACAAAAACCTGTGGACGCTCTATCATTTAAAATTTAAACGTCACTATAAAGCTGGTCACGGCGGTTCTGGAGGAAAACAAACCAGTACCGGTGCTGATGGGGACGATATAATAGTGGAAGTACCTTTAGGAACAGTAGTTAAAAATACCGATACGGGGGAAACGCTGTTTGAAATGACCGAACATGGAGAAGAGCGCATCGTCGCCAAAGGCGGAAAAGGTGGAAAAGGGAATGCGCATTTTAAATCCTCTACGCGACAAACGCCTCGGTTTTCGCAACCCGGATTAGAAGGTGAAGAAGTAAACATAACTGTGGAACTTAAAGTGCTAGCAGATGTTGGTTTGGTAGGTTTCCCGAATGCAGGAAAATCAACCTTGCTTTCTGTGGTTACTGCCGCTAAACCGAAGATTGCCAATTACGAATTTACAACCTTAAAACCCAATTTAGGTATTGTAACCTATCGCGATCATCAAACTTTTGTGATGGCCGATATACCCGGTATAATCGAAGGCGCAGCCGAAGGGAAAGGCTTAGGACACTACTTTCTTCGCCATATAGAGCGGAATTCAACTTTACTGTTTTTAATACCTGCTGATGCAGATGATATTAAAAAACAGTATGATATTCTGTTAGATGAACTAAAACGCTACAATCCGGAGCTATTAGACAAAGAACGATTGATTGCCATATCAAAAAGCGATATGCTCGATGAAGAGTTAAAAGGTGAACTAAAAACACAATTAGACAAAGAGTTTAAAAATTTGCCGTATTTGTTTATTTCATCAGTAGCGCAACAAGGCTTAACCGAATTAAAGGATCAGCTATGGAAAATGTTGAATAAAGACGTTGAAGCATAGTGATTTTTTACATTTACTTTATGTAACGTCATAACTGCCAGTTTTTTGTAGTTTAAATTTTATATGTATTTTGCTGAAAAATCTTACAGATGGCAAAATATCTACTCAATGTATTATTTTTATTTGTTTCTTTTGTTGGGGTTGGGCAAATTCCTGAAGATGGACTTATTGCTTATTTTCCTTTTAATGGAAATGCTAACGATGAAAGTTCAATAGGCAATGATGCTTCAGTAGATGGAGCGACCTTAACTACTGATAGAATTGGTAATATAGATGAAGCTTATCTTTTTGATGGTCAAGATGATTTAATTTCCGCCCCCGATATTCCCGAATATACATTTACTAATGACTACACTATTTCTGCTTGGGTTACCCCTTCAGAATTAAAATCACAAACCATTGTTCGTAAAGGTCCTATTACCAACGGGCCAAATACAGCGCCTTATTCTTTAAGTTTGG
>Ga0209309_10001243_pt1 | contig 26264 bp, 27 predicted proteins | sample COGITO_mtgs_1204_2_FD_184807 | JGI IMG/M metagenome (GOLD analysis project Ga0209309, IMG submission 184807) | Pelagic marine microbial communities from North Sea - COGITO_mtgs_120412 (SPAdes) (version 2) | ecosystem: Environmental > Aquatic > Marine > Epipelagic ... | reverse complement strand
TTTTTGTGAGCTCTTAAACTTCTTCGATGTTAGTCTACCTAATAAATGTTCGTAATAATGTGTTAATTCGGTGATTTCTTTTGATTCATGATTAAATCCAAGTAAAAAATTAGCAGATATATGTGTCAATTTAGTATCTAATGGTATTATCAAAACTTTTATCCCATTCTTCAAAGCATATTTTTTAAATTTTATATCCATATATCTATAAAAACGAGTACATAATTTATAAAATCTCTTGAAAATCTAAAAGTTTATAAAATCCTTAGAAAAATAAAATTATGTACTCTTTTTAGATAATAATAAATATGTGCTGATATATCTAAAAAGTGATGTATCATTATAATATATGGATATCAAATGATGAAAGAATTTACACCCGAAGATATCAATAAAATTATAAAAACCCAATCAATATGTAGAAGATGGTTAGTATATAAAAACAACATTTATACATTGGTCAAAAAATTCAAAACTTTAAAATCAACATTTCATGCTGTTATTACAGGATATCATATGATTAATAAAGCACCTATCAAGGAAAGCGTATGGGAAGAAATAAATTGTGATATTGTTAAAAATATGTGTTTAATTACTGATTGTGCCAATGGCAATCATGCTTCTGGAAAAGATAATAGTTTTGATAATATAAATTATTCAAATAAATCTACCAAAATAGATGGTACCAATATTAGCATATCTTCGTATCGCTTAACAAGCGTTTGCAATGATGCTAATAATGGAACCCCTTCCGAAATTTTAAAAGAAATAAAAAAAAGGAATAGTTCATTTGATTATTATTCAATATTGATTAGAAAAGAAAAAGAAAAGGGATTAATTGAGTATATGTGGTATATAATTCCAAAAGATTATTATGTATTCAATACTGATAAACTTACGCCAAAAATAGGAAAAAAAGGTAGGAAAACAAATCTAATTGTTGGTTGGGAAGCAAAATATAGCGATATTACATTTTCAATGTCTTCACAATTATGGTATAAATTTAATATAAAAGATGTAGAAAAATATAAAGTTTGTTCTACTGAAATAGATAATAGTAAATCTAAAATTGATTATTCGCAAATATTTCACTCATTTAGGCAATAGTATCTAATCTTTCATTGCATAATTTAACATATTCCACATTTATTTCAAATCCTATAAAATTGATATTTTCTTTTTTAGCTGCCACACATTCACTTCCGGAACCCGCAAATGGTACTACACATAATGTATCATTGCCATTTTTAGATGCTTTAATCAACTTCTCACATAACTCTAATGGTTTCTGAGTTGGATGATCAACTCTTTCTTTTTTTCCAGCACCACCTGCGAGAGCTGATATTTTAATAACATCTCTTGGAAGAGCACCATTTGTATGTGCATTATATATAGTTTCTTTTTCTCCGTTACTAAATCTGCCTTTTGTTGCTTTTCTAACCTTGCCAGCAGCATTTTTCAGAAAGGTGTCTGTATATGGTTCTCTAACATCATCGCGATTAAAATGTGGTTTTTCTTTACTACAACATAATATGCTTTCATGTGTTCTTTGCCAATGATTGAGAGACGGTGTTACTTTATTGGTATAATGCCAAATAATCCACCTTACATTTATATTTATTCTTACTCTGATAAATGCTAATATTTCGCTAAAACCATAAATATATAATGTTCCTTTTGGTTTTAGAATACGAATACATTCGGCTATCCATTCATCACACCAACTAAGATATTTATCCATATCTTGTTTATCACTATCATTTCCAAAATCTTTACCAATATTATAAGGAGGATCACAAATTATAATATCAACGCTATCCGCTTTCATTTCTTTCATGCCTTTAATACAATCTTCATTTATAATAAGCTGTGTTTTTACATTTTCACACACATCTTTGCTTTCATTTTCGGTTTTTAGAGATTCCATTGAATTCGTAATTATATTTATACTATTATTAGAAAATCAATTTTTGTTTTTAAGTAGGTATTTAAAAAAAGAGTACATAATTTATAAAATCTCTTGAAAATCTTAAAGTTTATAAAATCCTTAGAAAAATAAAATTATGTACTCTTTTTTAATATACTATCATTTGATATTCTATATAATTCATTATTGAATGTAAATAGAAAAAAATATAATTTACACTACCAGTATCATTAGCGCAATATATTAATAACAATGTAAATAGCTCATATATCTTAACAATATTACTTAAACTATCAATCTTCAAAACATATAATATAGTATTTAACAATTGTGAAACTATCAAGGTATTCGCACTTATACTGGTATAATATATATAATACAATTGTAATGTATATATAGTATAATAAAATCTAATATCACGAACTAATACTAAATTATCACAATTATTTTTTATGCTATCTATTTTACGGAAATAATGTATAAAGCTACTGCCAAACAAAAATACTGTATTATAGGTTAGATATGATAGATAATACAATATTAATATAAATGATATATTATTATACCCAATATAATACTCTATATCATGTACTATTTTTGTTATACTTATCATCAGATACGATAAATAACCTTTATAGATTTTATTAGATATTAGTGTAAACAAGAATAGCTTTCTAAAACTTTTATTATAATATATTGATAATATACCAAGGCTTTTACCAAAATAATATGCCCATCGCGGATAAACACAATAATGTACTTTCATAATAACTCTTAATTCATCTTGAATATTACCATTATCCGTATATATATAATGGCATTCGCGATGAAAATCAAAAGCTACTATATCACCTTTTTTAACAACTTGTTTTTCTGGCACCATATTAAAACAAGTTGTTACATTGCTATTATCATCTAATCCTATAATTAATCTATAACAAGATGCAAATGGAAAAAGATAATATGGTCCATCTATATGACGCGTATAGAATATTGCGTCGGATGTATTACTATCCTTAACAGACATAGGCGCTGTGACATATATTTCATTCATATCATTTAAGATATCAATACAATTTTCATTTAAATTATCTTTGAACATCTTAATGATAGTATCACTCATCGCAATTTTAGAAAAGGTTAAACAAATATCTGCGGGCAATTTACTATACCACCAATGTGTTGACTTGTCTTTGGAAGGATTTTGAGATATAACCCATTCTCTTAATTTATCCAATTTAGTATATTCCAAAGTTCTTGAAGTTAAAACTCTATTCTTTTGATGTAACCACGGAAAGTAAACTAGCATCTTTTATATAATACTATGTGCGAAATTATTGTTTATTTATTTTTCGCCATAGTTCTATAATTTAATATTTCTATTCTCTGGTAATACATAAGGTATCTCTAAATACTCAAATATATCCTTCTCTGATGTTATATCTGCTGTTGTATCTATGATCTTTTTATTTTTATCCTTAAAACCATACTCTGTCAATGATAGTTTCTTTTGCAAAGCTATGCGTCTCATATATATATTAAATTGATATGAACCTGTAAAGTAAAGCAATGCGAAATAATAATACGAGGGGTCTGCTATCAATATATCTATGCGTCTCGCAGGTAACGCTGGTGCTATCTTACATAGACCCATAAATTTGTTTTTACCATTTGCTAATGTTTCTATAATATAGTTTGATGATTTTAACTCATTAATTAGATTTTTAAGCTCCAAATCTGGTCTATTTTTAATTAAAATATCAATGTCGCCCATATCACTGTTTTTACGCCTATAACTACCAACTAATTCAAACTCTATATTCGAATATGTTTTATTAAATATTTTATTAATTATACTATAATGTTTTTTCCCTTCGCTCATAGGGATTCTTTGTAACATATCATCATAGTATTTTAAGCCTATTTTCTGTTTATCATTTAGCAACTCAGGTTTTGTTTTAAGTTCTTCAAATGAATTTACCTTTTTCATAAGTTCTATGATTTTTACAGGACCAACTCCATAAAGATTAGATAGATTACGTTTTAATGAAAAAGTTTTATCATTTAGTGCATTTTCAACAGCAATCATTTTACCTGTTTCAAAATATTCTTTGATTTTATCTTTAATTTTATCACCAATCCCTTTAATATTGCTAAAACTTTCAAAAGTATCGTGGCTATCAGTAGATAATTCAATAGAACTTATTACTTTATTATATGCACGTGCTTTAAAAGGTTGCTTGTTTAATGTTTCATATTCTTCTAGAATTTTTAGATTTTTAATAATTTCAACCTTATGATCTATTACCGGGGTTTTAATACCAGTATCATTAATACATCTACCCGTCTTAGGATTAATTATTTTACCTTCTGGGCATCCGCTTTTTTCACATTTACCTGTTTCTTGATTTCTTTTTTGGTTTTCTTTGCATATTTTTACGCATCTACCTGTTTTTGGATTTATTTCCTTGCCTTTATCGCAATTTTGTTGCATTGTCTCTTCTTATAAATATAAAAAAATTCTATTCAATTTTTATTTAAATATGTAAAAATATAAACGATATAAATGTGGTATGATTGTGTATAGACGCCTATTTAGTGTCAGCAGACACGGCAGTCGGTGTGAATTTTAAAAGGCGCGGGATGTAATCACCTCTCGAGTATCCATATACTTCTTTCATTTTTTTGCTGTTACGTAATACCTCCTTAATAAATTCCCTGAGTCGTCCAAGTCGCTCACAATCATCAATATTCAAGACCGTCTTATTTTCAACAGCAGCATCAATTTCTCCTTGAAGACTATTGATCTTATTGATGAAGTAAGCCTTTGATGCTTCTACAATAGTAGCATGATATCCCATAGATTCTTCGAGATATTCCAACTCTTTATGTTGCTTAATCAGGTCAGATTTGTACTTAGCTTCTGGTACTTGTTTGTCAAGATAGTTGACGCGCTGTTTGTCCTTCCAAACCTCGGCATTATTTATTTTGCTTTGCATCTGTCTCATTTCAACAGATTCAAGGTGGTTAACATCACGATAAAATGTGAAAAGGCTTTTCAGATACTCAATGTCTAAGACAGAGAGTATGGTATACTTTTTTGCGTACTCGCTTGCTTCTTTTGTTGCCCTTTCGGCATAATCTTTCGCACTACTGTTTAACACTTCCGATGGCTTGGCTCCACGAGATTGAAGGTTGTAGGCGATATAATATTTAGCCAATTCATCATTACCTTTTTCAATACGCTTTTTCATATCTTTATGTATCTTTGCTTCTTTAATGTAGCTAGCATTGATAGTTGTAAGAGCTCTATATGCTTCGTCATACTCATCAACGCACTGGTTATCGTTGGGATTGCGAGGAATTGCAATGCCATTCTCGCGCATATACCTGAAATACTCTGGATTGTGAAGGATTCCAGAAGTTTTAATCTGCATTGTCTTCCAATCAAAAGTAGTATGACACGATACACACCACATCTGATCACACCCAGACGATTTCATTATAGAAATGTTACATTTGGGGCATGGCTTGCTATCCTTCTTGATGAGTTCAGCAGTATCGATATCTTCCTGTTTGCACACATGACCATCTTGTTTGATAGTACGGCAATGCTTACAAGTCTCCTTGTCACATATTGAACACATCCAATTCGCATCAACAAATCCGTTACATTCATTGTTTTCACAAGGATACTTGTATTGCTTGATTGCGCGTTCCTGGACTTTAATACCCTTCAAAACTTCGATTTGCGAATAGTAGAAGCGAATACGACCTCCAACAAGACCCCTGTGTTCAAACTCTTCAAGTGATCCTGGAACAAATTTTTTCTCTTCTACTTCTTTCTCAAAGTCTTTTTCAATTGTTGAGATCGTTTCTTTAACTGCCCTAATATCCTTGCGCTTTTTGACCTCAGGCAGAGAGCGCGGAACAAGGATCATCTCTTCCTTAAAGACAAGTTCCTTGATATCCGTGCGATAAAGCTTGTCAACGAATGACTTGCCAAGGAAACTAACAAGGGTAGACCTCGTAAGCTTCTTCTTGCAGTTCATGCAGTTCTTCTCTGTCTTCTGCGAGGTGTTGATATGATACTTGATACAAGTGGTACAACACTCAAACTCACAATGAGGACATTTATTGATTTGCGACTTAGGTACTTCGGAGACACAAACGAGGCATTCCATCTTGGTGGACGATGTAGAAACAGTTGTGGCCATGATAGCAGACATGTGTGTAGTAGCATAAGCTATATACGGCTATCAATTTTTTTTATACTGGTACAAATGTTTCCGGTACCTTATTTAAAAATTGATTAAATATATAGAACATGTATTAATTAATATGTTATGGAAATTTTATGAAGGCCTTAATATTTAAACATATATCACGTAATAATATTAATTATAAGTAGTTGAATAATATGAAAGATATTAACTTATATGTAACATGTAATTCAAATAAAGAAGAAGAAAACGGGGTTTTTTTAACAAAATTATGGAATTCTCTTAAAGGAAAAAGTATCAAATCAAGAAATAAATACAAAATACAATCATCTTATAATATAAAAGATAATATACTACAAAGTTCAGATAACGAATCTGATAAAACATACAATGAAAATCATATAAGATTCCGAGAGCAAAATGCTCGTAAAGAAAATTCAATTAAATCCAATAATAGTGATAAGCCCAATAATAGTGATAAAAAAAAATATAATAAAAGAGATAAGAGTTTGGATATTGTAAGAAATAAATATGATGAATATGAAATTGTATTGCCATATCAAAGATATATCAAATAAACCTTTTGAAATATTCTATTGATTCGAGGAAGAATCCTTGACTACCCATTATTGATCCCGGTCTCATAATTCTAATATATGCTATTGCTTCCGCGGGTTTAAAATTTAATTTTATTATAAGCCAAACGCAAATTAATATACCTGTTCTCCCTAAACCTGCGCGACAATGAATGGCAATCTTATCTGAATAATCAATATCATTGACAGCATTCATAAACTTTTTAATTATTTTTATAGACGGAACAGAATAATCATCAAAATATAAATCTAGTACATCTATTTCTTGATTTTCAAATATTTTACTATCATAATTATTATCCTTATTTAATCTAATAACCAATTTTACTTTTCTTTTTTTGAGTTCATTGCATACCTCGTGGATATTTTTTTGCGAAGGACATCTCATTGCAATAAATTTATTAGCAATTATATTCATATCTCTTTGAGAAAAATCTGTTAGATATTCATAATCTTCAATATCAAAGTTATTTAATTCTTCAATATCATTTTTATATACGAAACTTATTGATCGCAAACAATCCATTATTGAAGAATAATACCCACCCCATTCAGATATACAATCTATAAAATAGCATGGATGATCATTAAATATATGTAATATATCAAATATAATCTTGTCAACGCATATGTTTTTTTTAATTATCAAGTAACAACCCATCATAAAAACAGCATTTAATAAATAAGCATTATTTTTATCATTTAATAAATAAATATAATAAACAATATTTCTATGTAAAAGTTGCGAGCTATGCATTTTGTCATCAATAAAATCGCAGAAATTTATAATGCTACCAATATTCATTGGCCCGTAGTCATTTTTTAATGGAATATATGATTCATGAAATTCCGTTGAAGTAATATAATCCTTGCTATTTTTAATAATTTTTAAAGTTTCTTCTTCATTTTTATGAATATCTAGATATAATCTATCACAAATAGAATACATAAAATAAATAAGTAATTAATATATAATATGATATATATTATTATATCATTTAACCTTTTGAATATAATATTAGTATCCCTATTATTTATAAAATTAAATAAGGTAGTCGTAAATATTAAAAAGTTGGATTATAAAATATCAAACTACCTATCTATTCGCGATGATGCTTCTATTAAAAATATTAGCAGAGTTGATAGTAACGAAAGTAATAATTCAAACACATGTAAGTATTTTATTGATAACATATCTAAATCTGATGATATTTTATATAGAAAGAATAAAAATATAAGTAGTGGAACATTATTTGATTTAAATACAATAAAAAAAAGAGAAAATTAGAAAGCGATGAGATATAACATTTAAACATAAATATTACTAATTATTATTATGACAAATTATAACAATAAATCAGATAGGCTTGCTATTGTATTAGATATTGCAAAAAAACTCAAAAATTATAAGCTAAAAAATGGCAGTACATTAAATTTATATAATCCGGAATTATGTTCTTTTATTGAAGAGTATAAAAAAATAACAAATGAATATATAAAACAAGATGAAGATGATATAAAAGACTATAAGGGTACTTTGCTATTCGAAGAAATAAATAAAAACATAGAATATATATTACCTGCTAAGAAATCTACTGCTCCATTGTTTGTGATTAGGTATTAGTCTTCAAGAATATTGATGCCTGCGAAGTTTTTGATTATATCTTTATCTTCGTTAATAGGCTCGCGATATTTATCGTTACCCAGCTGTTTGCCGTTATGCTTAGCTACGATATTCTTAGCACATTCTTCCATTTTCTTGCAGATTGTGCTATTTATCCTAGAACAGAATACCTGAGTTTTAATGGGATTATCTACCCAACTCTTAATACGCCCAGTAATACGACCGAATAACTGATATAGATTATCATTAGTGATTTTACTATATCCAAGGATGGCAGTTGTAAAAGCACCAAGGTCCTTTGAAACGAGCGTCTGTCCCATCCCCACACAAAGATATCCCGTAACAACTAATGGTCTATTGAATATCATGTTTTCGTGAAGGTGTAATGCTATTAAGTCGCCTAATTCTCCTGATTTGAGGACCAAATCAATCTTTGCGATTTTGCCTTCTTTATCAAGATAGCAAATATTTTTTTCAACCCCGTTTAGTATTACTACTACTGTATCGGGATTTACACGCATGACCATTGAACGAATCATGTTGTGAGTTTTGCGTTTACGCGTAGCTGGAATAAAACTGCGAGAACCTTCGGCTAAGATTTCCGGATTCTTGTAAATTATTTCTTCGGCATATTTGATGTTGTATAGCTCATTATAATAAAGGTCTTCTTCATTTGAATCATCTTCTAGAACAAACTTGGAGTGATGAAATGCCATATCTTCCCAACCAACATAGTTCTTTTCGTTATGTTCTGCTATGTTGATAATAGTGATTTTGCTCCAATAGTCATCAGGGTCTTCGTTGGATTTATTCCAGAGAACATCAGGAGTAGCTGTCATTGCCATGATACCATGGACAATATCATAATCATCCATCTTCTCAATATTTCCTCGGATATCGGCCTTCTTAGACTTGATATACTTGTGGAGCTCGTCAAAATACACGAAGCTACGCGTGATAGTTGTTTCGTTGTTGTTGAGGAACTCCATGTATTTGAAGCAGTCGTCGAAACGCCTGTAATTGCTGCATGCAACAATAATTTTGGGCATTTTGGCCGGGTCCTTGGAAAAGCTGATAAGCTTACAGAGACTATCAATGTGAGTTAAATCTCCCTTATAGGTAGAAGCGAAAATAGCAACCGAATTTTCACCATGTTCCTCTTTAATATCACTAAGTCTGTTCGCGAACTGTTTATTGTTGAGGAGAGTGTTCATGGTGAGAACAAAGTGAACACTCCTGCCTTTCGTGGGATCGTGCTTAATTTCATCTAAGATTTTGTTGATGGTAACAAAGGTCTTACCCATCTGGGTAGGGAGGATGCAAAGCTTGAACTTGTTCTGTTCAGTCATACTTGATAGTGTGATGCCTGTAAAAGGCGGTTATAGCTATCAATTTTTGAAAAAATCAGAACAATTCTGTTCTGGGATAGCTTGACTAAACCAGAATCTATATGAAAAATAAATATTATATATATATATTAGAGAAATATCTAATAGTGCCAAAAAAAGGCAATGTTAAAAAAATTGTTAGTAAACAAGTCAAAAAAGATAAACAACAAAATAAGGGGGGAATGCTTCCGTTCAAGGTGCCTTCGTGGATGACGTGGGATCGTTCTAAAAAAAGCCAGAGCAGTAATGCTGAAACCCAACCTGAAACCCAACGTTCCAATATCGTTATAAATCTAGATGTAAGTAAGATATTGAGTGACCAATTTACTTTACAAAAAAGCATTGAATTATCCACTGATATAATTGAATTTATATATACAATTATGTCCGAACATGAGTTTACAGAAGTAGAATATATGCACACTAATAAATATATTGATATTCAATCTGATAGTAGTAGTAACCCACTTGTGCTAGAATCCAACAAAATATACAGTCAAAAGAGCCTTGCAGATATGAAAGATAAGAAAGATAAGTTAGTACCTAATAAATATACTTTTGCAACGTATGATATTCTACCTGGTGGTGTCGGCGACACTCGCGACGAAATTGGCGCAAGAAAATATAAGTTTCCAACAAACTTAAAATTTATAATTCTTGGAAAAGAAATACCTGAAGCTAAATTAATAAAAATAAATGAGAAAAAGGAATCATTTGAAAAAGAACTAATTAATAAATATACAAAGGTTACAACGGATACTATAAACCAAATTGAGATTGATTGTGATATCGAACTACTCGATAATGATTATACCTTTAATATTTGGCAAAAATTAGAACAACTTAGAATTCTTAACGATCTTAAAGATAAAGATCTTAAAGATCTTAAAAAACGAAAAAGTAAAAATACTTATTATATTGATACTCTTTTATCTAGTAGTATATTATATGTTTTACAAGAGGGTTGTATTCAGCTTTCGAATAAAGTATTAAATGAAGAAATTGAAAGTATTATATATGTAAGATCTTCTTTGATGAAGGCATTTCCCAAAAATAAATTTTGGTCCAATAGAGATAATATTATGCCAGGTACCGATGTTAAAACTATTGATACTGATGCAAATGATTTAAAAACTTTTGCTATAACTAAAACGAAATATGAAGACCATGGCATGCTGGATATTCATATTAATGAGATTGTATTCCCAAAAAAATTAATATTTAAATTAACTCCTGTCGGGAAAAATACTGAATTAGCTTCTGATAAATTACAAAAATTCGCAAAAATAATTAGTGATAATATTAAAAAAAGGCTTGATAAGTATTTTAATTCTTTATCAATTGATGATTTGCAAAAAAAAATTTCTGATAAAAAAGAAACGCTAAATAAAGAAGTATTAGAACTTACTACATATTTAAATGAGAGAATAAGCTCTGCATATAAATGGGGTTGGCTTGTTAAAACTAGCTTAAATGAAATGAGAATAATTATAAAAGAATTAAAAAAATGTGAAGCACAACCCGGTGAAGCACAACCCGGTGAAGCACTTCTTGGTGAAGCACTAGGAGGCAAAAAACATTCAAAACGAGAAATTCTAGGTAAAGTGATGATAATCTACAAAATAAAGGGAGATCGCAAGGAATATGTTAGACATAAAGGTAAGCTAATTACTATTAAAGATTATAAAGCATTAATAAAACAAAAAGTAAAGCCAAAGAAAAAGAGTACATAATCTTATTTTTTTATAATTTTCAAGAAGTTTAAGAAAGTCAAGAGATTTAGAGAATTATGTACTCTTTTTAAATAGAAGTAATAGAAGTATACATAATAATATTAGAGCAGTTGGTAATAAAAGTAGCCATGCTATGTAACATAATTGTAATAGTTTTAAAGAAACCTAACCAGAATCTATATGAAAATTAAATATATTTATATATATTAGAAAAAAAGCTAACAATGCCAAAGAAAGGTAATGTTAAAAAAAATGTAAGTAAACAAGTTAAAAAAGATAATGAACAAAAAGGTGGTGGTGGTTCAAAAGATACAAATACCGTGAAGGTGGTAATCGCTTTTAACAATAAGACTGGAAAGTTTCTTTTTCCCGTTCTAGAACAATGGAATACAACCCAACAAATAAAAGATTCTAATTATCCTAATTATAATTCAGAAGATAATGAATATTATATTGATTCTTTTGTATCTAGAAAAATATTAGAAGTTTTACAATCTCATGGTGATAAGTATGAAAGTATTGTATATGATGGTACAGACACACAGACAAGCCAAGACCCAGAAATAATCAAGGAAGGCAGCTCCTGGCGCTTCCTTTTCACAAAAGGAATTGATAAACCTAATGAAGTTAAAAAACATTCAGATATTAAAGAATGTGATATAAAAGATTTAAATACTTTTGCTATGATTAGAAATCATATAGATAAAGGGAAATGGGATGACAGCGTGTATTCACCTAATCATATTATATTACCATATAAATTAAATTTTAAATTAACTCTAAAAGAAGGCGAAGATGATAATGAATCACAAACTCTCGAACAGCGTATTAATGAACAAATTGATGATAAAATTAAAGAGAAAGTTAAAGAGTTAGAAAGCAAACATGAAGAAAATAAAAAAAAATTAGCAGAATTGGAGAAAAAGTATGAAGCTGAAAAGCCAGCGCGTGATGCTAAAGAGGCAGCATTGAAGAAACAATTAGAAGAAGAAAGCAAACAGCTTATAGCTGAGAATAAAAAAAAAGCAATAAAAGGAATGGAAGATACAAAAGAACTTAGTAATTATTTATATGAAAAATTTGGCGATAAAAAAGAAAAAGAATACAGACAATGGGAAGTCTTGGTTGAATATGACTTTGAAAAAATGAAAAAAATTGTAGACAAATTAAAAACACTAGAACAAAGAGAAATGGAAAAAAATATATCTTTACAGATGATACGCGATAAGGATGAAGAAGATAAGCATCGCGGTGGCGCCAAAAAATCCAAAAAATTACCTAAGAAAGAAATCCTAGGGAAAATGATATCTATATATAAAATACAAGGAGATCGCAAAGAATATGTTAAGCATAAAGGTAAGCTAACTACTATTAAAGATTATAAAGCATTAATGAAACAAAAAGCAAAAAAGCCAACTAAACTAAGCAAAAAAAAATAATCATTATCTCCTAATTCTTTATTTTGAGTACATAATCTTATTTTTTTATAATTTTCAAGAAGTTTAAGAAAGTCAAGAGATTTAGAGAATTATGTACTCTTTTTAAATAGAAGTAATAGAAGTATACATAATAATATTAGAGCAATTGGTAATAAAAGTAGCCATGCTATGTAGCATAATGGTTATAGTCTTAAAGAAACTAATATTTGTATGATTTATATATGGATTAAGATTCCAGGATAATATAGCAAATGCAAAGTATATTAAAGATACAGCTAATACTGTAAAGTAGCGACGAAATTTATGTAAATCCATATTGTAATATGCATAAAAGATAGAATAATATAATGCCAGTTGTACAACAACAATGTCAATATACATACGCCATTTTTCTTCTGGTTTAGACCAAAATAATATAGAAGTTATAAAAACGGATATTGCAGGTATACTTGCATAATATTTGCCTAAATATATAGCAGTCATAAAGCTAAATAAAGCAAGAAAACTAACAGCTATCATATATTTATTCATAATTATATATAAAAAGAATATAATATAATATATAAAAATGAGGTCACAAATTATATATTCGTTACTATTCTTAGTAAATATTGTACATGGATTTACATCTGTAAATAATCTAAGTGGTTTAAATACAATTAAAATTAGGAAAACTATAAGTAGTTATAATAAAATGGGAACTATTAAAATGGCAATTGAGAATGGTGAATATAAGACACCGAGACGATATGCTTTATTGTATGGAACAACAGCATCATTGTGCTTTTTAAACTTATTTCAAACCATTAAGAATCCACAAAATAATTTGAAAATTCTAGAAAATGTGCAAAATAGATTGTTTAAAGATGCCACGCCATCAATCTGTTATATTAGTACCGAATATGGAAGTATGGCCGATAAATATAATTTAAATAAAGATGATTTGCCGAAAGGAGTAGGTTCGGGATTTGTATGGGATGATTCTGGACATATTATTACAAATTTTCATGTTATTAATAAAGTTGATAGTGCAATTGTAACTATAACAGATAAAGATAATAATAAAAAGGAGTATAAAGCTAAATTAACGGGCGTAGATCCAGATACTGATTTGGCTGTTCTCAAAATTGACTTAAAAGACAATGAAAAGCTTAAATCTATTAAATATAATAAAGATGTCAACCCAGTAATAGGACAATTTGCATTTGCAATTGGTAATCCATTTGGTCAAGATCATACATTGACGACGGGTATTGTTTCTGGAACTAATCGTGAAATTACAGCACCGACTGGTAGAAAAATCAATGGAATTATTCAAACAGATGCAGCAATTAATCCTGGAAATAGCGGAGGTCCTCTATTAAATAGCGATGGTGAAATTATTGGAATTAATACAGCATCGCTTGGAATGGGCGTATCGGCTGGAATAGGATTTGCCATTCCAATACAAAGAGCCGTAAAATCTATTAAAGATATTATTGATACTGGATTTGTAAAACGCGCTATTTTGGGAATCTCTTACATGGAACGCAACCCAACAATTGTAGAGTCTGAGAAAAGTGGTGTGCCGATTATTGACAAAGGAGTATTAGTATTAGATGTTCCAGAAGATTCTCCTGCTTTTGAAGCGGGTATTCATGGAGTAACAAGAAATGATAAAACAAAAAGGGTAGAACAAGTTGGTGATATTATTATAGAGATTGATAATAAGGCCATAAATAGCCCGAATGATCTAAATAAAATTCTAAAAGATTATAAGCCTGATGATATTGTTGATGTTAAATATATTAGAAATAAAGAAGAAAATACAACAAAACTAAAACTAGGAAGTTATAAAGGAACTACATTTACACAATTGGAGAACGAACGTGGAGATGAATTTGCAAAAAAAGAAGGAAAGGAAGTTAATATTCCTCTTAAAAACTTGGAACCTAAAATAGAGCCTAAATTAAATTGATACAATAATCTAAAATCCCTACTCTCATATACTCAAAGAAATATTTGGGTTTACATCTATCATATCCGTCTTTGTATATAGCTTCATGGGAATAATACTTTTTAATTGATTCCACGATATTTCCAATACATGAAATATAATACTGCCTTTTTTTCCTATTAAAATCATTTAGTTTTTTAACGACACAATTTATATAATGAACATAAATATATAACATAGTTAATTTGATAAATATTGTTGTATTGTGATAACAATCGATATCGATAGTATGTTTTATTTTTTTAACAATATCATTAATACCAATTCTATATGTATAATTAAATTCTAAATTTTCTAAATTTTGAATAACATCAATATATTTCTTATTGTTCAAGAATATATTTATGGAATATAACTCAAAATGTGATATAATATAATTATAGCGATAATTAACAATATTGCTAGAGTATTTACCAATGTCGTTAAATATTGGTGTATTATACTCTCTAAAAATTGTTAGATTTGAATCATATACTATATATTTATAATAGTCTTTAAAGACATCTATATTTTTTTTTAAATCAAAATAATATTGTTTGCATTTAGATATAAAAGTCCCCTTAGATACTTTATGTCCATATTTCATAAAGAATAATTTATCGTAAAAGTTATAAGTAATTTCGTCAGATTTATTATTGTGTTCGTAAAAGAAATGATTATATATTATTTCCGTATTCTTGATTTTATTATATGTGATATCATTAACATTATTTGGGACGGGAATAATATGTGTATTAAAATAATACTTTAAATTAGAAATTGTATAATAACTATCGCTAATTATGAGTTCAAATGATTTTTTATTTAATTGATTGAATGTTCTCAATAATATTGAGTTTGAAGTTTTTAATAAATAAAGTAATTCATTATAATAATCTTTGCAAGTCAAGGCAAGATTTATAATATTTTCTAAATTATCCAAGTTAATAGTTATATGCGGCAATGCCAAGATATCAAAATCTTTTAAGGAAATATTATGATACATATTTTAATAATTTATAAAAAAAATCAATTTTTATTTTGGTAACAAATAGCAACTATCAATTAGCACTTTTTCATCAATTTTTTTGAACACCCAACGATATATTACATAACACATATTATTATTATTATTATTACTTTCGGGATAATACATATCGTTAAATTGAATACTGTTATAAATCATAGTTTTATAATCTGCCTCTACTTTTACATCAGCACTATAATAAGATATGTTAAAATCTGTATCAAAATAATAATTATCATTGTAATCTAGAATACTATAATCGTGAAATTTAGCTAAAAGAATACCATACTTACTATTATTAAATGTTTCAATTAGTTTATCAGTACGCTGGGACTTAATGGGATTTGATTGTGCACAATATAATTTTAGATTCTCCATTGAATCAATAGGATTATTATTTTTAAAACTGGTTAAAACATTATCTAAAACTTGCTTAATTTGTTTAATTTGTTTATCTTCATTTTTATAAATTTCTGATGTATTTTTTGAACCGTTTTCAATTTTGGCCTTTTTTCCTAGTTCGGGTAAATTAAAAGCTTCTTTTTGTGCATCTATAATTTCAATAATACGATTTGCTTCCTCTCTCAATACTTCGATACTTTTCTCCTCCGCGCAAGCAGGGCTAATAAATAACGGGCTAATGATAAATGGTATATATTTAAAACAATCTCTTCTTTTCAAGTTAATGGCCGGTTTACATTTTTTATCATTGCTAAATAATTGCATATTTGATGTAAAACCATAAGTACAATTTACTAACAATAAACTAATAATAATATTCTTTAACATTTATATTATAAATAAAAATAAGTTTTATATATATTTACATAATATCATAAGATCGTAATTGCCCAATATCATATTCTTCTTTCACATCTATTTTGAGATTTTTGAGCATACTATTATAATCATCTCCACTAACTTCATTTCCCGATGGAAAAATCACGCCTTTAACGGGATTTTTTAGCATTTTATCAATTGATAAAGGTTCATTATCATTTTTGTAGTCTTCTCCAAAAAAACATTCCTTAACACTCTTTCCCATTTCTTTGCATGTTTTGAGCGATTTAAACATATCTACGGGCTGTGCAGTATCCTTATAATAAACTTCAAATGTTTTCTTAGCTCCGTTATTTGTATCAGCCGCAGCAACAAGAACATCAGCTAAATCCATTCGTGAAATTATCCCACTCTTGGATACTCCTTGATTAAATTCTACTTCTTTTACACCTCTGCGCTCACCCGGCGATAACATACCCGGTCTAACAATTGTATAAGTCATATCACTTGGGGTATTTTCATATAATATACGTACGCGCTCTTCCCCCACTTGTTTCTTAAAGCAACTATCACAGCTTGCAAATCCTCTGTCAATGGCTTCTCCATAGTCTTCCTTGCCTTTTTGGCATTTTGCACAAATAGACGAAACAATAACCAATCGTTTGACACCACAGCTAATGGCTTCTTTTGCTACATTTACCAAACCAATATCTTCAACATTATAACTTGGTTCGGCAACTGCTCCATCATCTTCATTTTTTTTCATATCATCATAGCTTTTTGTCCCGGGCGTACCTGTTAGTTTTACTTTTGGACGCGAAGCAGCGCAATAAATAACCGAATCAGCTTTTTTCATAATATTTTTTAAACTATCTTCATTAATTACATCAGCGATAGCAGAAGTAACCTTATTTTTATCTTTAATATTATCAATAACTAATGTGTTAATCTTAGCATGCTCTCTATCAACAATATTAACTTTACGTCGCGTAACAGCTACGACATCAAAACCTTTTTCTAATAGAGCTCTAACAGTATCACCACCAGTATATCCAGAAGCTCCAAAAACAACAGCTCTTTTTGGAATAGCGTTGGCCTTCGCGGGATTTGTCAAAATAGTTAACGCAGTATATGAAGCCGGTGGAGCTAATTTAATGAAATTTCGCCTACTAACATCATTTGAAAATCTGGATTTTAATTTGGTAATATCAGGTGTGTATCTTTCTATTTTATTATAATTAATAGTATTAATCTGTGTAAAAGCATATCCGTATACAGAAAGTGACAATAATATAAGTTGTTTAAGCATTTTATTTATTATAATAATATATTTTTATATATAAAACTATTAATTAATTATCATATAATTATGATAAATATTGCTTTTTGGTCTAATCAATTGGGGGAAAGAGGAACAGAAATAGCAATGTATGATTATGCATATTATAATCAAACAATATTGAAAAATAAGTCATATATATTTTATGAAAAAAATAACGAAAATAATAATGTGGAAGTTATCAATAAGTTTGCTAGATATTTTCACATTTCCGGTGTTGATAATTTTAGTAATGTGGACAATTATCTGATTGAAAACGATATTAAAATAATTTATATTATAAAATCTGGACATAATGATGGTAGATTAAGTAATGTAGCAAAAAATATTATTCATTGCGTATTTACATGTAATGAACCGCATGGAGATGTATATTGTGCCGTATCAGATTGGGTCAAGAATAATAAAAGGGGTAATATAAATGCCAATAAAATTTTAACATTACCGCATATAGTATCATTGCCAGAACATAATAAAAATATGCGGGAAGAATTGAATATACCAGTTGATGCGAAAGTATTTGGTAGACACGGGGGTTATAATACTTTTAATATCAATGTGGTTAAAAACGCGGTATATGAAATTGCTTTAAATAACAAAGATATATATTTTTTATTTTTAAATACCGAGGAGTTCTGTGAAAAATTGCCTAATATTATACATTTGGGTGCAATTATAGATTTAGATAATAAAAGAAAATTTATAAATACGTGCGATGGAATGTTATGGGCAAGGTCAGACGGAGAAACCTTTGGGTTATCAATCGGAGAATTTTCAATATGTAATAAACCGATAATAGCTTGTAAAACGGGTGATTTAGCTCATGTTGAAATATTAAAGGATAAAGGTATGTGGTACAAAAATATACAAGAATTAAAAAATTTAATTATAAATTTTAAAATAGATAAAACAGTTGATTATAATTTATATAGAGATTATGAGCCTGAAAAAATAATGAAGATATTTGAAAATATTATTATGTACTTAAAATAATATTTTATGTTTATAATGTATAGAATATACTATAACATGTATGTCAAAGGTGAAAAAGAAAATGTATGTGGTAAAGATAAAACAATTTATACTTTAAATGGAGAAAAATTTATAAAGCAAATAGGAAAAAAAGGTGACGTTTACGTATCTCTTGAAAAATATATTAAAAAAAAGAAGGATAAAGGAGAATGCTTAAATCCTATTGCAGATAAGAGATTAGCGGTTTTAAACAGAATATTTAAGAAAAGCTCATCGGTAAAACCAGTGCTTAGAAAGAGTTCTTCAAAACGCAGAACTAGTTCGTCAAGGCGTAGAGCGAGTGAAGCGCGTAGAGCAAGCGCAGCACGTAGAGCAAGCGCAGCACGTAGAGCTAGTTCGTCAAGACGTAGAGCAAGCGCAGCACGTAGAGCTAGTTCGTCAAGACGTAGAGCAAGCGCAGCACGTAGAGCTAGTTTGTCAAGACGTAGAGCTAATGCTGCGCGTATAACTAGTTCTTCATTTAAATTATCAAATGGTCTCGTTAGGTCGCCTTTAATAGTGCGACCAGTGAGAAGATTTACATTATCTAATTCAAAAAAATCAAAGAATAGTGCTATCTCAGGTAAAAAACCATGCAAAAAAGATTGCGTAAAGGATGATAAAATATGTAATTATTCAAGTGGAAGATGCGTTAAACCCAAAAAAGAGAAAAATGTAATTGTGAAAAAAGTACCACTTGATAAAATAGGCGTAAGACCTTGTAAACAAGATTGTACAGCTATAAATAAGATATGCAAAATAAGTTCAAGAAGATGTGTTAACCCTCCTAAACAAAAACCTATTATAACTGGAAAAAATATAAAACCTTGTAAAAAAGATTGTGTAGAGGATAAAAAAATATGTAATTTTGCAAGTGGGAGATGTATTAAACAAAAAAATTGATATATATATATTACAAATAAATATAATAATGAAATTGAATACTCTTTACGATGAACTAAAAGATATTATTGTTAATAAAAATAATGATTATATTAAAATGATGAATTTTGAATCATCAACACCTAGATCATTAGTAGCGGCATTTGATGGGATATATAATACATTATCAATAATCAATTGTAATAACAAATACAATATTACAATTGAAGAATATGTTAATAAGCCAACTGTTAAAAAAATAATTTTAAAAAAAAATAATAATAATATAATTATTAATAATACATTGGATTATGATAAAAATAGATTTACAATAACCGCCATATATAGTGATAATATCATATCTACTTATTAGATAATAAATATATAAATATATAAATATATATAATGGATCAAATTATAGAAGTTCAATCTGATACAATGGATATATGTAATAGTGGGGATGAAGATATTGTAAATACAAATCACGAACATACACCTAATATAGTTGTCAAAGAGCTTGAAGATAAAGTGAGAGGCGCCATGACTAAAATGCATGAAATTATTGCAAAAAAAGAAAAAGAAGAAGAGTCCTTGAATTTATTAAAAAAAGAAGTTGAAATAATAAAAAGAGATGAATTAGAGTCTCTTAAAATTTCTAAAAAGATATTGGATAATAGATTAATGAAATGTCTTGATGAGCAAACTAAAAATATAATAATTGCAAGGAGGTCGTATCATAGTATAAATAATCAATATTGGTGGTCATCTATTTTTATTTTGATATTTTCTTCAACAATTACATTTATCGAAGCAGTAAGATTGATAATAGAAAATACTGAGAGCAAAAAGATAAAGGTGCTAACATATGCAATAAGTATATCTTCTATGTTTATTGGGATATTGATAACAATAATAACAGGTTATATAAAATTCAATGATTATCAAAATAAATTAGAAATAATTAGCAGTCGCCTATCATTATTATTGCAATATCAAAAGAAATTTGAAGTAATTAAGTTTCAATTATCAACATATTCCCTGCCAAAAAACAAGGATAATAACGAATTGGTTCAATGCAGAAAACACAATTGTATAACAAAAGAAATTCTAAAAGATTTCAGTAATAATCTTAATAAATTAGAAGAAGATATTCAAAATAACGAATTATTGAAGTATATTACTGATAAAAACGAAATTAGATATTATAGAGAATATGTAGATACATACATTAAAGACATTATGTATAATAATTACATAAAAACATTGACATCATATGTAGATAATGACGATAATGATGGTGTAGATACTGACGATGAAGTAGAAAAGAAAAAGCAAATATTGGAAAGAATAACAAGCATAGCTAATAATAAAAATAATAAAAATATAAAACAGATAATTGATTATAACATTTTCAAAGATATAAAGGATTTAAATGAATTAAAAGAGAGAAAAGAATTAAGCGAAAAAGAGAAAAGATATAGCGTATAAATATTTGATTATTGACATTTATAATATAAAATTTTTATATATAATAATTATATAGAAATGTCTGGTAATACAGAAGAGCTTGATTTACTTAAAGAATTAGGTAAAATATTAGATGATATACATGATTTTGCCGATAATAATATCGCAAAACCAGTAAATAAATTTACAGATGATAATATAAAAAAACCATTGAAAAACAACTTAAATATAAATTTATAGCGAATAGTTGAGGATTTTATCATCATACATTTTTTTTATTACAGCATGCATATTTATTACATCGTATTTAGAATTGTGTGCATTTTCTAGTTCCTTATCAAATGCGAATTTATATATTTCTTTTAAAGAAGGGTTTTTATGCCTACCGTATTGATTAATAATTTTTAGAATACCCTTACAATGCTTCATTGTACACAATAGCTCTTTTTTATTAATTTCTTCAATAATATGCATTTTATCGCGTCTATATAATTCTGATTTAATTACATTAATATCAAAAGCTATATTATGTGCTACAATATGTGTTACTGATTTTAGATTTTCATAGAATATATCAAAAGCTTTATCAAAATCAATGCCTTTATTAATAGATATTTCATTAGTAATACCATGAAATTGCGAATTAGCAATATCAAATTTATCTTTTTTAATTATATAATCGTGTATTTCTAATTCATTAAATTTATTATCTGTTATCATATATGATAATTGGACTATACGAGCTGAATCATAACGATTAAGAAGCGTATAACACGGATATTCACCCCATTTTAAATTTAAATTTTTAGTAACAGGTAGTCCAATTGTTTCAGTATCAATAAATAAAGCCATTTTTATAATTATAATTATAAATATCTTATATCAATTTTTAATAATATTTGATAGTACTTTATTATAAAAGTAATCTACGAGAGTTTCCCATCTATAATTTTTAAGGATATTTTCTCTACCATTTTCTCCGTGTTTTTTTGCTAAGTTAGGATCACTAAAATATGTCCAAAAACCATTTGCAAAATCATGCGGGTCTGTTAATTCAGCTTTGCCACCAATACCGTTAGATTTATTGTCTAAATAATAATAAAATTTAGGTTGGACTGGTATAGAATTATCTTTTGATAAATATTCTCTAATGCCGCCGACATAAGAGGATACCTGTGGTTTCCCGAGACCCAAACACTCAAATACAGTTAATTCGTACCCCCCACCATTACAATTATTGCAACCAACGTCACAAGAATTATATAATATATTTATTTCTCTATCTGATAGTTGTTGAGGCGTTTGTACTTCTACAATAGTTGATTTTACATATTCGAGTGGTACATTTCTAAATTTGACTTCATTTTCCAAGACATCCCATAAATTCCAATAAGCATCTATTGATGTCCCAACTATAAGTTTTACAGGACGTTTTGTGTATTCGTTAGTAATTAAATCCTTACAATTTTCAATATTAGCTTTATAATGCATTTCAACAAATTCAACCCAAGCAATTATTGTATGATCCCAGCATTTTCTAGGTTGATTTCTATTTAAATTTAATACCATAAAATCATCATCATTATATTTAAAATATGTCCTAGCAATACTTTTTGGTATAGGATAATAAGAGTTTGTATCAAATCCGTGTGGAAAAGTATAAATAGGTAAGTCATTTTTAATTCCCAATTTTCTGGCAATATCCTGCCAATAGGGTGTAAAAGCAATTATAGCATCAAAATGTTTATTTAATAATTCAATATATGCTTTTTTTTGATAAGGGTATACTTGGTCCATGTATGAAACAAGTTTAAAGTTTTTTCTTTGGCTATTACATTCATTAATAATAGTACTTGTTAATGCTGTTGTAATCATATTATCGTTAAATATTATGATTATATCTTGTGGATTTTTTTTGATATAATCGCCAATTTCTTTTTCCCCAAATCCACTTCGTTTAGGATTTTCTGTTGACATAGCATCATGTATCTTGACATTTTTTGGAATATTATCACGTAGACCTTTACCATTTGTATTAGCAACATTTTGAAAACCGTAAATAGTTAAATCAATATCTTTATATTCGCCTAAATATTTTGCAATATAATATACAACTTTGGAATATCCATTACTTGTACCAATAGGATAAGTCCCACATAACATAACTCGTGTTTTGTTTTTCTCTGGTGGAGTCCACCAGTTAATAGATTTCTTTTCGGTTTCTTCGCCAACAATTATAGTATTATTAATAAGATCCGATAAATTAACTGTCATTATTAAATCATAATTATACTATAAATCTTATATATCATTTAAAAATTAAATATTTTGCTGCGCCATATGTTGAGGTATATGACTTTGCATATGATTATAATTAAAAGGGCTCATTTGTTGATGCGGTTGAGGTAAATTCATAGAATACATCTTATTATTAATATATGGTTCCAACATATGTGTGGTTTTTTTCATGCCGATTTGAATAGATAATTCAACTAAATAATCACACAATAATATAATTATTCCTCCTATAAATAGTATTATAAAAACATTGATTATCAAATTAATATTATTCTGCGCTTTTTTATTTTCTTCAATACTTTTTGATAATATAACTTCTCTTTTTTTAAGTTCCTCTATTTCTTTTTCTAATATACTCGTCCTATTATCATTTTTTTGCGGTTCATTATATCCACCAGAACCCATTGTGTTAGAAAACTTCATTTGATTAAAAAAAGCATTTTTTTCATCGCCATCAATTTTTAATTCTAATGCTTTTAAATATTGGAGTGCATCGGAAGCCTTTTTCCTTTCTTCTGGGCTAAGATTAAAATCAGAAGAATTTAATAAATTATTGCCATTTTTTAAAACCGTACTCGTATATTCATTTGTATTATTATTTGTATAAGATACACTATTATTATTTGGCATATAATTAGCTAATTTATTATTAGGATTATATTTAACCTCGTCGTTTAAGTTATTAATATCAAAATATTGTTCTAAATCTTCGTCATAATAAGGCATAATATTGTTATTTGAAGCCATATTAGACATATTGATATCTTTTGGTGAATTAAAATTCTCTTCGGTATAAACTTTCATCGCATCATTGAATTCTTTTTTACAATCACCTGTTATAGGTATTGTATATATTGGTGATTGTAATGGAGCACAATTTTTACTTGCATTTTTAATATATTCTTCATAATCTTGTATTTTTTCACTAGATGCAGATAATTTACTCATTTCAATATTTGAGGGCCCCTTACTTAAATTACTTTCTTGAAAGTCTGGTGGTCTATCTTTTTTCTTTTTCTTTATTTTATCAAAACCATCTAAATTATATGCCTCTTGTAATGTTGAATACTGCATTCTCTTTTTTAAGATATTCTCTATTATACAAAAAGGAAAGAAAAACACAAAAAAAATATTTATATAATATAATTGTAAAGAGGGAATATGAATGAGTTTGAATTCGATGATATTCTTTACACTATATTAAAAGGGATTATATCGGGTTTTCTAATAGCGTATTTAATAATATTGGGGTTAAGACCATCAGCAGAATATCCAGATAATATTATAGAAGTAATAGATAATCCGTGGATATTCGTAGTATTGATCTTAATAAATTTCTATGCTATGCAATGGGATTTAACAATAGGTCTTCTATTATTATTATCAATAATTGCTTTACTGTTAGATGTAATTATATTTACAGAAGGCGCAGTCTTTAATAGTGATATCAATATTGAACAATTCAAGGAAGATGTAATAGATGAAGATGTAATAGATGAAGATGTAATAGATGAAGATGTAATAGATGAAGATGTAATAGATGAAGATGTAATAGATAAAGATAAAAAAGAAGATAAAAAAGAAGATAAAAAAGAAGATAAAAAAGAAGATAAAAAAGAAGATAAAAAAGAAGATAAAAAAGAAGATAAAAAAGAAGATAAAAATAATATTAAAAATAAAGTTAAAAATAAAGTTAAATCACTAATGGAACTATTAGGTGATGATAATTTTACAAATAATGTTGTAGGTCTAGTAAGTACTATCATCAATACAAAAGAATTTAAAGGATTTACTAATGAATAAATTTACTTATAATAAGTAGAATATGTTAGCAAATATCGAAGGCATAGAACCGTTATCTATCATGTTTTTAATATTAGTACAATTTGGTGGAAGATATCTCAAAATAGAGCTTACACAAGCACAACAAAAAATAATAAACAATTCTATATTTCAAACAATATTGTTATTTTCAATAATTTTTATGGCAACTAAAAGCTTGGCAAAAAGTGTTATTATAGTTTCATTATTATATATATTTATAAATGTATTATTTAATGAAAATAATAAATATAATGTCTTATCAAAAAAATGGTTAATTAAGGAAAAGATTCTTAAAAACACTAACATAAAATCATTAAAAGATATTTATAAGAAAAATATTGAACATATCAGATAGTGTTCTGATATCTATCAAATACGCGAGCAATAACTATTTATTTTATATATATATAAAATTATATAAGGAATATAATTATATATACTTATAAGCTGCTATAGCTCAGTTGGTTAGAGCACTCGGCTGTTAACCGAGTTGTCGCAGGTTCAAGCCCTGCTAGCAGCGACTATATTTTTTATAATTAATATTAAAAATTATTTAATATTAATTTCTAATTTCAATACTATAATGCAGTATGAAAAATTACAATGGATTTTGTTCACAATAAATGAAAGACCAAGAAGAAAGTTTATAATAACAGATATAGAAAAGCCAAGAAGAAAGTTTATAATAACAGATATAGAAAAGCCAAGAAGAAAGTTTATAATAACAGATA
>Ga0209309_10001236_pt1 | contig 26350 bp, 35 predicted proteins | sample COGITO_mtgs_1204_2_FD_184807 | JGI IMG/M metagenome (GOLD analysis project Ga0209309, IMG submission 184807) | Pelagic marine microbial communities from North Sea - COGITO_mtgs_120412 (SPAdes) (version 2) | ecosystem: Environmental > Aquatic > Marine > Epipelagic ... | reverse complement strand
TGAATTAGAAATATCAGACAAAATGAAAGACGCTGTCAAATTTGAATTTGATGCAGTCCTTAAATTATTAAACTTTAACGCGTATGCTCATGATATATATCGTAAATGGTATATTGATGGAAGGCTGCCGTATCATATTATAATAGATAAATCATCACCTAAAAAAGGTATTCAAGAACTGCGATATATCGACCCTACCAAATTAAGAAAGGTGAAAGAGGTTGAAGAAAAGCAGGACCCTAAAACAGGTGCTAAGATTATAGAAAAAAGCGATGAGTTCTTTTTGTTCCAGGATAAATTAATGTCTGGAGCAGAACAAGGATTAAAAATATATCCTGATGCAATTGCATACTGTACATCTGGTCAAATGGACCCAGGTAGAAAAAGAATATTATCATATTTACATAAAGCTTTAAAACCAGTGAATCAACTTAGAATGATGGAAGATTCACTAGTCATATACAGAATATCACGTGCCCCAGAACGTAGGATATTTTATATTGATGTTGGTAATTTACCTAAAGGTAAAGCCGAAGAATACCTAAGAGGTATCATGAATCAATATAGAAACAAGTTGGTATATGACGCATCGACTGGTGATATCAAAGACGATAAAAAACATATGAGTATGTTAGAAGACTTTTTCCTACCAAGAAGAGAAGGTGGAAGAGGTACTGAAATCACCACGCTACCAGGCGGCGAAAACTTAGGACAAATAGATGATATTATATACTTCCAAAAGAAATTATATAAGTCACTTAATGTTCCAGTTAATAGATTAGAACAAGAAGCTCAGTTTACACTAGGTAGAAGTAGTGAAATAACAAGAGATGAAGTAAAGTTTAAGAAGTTCATAGACAGATTAAGAAAAAGATTTTCTGATTTGTTTATGCAGTTATTAAAAACTCAATTATTACTCAAAGGTATTATTACTGAGAGTGATTGGAAAGATTGGAAAGAAAGTATTGCCTTTGATTATATTGAAGATAACTATTTTTCTGAACTTAAACAATCAGAAATGTTGAGAGAAAGATTTGAAATGCTAGGAAACTTAGATGAATATGTAGGTAAATACATTTCAAATGAATGGATACGTAAAAACGTATTACGTCAGACTGACGATGAGATTGAAGAAATTCAAAAACAAATCGATCAAGAGACAAAAGATGGAGATAATGAAGTTCCAGCTGGCGACGACCCTCGTTGGGACGGATAATTTTATAAATATATAAACAAGGATAAACAAATGAATGTAAATGAATTGATAAAGAATCTACAAGATGGAGATAACGTTTCAGCAAATAGACAGTTTAATACTGTGATGGCTGACAAAATGACAGCTGCTCTTGATGCAAAGAAAATAGAAATTGCGTCAGGAATGGTTCAGCGTAAAACTTCAGAAGAAGAAGTTCCTGTAGTAGCTGAAGAACAAAAAACTGAAGAGGAATAATATCCTCTATTACTAGGTATTTAAATGAAATTAATAACAGAGTACGTAGAACAAAATATAGAAACGATTTGTGAACAAAAGAAAGATGGTAGTAAAGACTATTTCATCGAAGGTGTGTTCATGCAATCGAATAAAAAGAACAGAAACGGTCGTATATACGAAAAAGCTTCATTAGAAAAAGCTGTAGAAAAATACGTCGTTGAACAAGTTAAAGAAGGAAGAGCTGTTGGAGAGTTAAATCATCCAGAAGGACCAACAGTAAACCTTGATAAAGTTTCACACAAAATCACTGATTTGCATTGGCAAGGAAATGATGTTGTAGGAAAGGCATCAATATTAAAGACACCTATGGGTAAAATAGTCGAAGGACTACTCGAAGGTGGAGTTAAGCTTGGTGTTTCAAGTCGTGGTATGGGAAGTCTTGTACAGAAGAATGGCGCTAGTTACGTGGGGGACGACTTTATGTTGGCCACAGTAGATATCGTTCAAGACCCAAGCGCTCCAAGTGCATTTGTAAATGGAGTGATGGAAGGTGTTGAATGGGTATGGGATAACGGCCTTATTCGTCAACAAGATATTGAAGCAATTGAGACTGAAATTAAACGCGCTCCTCGCAAGGATTTGCAAGAAGCTGAAATAAGAGCGTTTAAAAATTTCCTCTCTAAATTAAATCTAAAATAGGAGAAAACTATTATGTCAGACGACAGAAATCAGTCAGAAGAAGTAGTAGAATCTGTTGAAGAAGAGCAAGTTGATGCTCTCGTTGAAAATGAAATTTTAGACGAGGAATCTCTTGAAGAAACTTATAGCAAAGGCAAGAAAAAAGTCAATGCTATGAAATACAACTCTAAAGAAGAACCAGTAGAGGAAGAAGAAGAAGACGAAGAGGAAGTCAAAGAAGACGCTCCTGCAGTCGAAATTCCAAAAACTAAAGCTGGAGTTATTCAAGCAACAGTTGATATGCTTAAGAAGGCTAAATCAGAAGACGCAAAAAAACTTTATTCAAAGTTAGTGACTATCGATAGTGAACCTGAATCAATTAAATCAGAAAAGGATGCAGAAAAAGCTGTATCAGGCAAAATGCCAGAACCTAAAGCGAAAGCTAAGGTTGAGGCTATTGACTTTTCAGATGACATTGATGCAATCATTAAAGAAGAAGCAACTTTATCTGAAGGATTCCGCGGAAAAGCATCTGCAATATTCGAAGCAGTACTTACTAGTAAGTTAAGCGAAGAAGTTGACAGGCTTGAAGCAGAATATGCGCAAAATTTAGAAGAAGAAGTTAGCGAAGTTCATTCTTCACTAGTAGAAAAGGTAGATTCATACCTTAACTACGTAGTTGAAGGTTGGATGGAAGATAACGAACTCCAAGTACAAGAAGGTCTTAGGACTGAAATTGCTGAAGAGTTTATGACTTCACTACAATCAGTGTTCAAAGAACACTACATCGAAGTACCAGAAGGTAAAGAAGACCTCGTTGATGACCTCAGCGAACAAGTTTCTGAATTAGAAAGTACTTTAAACAAAACCACAGATGATAATATCGAATTACATGCTAAAGTTCAAGACTTTGAAAAACAAGCTGTAGTAAGAGAACAATCATTAGGGCTTGCTGATACTGAAGCTGAGAAATTAGCGTCATTAGTAGAAGATATCGATTTTGATAGCAAAGAAACTTTCGAAATGAAAGTTAAAACTGTTAAAGAATCATACTTCAAAAATGAAACTAACGAAACAGTTGATGAAGTTGACAGTTTATTAGGAGATGGAGCAGTCGAATCAGACGTTTCAGATGCTATGAGCAGATACTCAGCAGCTATAACAAACTTTAATAATTAAGGAAACAAAAATGTTTAATGCAGATAAAAACTTAATGGAAAAATGGAGTTCAGTACTCGACCACGAGTCAGTCTCCCCTATCCAGGATAACTACAAGAAAGCTGTCACAGCTAGATTGTTAGAAAACCAAGAAGTTGCCTTACAAGAAGAAAGAGTTCAAGCACAAGGAAATTATATTTCTGAAGCAGCAGCTGCCAATAATATTGGTGGTGGAAATATTGGTTCATTTGACCCAGTATTAATCTCTCTCGTACGTAGAGCAATGCCAAACCTTATTGCTTATGATATCGCTGGCGTTCAGCCAATGAGTGGACCAACAGGTCTTATCTTTGCAATGAAATCAAAATACTCAACTCAGGGCGGAACAGAGGCTTTATTTGATGAAGCTGATACTGACTTCTCTGGAACAGGTACTCATCAAGCTGAACCAACAGGTTTAGGTGGTGCAACAGACGCAGACTCAGACGGAAGTATTGCTGATACCGCAGCAGGCGATATCACTAACACATTCGGTTCTGGTCTTGCTACATCAGCGGCAGAAAGATTAGGAGTTGGCGAGTCCGGCGACGGTTCTTTCGGTGAGATGGCTTTTTCAATTGAGAAATCAACTGTCACAGCTAAATCAAGAGCTTTAAAAGCTGAATACACAATGGAATTAGCACAAGACCTTAAAGCAGTCCACGGACTAGACGCTGAAGGCGAACTTGCTAATATCTTATCAGCTGAAATTTTAGCTGAAATCAACAGAGAAGTTGTTAGAACTATTCTAACTAAAGCAAAAATTGGTGCTTTACAAACTTCTACTGCTGTAAGTGGTATTTTTGATGTTAACACAGACTCAGACGGAAGATGGATGGTAGAGAGATTTAAAGGTCTCATCATGCAGATTGAAAGAGAATGTAATGTTATCGCTAAAGAAACAAGACGTGGAAAAGGTAATTTCATTATCTGTTCTTCAGACGTTGCTTCAGCTTTAGCAGCTGCTGGAATGTTGGACTATACTCCAGCTTTATCAGCTAACTTGAATGTTGATGACACAGGTAATACTTTTGCTGGTGTTCTTAACGGAAGAGTTAAAGTCTATATCGACCCTTATGCTACTATTGATTTTGTATGTGTAGGTTATAGAGGAACAAACCCGTATGATGCAGGTATGTTCTACTGTCCTTACGTACCATTAACAATGGTTAAAGCAGTTGGTGAGAATGACTTCCAACCAAGAATGGGATTCAAAACAAGATACGGCATGGTTGCAAATCCATTCGTAGCTGCTGACGGCACTGGCACAGACAGAGCTAATCAGTACTTCAGAATCTTCAGAGTTGACGACATTATGGTGTAAACCGTAGTTAGTTAAATCTAATTCGACTAAAGGGTTTCTTCGGAGACCCTTTTTTTATGTGTATATATAATAGGTACACTAAAGTACAGACACATACACACAGGAGAAAAATATGTCAAACGGAAAATCAGGCTTTGAAATAAGAGCCGACTTACTACACCAAGCTCAAGGTTTATTAGAGCAAAACATCCAGAGAAAAGTCGATGCAATTTATATGCATAACGATAATCATCCAGATGATAAGAAACCTTTACCAGCCGCTTCAATTAGCGCAGGCGATGTGATAGCAATTGCTGGTGAATTAAACGAATTTGTTAATAGTAAGTAATAAACTCGTATAAATAGATATATGGCAACTTTAACTACAAACAAGAATTTTTTGAGTCCAGTAGGATTTCAATTCAAAATTTCCAGCAACCTTTATCCTAATCTAGAATATTTTGCTGTTGCAGCTACGTTGCCAGGTCTTAATATGACACAGGCAGAACAGAGTTATCGAGGCGTTAACTTATCATTTACTGGAGACAGACTTACATTTGATGATTTATCGCTACGTATTAATATAACTGAAAACCTTGATAACTATATTGAGACATTTGATTGGATGCATAAGTTAGTTCAGCAAAAAGATGCTGAAGACTTAAAAGTAGACGCAACTCTTCTTATACTTACATCACATAATAATGTAGTAAAAGAAGTAGAGTTTAAAGGAGTATTCCCAACAAGCATGGAACCTATACAATTTGACGCACAAGCAGAAAGCGTTGAGTTTGTACAAATGGAAGTCAGCTTTGGTTATACTTACTTTGAATTTAAATAAACAGTTTACAAAAGCACAAAAGTATGGTATAATAGTATAGTATGAATAATTTGCAACAAATATTAGAAATGTGGAAAACAGACTCGGTAATAGATGAAATGAATCTAGACGAAACATCGAGAGATTCCGCTAAACTCCACGGTAAATACCTAGAACTTCTTTCAGTAAATCGTATGAAGCTCAAAAAAGCTGAACTTGAATTTAAAGTTATACTTAAAGACAAGTGGCTACACCTTAATGGTAAAATGAGTAAAGTAGAGATTGATGAAAAAGGCTGGGACTATGACCCACTCAATGGAATAACTGTATTAAAAGGAGACATGGATTATTATTATAATGCTGACCCTGTAATACAAGAACATCAAGCAAAGATACATTACCTCGAAGAAGTTTGCAGTACTTTAAAAGAGATATTAGAAAACGTTAAATGGCGACATCAAAATATAAAGAATATGATTGAATGGAGAAAGTTTACTAGCGGAGCCTAATGGATACTGTAACGATTCAAAAGAAGAACGAAGTCTTCTTAAATGTACAATGTGACCCCTCAATAGAAATGGAACTATCAGAACATTTTCAGTTCTTTGTTCCAGGTTATAAATTTATGCCAGCTTACAGAAATAGAATGTGGGATGGCAAAATTAGATTATACGATTCCAGAAAGAAATTATTATACACAGGATTGCACAAATATTTGCGTGAGTTTTGTGACGTGAGGGATTATAACCTAGAAGTGATAGATTCGCCAGCTTATGGTGCACTGCAGTCCGCCCTCAGCCCTGACATAGATGGGCTATTATCACAAATGTCCCTTTCTGTGAACGGAGCTGATATAATACCCCGCCCATATCAGTTGGAGGGACTCTCGCACACGCTTTCTCAGGAAAAATCCTTATTACTATCACCTACTGCTTCTGGGAAGAGTTTAATCATATATTTAGCTATAAGATATTTCCTAGATGTTTTTGAAGGTAATGTTTTGCTTATAGTACCTACGACATCATTAGTAGAGCAAATGTATTCTGATTTCGGAGACTATTCTTCAAAGGATACTTGGTCTCATGCCGATAATTGCCATAGAATATATTCAGGTAGAGAGAAACATAACGTAAATCAGAGAGTTATTATATCAACTTGGCAATCAGTTTATAAATTACCACAATCTTGGTTTGCCGGTTTTGGGATGGTGATAGGAGATGAAGCACATAATTTTAAAGCTAAGTCATTGACAAGTATATTAGAAAAATGTACTGAAGCAAAATATCGTATTGGTACTACTGGAACATTAGATGGAACTCAAACTCATCAGCTCGTATTGGAAGGATTGTTTGGTCCAGTATATCAAGTGACTACTACAAAAGAATTAATGGATAATGACGATTTAAGTCAATTAGATATAAATATACTTATACTAAAATATAAAGAAGAATACTGTAAGCAGATAGTTAAAGAAAAATATCAACAAGAGTTAGATTTTATAGTACGATATGAACCAAGAAATAATTTTATAAGTAATTTAGCTTTAGACCAAAAAGGAAATACATTGATACTCTTTAATTATGTAGATAAACATGGTAAACCTTTGCATACATTATTGCAAAATAAAATGCCAAAAGATAGAAAACTGTTTTACGTGTCTGGAGAAACAGATGTCGATACAAGAGAGTCAGTCCGTGAGATTACCGAGAAAGAGAAAGACGCGATTATTGTCGCAAGTATCGGGACTTTTTCTACTGGGATTAATATACGTAATCTTCATAATATTATATTTGCCTCTCCAAGCAAAAGTCAAATTAGAGTCCTACAATCAATCGGAAGAGGATTAAGGAAGAGTGAAGATGGACAAGATACAAAGATATATGATATAGCAGATGACTTACACTGGAAAAATCAAAAGAATTATACCCTACAACATGCCGCTGAAAGAATTAAAATCTATTCTAAAGAACGGTTTAACTATAAAATGTTTGATATAAATATATAATATGGAAGGACTAAATATAAGACACTTTAAACTCATGAATGGCGAAGAGATAATTGGTCTCGTTGCTATTAAGAATGATGATAATTTTATAATTGAAAGACCGGTAAGACTGAATCCTAGTATGTTAGGTGGAGTTCAGTTTGTAGCTTGGTTTCCTTTCAGCGACGCAAAACAATTTAAAGTTTTTAAGAGCTCAATTTTACAACATGTTCCTGTAGCAGAGTCTATAAAAGAAACATATGTGAACTTCTCTCTTAAAATGGATAGACCAATTCAAACTGTTCAGACTAAAACAGACCAAGAGCTCTTAGAAGAATACGAGAGTCGACTTGCTTCTGGTACTGACCACTTTGATGAGGAACCACTCAATGAGCTGGATAAGAAGAGAACATTACATTAATATAGTATCCTCTACCGCTCCGGGTGTTAATATATTATACCATAAAAACAGGCAAATGTAAACGATTATTTTCACTTTTTGTGAAATAAATTTAAATTAAATTATTCCTTTACATTTACACCAAAGTATGGTATAATAGTATATTATGGAGAAAATATTATGACTAAGGTCAAACCAAAAGATAAACCACATTACGTTAACAATCGAGAATTCTCTGAAGCAGTCATGGATTATGCTATAGAAGCACGTGATTGTAGAGAAAAAGAAAAGAAAGTTCCTACAGTTCCAGATTACATTGCAAAATGTTTTATTAGAATATCAGAAGGACTGTCTCACAGACCGAACTTTGTTCGGTACACCTATAGAGAAGAAATGGTTATGGATGCCGTTGAAAATTGCTTAAGAGCAATTGGTAACTATAACATTGAAACTGCTACAAGAACTGGAAAGCCTAATGCATTTAGTTACTTTACTCAAATATGCTACTTTGCATTTATTCGTAGAATAACTAAAGAAAAGAAACAACAAGATATCAAATTCAAATTCATTGAGAAGATGGGTATAGAAGATTTTGTTCAAATGGGTATGGATAGCGAAGGAGCTGAACAAACTATGGCTTATGTTGATACATTAAGACAAAGGATTGGTACTATTCGTACTAAAGACGAAGCTATTAAGAAATTTGCAAAAGAGGAGAAGAAGCGAGAGAAAGAAAAACTTGAGCTGTTTATGTAATGAAAAAAGTAAGTACAAAACAAAACCAAAGACACATTCGTGTCATGAAAAAAAGAACAAGAAAGTCTGAAATAAGAAAAGAGCGAAGAGAAGAAGTAATGGCTCAAATGCTTATAATCAAACAATCGCATAAAAGAATAGCAAGAACTCAGAGAAAAATGAGTAAACTTGCAAAACAAGCAGCTGCATCTAGAGCACTATGAAGATAGCGATATTGAATGACACTCATTGTGGTGTCAGAAACAGCAGTGATATATTCTTAAACTATCAAGAGCGCTTTTATGAAGAGGTATTTTTTCCTTATCTAAAAGAACATGACATCAAACAGATATTGCATTTAGGAGATTATTATGAACACCGTAAGTTCGTTAATTTCAAAGCTCTTAATCAAAATCGTAAACATTTTCTTGAGCCTTTGCGTGATGCTGGTATTACTATGGATATCATTCCTGGTAATCATGATGTTTATTTTAAGAATACTAATGAGCTATGTTCCCTCAAAGAACTCTTAGGTTATTTTACATCTAACGTAAACATTGTAATGAAGCCAACTGTATTAGACTATGATGGTCTTGGAGTTGCAGTTATACCATGGATTAACAACTCAAACTATCAAGAGTACGTAGATTTTGCTTTAAATTGCAAAGCACCGATATTAGGAGCTCATTTGGAATTGAAAGGATTCGATTTAATGGCAGGGATGCCTAATCCACATGGTATGAATGCAGATATCTTTTCAAGATTTGAAATGGTTCTATCAGGTCATTTCCATACTAAATCAAGTCAAGGTAACGTAACTTATCTTGGTTCTCAAATGGAATTTACCTGGGCTGATGTTGATGACCCTAAGTACTTTCATATACTTGATACTGAAACAAGAGAAATCGAAGCAGTAAGAAATCCAATAACCATATTTAAAAAGGTTATATATGATGATGCTAAAATAGATTATGACAAAATAGATGTAAGTCAATATGAGAAACATTTCATTAAACTGATTGTTATAAATAAAAATGACTTGTATATGTTTGACAAATTTGTCGATAGATTACAGAATATAGAAACATATGAACTTAAGATTGCAGAATCTTTTGAAGAGTATCTAGGAGAAAGCGTTGAAGACGAGAAAATCTCTCTTGAAGATACTAATCAACTTTTAGATTCATATGTCGAAGCTGTAGATACTGACTTAGATAAAGAACATATCAAAATTGAATTGAGAAAGCTTTATACAGAAGCACAGAACCTAGAGGTTGTATGATACATTTTAAATCATGTGAATGGAAGAATTTCCTATCCACCGGTAGTGACCCTATCAAAATCCAACTAGATAAAACACCTACAACATTAATCGTTGGCCAGAATGGCGCAGGTAAATCTACTTTACTTGACGCTCTTTCGTTTGGTTTATTTGGTAAGCCACACAGAGATATAAAGAAAGACCAAATGATTAATAGTATCAATAAAAAAGGTACTATCGTAACAGTTGAAATGACAATTGGAAGTCATGAATTTAAAATTATAAGAGGAATCAAACCAGGTAAGTTTGAAATCTATCAAAATGGCAATCTTATTAATCAAGCATCTAATGCAAGAGATTATCAGAAGTTCTTAGAACAGAATATACTTAAGCTCAATCATAAATCTTTTCACCAGGTAGTTGTACTTGGTTCGTCTTCGTTTATACCATTCATGCAATTACCAGTATGGTCAAGAAGAAATATTATAGAAGACCTATTAGATATCAATATCTTTTCAAAGATGAATATGTTATTAAAGGAAAGAAACTCTAAAATAAAAGAAGAGCTTACTGATGTCAATCATCAAATCGATATCTTTAAAACAAAGATGGATTCTCAAAGTAAGTATATCAAAGATTTGCAAGAGTTAAATGATGACCAAATACAAAACAAAAGAGATTCTATTGATATACACAAAGAAGATATTAATAAGTTATTTGACGAAAGTAAAACTCTTGGAAAGAATTTGACAGCATCTATATCAGCTGAAGAGAAACATAGTACTGAAATTGTAAAGAAAATGTCTCAACTAGATTCATATGATATGTCATTTAATGATAAGATAAAAGGATTAGTTGAAGAAAGCAGATTCTATGAAGACAACGATACATGTCCAACATGCGACCAGGATATAGATGAAGAACTGAAAACTCAAAAGATAGAATCAGTTAAATCAAAAGCTCAAGAAATACAAAAAGCCAAAGGTGACTTAAGCAAGAATATAGCTGATATGAAAACTGAACAACAAGCAGTATCGAATAGTTTAAATTCACTTCGTCAGAAACAACAAAAGATAAATAGTAATAATGACGCAATAGCTTTAATCCAAAAGGAAGTTAATAAGGTCCAAAAAGAAATCGATAATCTCCAAGGGCAAACAGGAGATGTATCAAAAGCTAAAAAAGACTTAACTGAATTAAGAAAGAATAAAGATAAGTCGACTGAAAAGAAGCTTGAATACGTAGAAGAAAGAACTTATAATGAAGTCATAGGAGAAATGCTAAAGGATACTGGTATCAAAACTAAAGTTATTAAGCAATATTTACCAGTGATGAACAGATTAATTAATCAGTATTTACAGATACTTGATTTCTTTGTATCGTTCCATTTAGATGAAAACTTCAATGAAACTATAAGGTCAAGGCATCGTGACTCATTTAATTATGCATCATTCTCAGAAGGTGAGAAACAAAGAATAGATTTATCTCTTCTTTTCACCTGGAGACAGATAGCTAAAATGAAAAACAGTGCAGCATCAAATCTACTCATATTAGATGAAACCTTTGACTCAAGCTTAGATATAGATGGCATCGATAATCTCACAAGAATACTTGATACTCTTGAAGATGGAAGCAATGTATTTATCATATCTCATAAAGGCGATGTATTAGAGAACAAATTTAGAAGCAAAATTGAGTTCTTTAAGGAAAGAAATTTCTCAAAAATCAAGTGATAAGTGAAAATAATTAGCACTCTTATCACCTTTTAAAAATTATTTTCAAAAAAATCGTTTACATTTGCAGAGAACTGTGGTATAATATACATATATTTAAGGATAAGGAAACCTATGATAAAACACAAAAGCACCCTCGCTAAGCTAATGGCTAGAGAAAACATTACTGTTCAATATGGTAATTATCAAACAGCTTGGTTTGACATTAAAAACAGAGTACTTGGATTACCTATGTGGAAAGACATGGGTAAAGACGTATCTGATTTATTAATAGGCCATGAAGTTGGCCATGCATTATTTACACCATTCGAAGGTTGGCATGATAGTCCTGAAAAGCTAGAAGGCTGCCCTCGTTCGTATATTAATGTTGTTGAAGATGCTCGTATCGAAAGACATATAAAAGAAGCTTACGTTGGTTTAGTTGGTCCTATGCAAAGAGGATACAGGAAACTATTTGATGATGGTTTCTTCGGTGACACTCAGTCCCTCGAGTGGGATAAAGTAAAGTTGATTGATAAAATCAATTTGAATGCTAAAGTAGGGAATCTACTTAATGTACCTTTTTCTGATGAGGAGCAAGTGTATATGGATAGAGCTATGAAAACAGTAACGTTCGAAGATGTTACTAATCTTGTAAGAGATATATTACAATATACTAAAGATAACCAAGAAGAGCTATTAAATCCACCTGAGCCTCCAATGGTTGATTTACCAGAAGATGGCGAAGAAGAAGAGCAACAAGAGCAACAGCCTCAAATGGGTCATGATGATATGCAAAGCTCAGAAGATGAAGAAGAAGCTCAAGCAGAGTCAAAGCAAAAAAGCAACAAATCACAGCAACTAACTGAAGATAAAGAAGTCGAAGAAGATAAAGAAGCTGAAAGTAAAGGCAGAGTTGAAGAAGACGTATCAGAAACTGATGAAGTATTCAGAAGAAAAGAACATACACTCTTAGACACTAATGAATCTGGCAGTCAAGTTTTGATTGGTAACGACTTTAATAAAGAAGTTGCTAAAAGAATTGTTATACCTTATGCTCAACTAGCAAAAGAAAGAAAAGCAAGAATTGCAGAAAATTATGAATATCTAAATGATGTAGTTAAAATGGATGAAGGTGATTATTGGTATGATAAAAGAGCCCAACCACTTACGTATGACGAAACCTTAGGCAATTATAAGTCATACATTAAAGAAGTTAAAAAGAATGTTAACTTTGCAGTTAAAGAGTTTGAAATGAGAAAAGCTGGATACAGATACACAAGAGCTCAAACAGCAAAAACAGGTTCTATCGATGTTAACAGATTATGGTCTTATAAAACTAACGATGATATATTTGCTAGAGTCACAAAATTAGCTGATGCTAAAAATCATGGAATGTTTATGTTGATTGATTTTTCAGGTTCAATGAATGACATTATGGGAGATGTTCTTGATCAACTTATACATTGTATAGTATTTTGTAAAACAGTCAATATACCTTTCGATGTATATGGTTTCACAAATCAAAACGTTTCACTAGGTGGCGGATGGAATGGAGACAGAAATGTATTTCCAATCGATTCAGAAGTTGACCATGGTGGATTATCACTACCTCAACTTATCACTTCAACTCTTAAAAAGAAAGATTACGAAGAAGCATTACAGTCACTATATGTAAGAATGGAATTCTGTAAAGATGACTACACACATAGAGAAAGATTAGTTATTAGTAAGAACGAAGAGTATGGTTCTACCCCACTAAATGAGGCTCTAATACACAGTCACAAGATGATTGATGGATTCAAAAGGGCTAATAATATTGACAACATGAACCTCGTCGTGATATCAGATGGTGATGCAAATGGCTTAAGAATTGCTAAAGACAGAGATATAAAAATTGAAAGAACCATACCTGATAGCTGGGGTGGTGCTATAATAAACATTATGGGCAAAAATGTTAAGCTAAAAGATACAAGAAGAGAAGGCACTAAAAGTCTTTTACAAAACTTACAAAAACAGTTTGGTCTTACTACGATAGGATTTTTCCTAGCTGATAATGGCCACAACTTTAAATACAAAATCTCTGATTGCGATACTTCAGCTGACATGTGGGGTGATGGCATGAAAAAGTACAATAGAGAATATGCAAAAAACAAATGTGTTACGTTTAAAGACGAGCTTGGATACAATGAATTATACATTGTTAAATCTTGGAAAGGAGCATTAGCTACTGACGCCACTGAATTCGAAGTTAATGAAGACGCTTCAAAGGGTCAATTAACTTCAGCATTTAAGAAATACAGTAAGTCTAAAAAGCTTAACAAAACACTATTAACGAACTTCGGTAAGGCGGTAGCAGAATGAACAACACTATTCTGCAAAGTATTTCACCTAAAAGTGAAAATAAACCTTTACAAACACGTCGAACTATGGTATAATATACATATATAAATTGATAAGGAGAAACTATATTATGAATAACTTGAAAAAATCTACCCAGATAATTCTCAAAGAACTTGCTACCAGATACCCTGATAGTACTGAGTTCAGAAAAAACGCAATTGTTGAAGTCGGAAAAGAGTTCGGCTACACCGGTAAGGATTGGGACCCTTTAATGCAAAAAAACAACAGAGTCAAAATTGGCACATACGATTTGGCTGGACTTATTGAACCATTGAGAGAAACAATGTTGATATCAAATACAGTGGTTAAAATGCCACAATCAGCTGCTCAAATGCAGTCAATAGTAAACGAAGAAAAAACTTTCGCTAAAACAGATAAATCATTCGTACCTTGGGGAGCATTTTCTGACATTGTAAAGATTGTCAAATCAAATATGTTCTACCCAACATATATCTCTGGTCTATCAGGCAATGGTAAAACATTCATGGTAGAACAAGCATGTGCTAAAGTAGGCAAAGAGTTTATCAGAGTTCAAATCAATCCTGAAACAGATGAGGATGATTTACTTGGTGGCTTTAGACTTATTGATGGAGAAACAGTTTTCTCTAAAGGTCCAGTTCTTAAAGCAATGGAAAATGGAGCTATCCTCTTACTTGATGAGATTGATAGAGCAACAAACAAAATTATGTGCTTACAAGGAATCCTTGAAGGCAAACCAGTACTTGTTAAAAAGACTGGCGAAATCGTAGAGCCTGCTGAAGGTTTCAATGTAATCGCAACAGCTAATACTAAAGGTAAAGGTTCAGAAGATGGTAGGTTCACAGCAGCTACAATCATCGATGATGCTTTCCTTGAAAGGTTTACAATATCAGTTGACCAACAGTTCCCATCTCTTAATGTAGAGAAAAAGATTGTATTCAAACACATGGAGAAATTCAATTGTATGGATATCGACTTTGCTGAAAAGCTAGTTCTTTGGGCTGATATTATCAGAAAAACTTTTTATGATGATGGTGTCGATGAAGTCATTTCAACTAGAAGACTATGTCACATTGTACAAACATTCTCTATCTTTCAGAAAAGAGATAAAGCAATTGACTTATGTATCTCAAGGTTCGATTCTGATACTAAAGAAGCTTTCCTTGACTTATACAGCAAAGTAGATGCTGATGAAATTGTCGAAGAGACAGGAGACATTAATGCTGAAGAAACTTATGAAGTCTAATCAAATAGATTACAAATTTAACGAAGGAGCTCTTGTTGAAGAGCTCAAGAGTTATATAGACAAAACTTATGGTGGTCACTATTCAAAGAATCAGTTTCAATCAACTGAATTCATTATTGATTGTGGACATGGCATGGGTTTTGCTTTAGGGAACGTACTTAAGTACGCTCAAAGGTATGGTAAAAAAGAAGGACATAACAGAGCTGACCTTCTCAAGATTTTGCACTATGCTATAATCGCTCTGGATTGCCATGATAAAAATGAAAACTAATCGTTTACATTACAATGAAAGTATGGTATAATAGTTATATAATGGAGAAAATATGAACTTATCAACAGACACCTTGAATGTGTTAAAAAACTTCGCAACAATAAATCCAAATATTGTTTTCAAACCAGGACAAAAACTGAAGACTATTTCAGAGTCCAAAACTATTCTAGCTTCTGCTGAAATAGTCGAAGACTTTCCTAAAGAATTTGGAGTCTATGACTTAAACGAATTCTTATCAGTCTTAAGTCTTATTGATAATCCTACATTAGAGTTTGAAGATAAAGCAGTATTGGTACAAGGTAGTGGACAAAAGATAAGATATTTCTTTTCTGAAAGCGATATCCTAACCACTCCTCAAAAAGATATTCAGATGCCAGAACCAGAACTTGGAGTTAATATCGAAGAAGATAAACTAAATCAGATTCGTAAAGCTGCTGCTGTTCTTGGTCATACTGAACTAGCTATAACAGGTAATGATGGAGTCATTACAGCCTCTGTACTCGATACAAGAGACTCGACTTCAAACCTATTTGAAATAGAGCTAGATAGAGACAATTCATGTAAAAATGGATTTAACTTCGTGGTAAGTATACCCAACTTGAAATTGCTACCAGGCGATTACTTTGTAAGCATAAGCTCAAAGCTAATCTCTAACTGGACTAATAGTAATTATCCTGTTGATTATTTTATCGCTCTTGAGAAAAACTCAAGCTACGATGTATAAATATATTGTAGGAATGGAAGATGCCGCATGGGGCGGGTCTTTTAATTTTCGTAAATATGCATAGGAGAAAATTATGTCAGAAGATGTAAATACAAACGTCGAAACTGGAACAGAAGAGCAACCAGCTGGAGCTCAACTTAGTCTACAAGACATCTCAACAATGGTACAAGTAATTGACCTTTGTTCTAAAAGAGGTGGATTTGAAGGTCCTGAGTTGGAAGCAGTAGGTAGTCTTAGGTCTAGAATCGTAGCGTTTCTAGAAGAAGCTTCAAAAGGTCAAGAAACGCCGGAAGGCGCAGTACCTGAAGTAGCTGCTACTGAAGACGATTCATCAGAGTCGTAAACCAGACGAGGGGTGAAACTCCCCTCAAATTTTATTATTAAGGAATACATTATGAACAACAATGAACAAGCCAAATTGCTCGAGGCTTTACAAAAAGGGCAAGTCACAGTCACATTCAGAAAAATAGATACAGGCGAAATAAGAATTATGCCTTGTACTCTTAATCCATCAATTCTTGAAGCTAATGGCCAAATGAATAAAATTAATTATACAGCTAATGAGATGGAAGCATTTCCAGTATGGTCATTAGACAAAAATGCTTGGAGGTCTTTTAGGTTAGATACCGTAGAAGGTTGGGAGGTACTATAATGGAAGAGTTCCTATGGGTGGAAAAGTATCGCCCAAGAAAAGTAGAGGAATGTGTACTATCACAAGACCTTAAAAAGATATTCCAAAATGTTTTAGACAAAGGCGAACTTCAGAATATGATGTTCACTGGTACTGCTGGTACAGGAAAGACCACAGTTGCCAGAGCACTTTGCAACGAGCTTGACTTAGATTATATAATCATTAATGGTTCAGAAGAATCAGGTATTGATACTCTAAGAAACAAAATCAAACAATTCGCTTCGTCCGTTTCCTTATCAGGCGGCCTCAAAGTCGTCATCTTGGACGAAGCGGATTACCTTAATCCACAATCCACTCAACCAGCTTTGCGTGGATTTATCGAAGAGTTTTCAGCTAACTGTAGGTTTATACTTACTTGTAATTTCAAGAATCGTATAATCGAACCATTACATTCAAGAACCAGCGTTATCGAATTTGCGATGCCAAAGAAAGAGAAAGAAGCTCTTGCTGGTCAGTTTATGCAAAGGGTTCAACAAATACTATCAGTTGAAAGTATCAACTCAGAACCAGCTGTTATTGCTGAACTGATTATGAAATACTTTCCAGATTTCAGAAGAACACTTAATGAACTACAAAGATATTCAAACTTTGGTAAAATCGATAGTGGTATATTAGTCAATGCTAATGATATCGCTCTTGATACTCTTATGAATGCTCTTAAAATAAAAGACTTTCGTAAAATGAGACAATGGGTTGCTGATAATATTGATATAGAACCAGCTTCAATGTTTCGTAAAGTATACGATAATATGAATGAATATGTAGAGCCACAATCAATACCGCAACTAGTACTTATTTTGGCTGATTATCAATATAAAAACAGTTTTGTTGCTGACCATGAATTGAATATGGTTGCTTGCTTAACTGAAGTAATGGCAGGAGTCAAATTCAAATGAAAAAATACATGATTAATCCAGTAACTGGAGAACAAACAGAAATAGAAACAGGTAGCAATACTGAAGATAGAACATTAATGCTAGAGCGCAATGTCAAAGAATTGCAAGAACAACTAGCTAATGCTCAAAAAAGAGTTATGGAACTTAATGATATAGTTTCGTCATATAAGAAAGAAGCTAGCATATTAGAAGAAGAGATAAGAAAAGCTCTTGATATAACTACTACGATATGAACCCATTTGACTATTTAAAAGCAATCAATGAGACTAAGAAAGATATCATGGTTGACGATATTGCTGAAAAGGAATACAATCCTTTCATCATAAATCGCGGTCTTTCTTTCTTTAAAGACACTATATTGTATGCAAATGAAATGAATATCCACCATCATCTAGACCATCGCGTTCAGTTTGATTTTCTTATAAATATAATTAGAAAGAAGAAAAGATGGTCTAAATGGATTAAGGCCAGTGATATTGACCATCTTGAACTCATCAAAGAAAATTATGGGTATAGTGATGAAAAAGCTAAATCAGCGTTATCTCTAATTAATGATGAACAAATTGAACAATTGAAACAAAGGATATATAAAGGTGGAAAACGATAACACTCAAATACAAATAAAAGATTGGACTCCAGGCAGTATGCTTGAAGTCTCTCTTAGAGAACCAGATGACTTTTTAAAGATACGCGAAACATTAACACGTATAGGTGTAGCTTCTCGCAAAGACCAGAAGCTATTTCAATCTTGCCATATTTTACATAAGCAAGGTAGATATTTTATAGTTCACTTTAAAGAACTATTTTTGCTAGATGGAAAACCATCTAGTTTATTAGAGAACGATGTACAAAGACGAAACACAATCGCAACATTACTCGCCGACTGGGGTTTAGTAACGATTATGAAGCCGGAGATGGCTAAAGAATTAGCACCATTGAGACAGATTAAGGTGATTCCTTTTAAGGAAAAAACTCAATGGGAACTATGCCCTAAGTATAACATAGGGAATTCCAACAATGGAGAAAAGAATTAAAAAGACCTGGAAAATATTTCATAAGCTTATGAAATCAGGCAGATTAAACAAAGTAGTAAAAATCTACTTATAAAAGAATTATTTAAACTAGCAATCAAGCTTGTATAAATATAACTGAAAGAGTGCGGTATTGGACCGGCTCTAACAAACCTTGCTATATATAGGAGGAACTAAAAATGGTAAGAAATACTTTGAACGTACCACGTTCACTATTCGTCGGATTCGATACTTTATTTGAAGACCTGGAAAGGATTCATCAAAGTGCGAGGTCCGGAACTGATAACTATCCACCACATAACGTTGTGAAAATCGATGATGAAAAATTTCTCATCGAACTTGCAATTGCTGGATTTAAAGAAGAGGATATATCCTTGGAACTTAAAGATGGCATATTGAAAATCAAGGGAGAGGTGGCATCGGTATCGCGTGAATACGCGTATAAAGGTATATCGTCCCGCAAATTCGAGAAATCATTTCGACTCTCAGAATTTGTTGTAATAGACGGTGCTGATTTGAAAGATGGAATACTTGTAGTGTATGCTAGAGTAGAACTTCCGGAAGAGAAGCGTCCTAGAAAGATCGAATTAGGGTCTGCTGGGGCATCAAAGAAGAAAGAATATCTCATTGAATAGAGATAAACTGGCGAGCAGCGAAACTCAGTAGATATAAATGAAATATTTACTGGAGAACAACATGAAACATATAGTCCATTTAATGGATAAGTATGAAGACGTTGCCGAGGCCTTAAAAACTACTATCTTTGCTTTATTAATTACAGGGTTAATTTTAGGATTAGCACCAATGTTAATGGTAATGCAATATAACAGTATTTAAGACCAAATTGACAAAATCATGCGGGGAGTAAGAAATTGCTCCCCAATCTTTAATTGAAAATAAATGTAAATAAACCTTTACATTTAACCTAAACTATGGTATAATATACATATGATGAAATTCTATACTAATGTGTCTCGATATGGTAATATGATTCTCTTACGAGGATATGACCATGGAAGACGAATTGAAAAGAAAGTCAAATACGAACCAATCCTTTTTACATCTACTAATCTTCCTACCAAGTGGAAATCGCTTGATGGAAATCCTGTTGGTGTAGCAAATGCTGGTAAAAGATTCGAGTCTATGAGGACTGCAAACGAATATGTACAAGCAAACAAAGGCGTGTCTGGTAAGAAAATATACGGAAATACAAAGTACGTTCCAGCGTTCATTAATGATTACTATCCAGGTAATATCGAATTCGATAGAAACAAAATCAACGTATCAACAATCGATATTGAAGTTGCTTCTGACGATGGATTCCCTGAGCCTGAAAAAGCTGACCATAAGATTACTGCTATTTGTATGAAAAACAATATTGGTAATACTTACTATGTTTGGGGCTTAGGTGATTATGATACTGACAAATCTTATATGAAAGACCACATGGTTGTATATCGTAAGTTTGACCGTGAAGATGATTTACTTATTAACTTCATTACTCACTGGTCATCTCAACAATATTGTCCTGATGTCGTCACTGGCTGGAATTCAAGGTTCTTTGATATTCCATATCTTGTAAATAGAATCAATCGTATGCTTGGTGAAGCTTATGTCAAAAGACTGAGTCCCTGGGGAATGATTGATAGACAAGACGTAACTAAGATGGGAAGGACTCAAACTGCTTATGAACTTAAAGGTATATCTCAACTTGATTACCTTGACCTATTCAAGAAGTTTGGCTATTCGTATGGACCACAAGAATCATATAAACTCGACAACATTGCGCATGTCGTGCTAGGAGAAAAGAAACTATCTTACGATGAGTATTCTAATCTCCATACTCTTTACAAACACAATCATCAAAAGTTTATCGATTATAATATCAAAGACGTTGAGCTTGTCGATAAAATCGAAGATAAACTTGGATTGATTACTCTTTGCATGACGATGGCTTACAAAGCTGGAGTTAACTATAACGATACATTTGGTACTACAATGATATGGGATACGATTATCTATCGCAGATTATTCGCTAACAATATTGCTATACCATTTGTTGAAGATAAAACTAAATCAAACTATCCAGGTGGCTTTGTCAAAGACCCACAAGTAGGAATACATGATAATGTTGTTTCGTTTGATTTAAACTCTCTTTATCCATCAATTATTATGCAATACAATATGTCGCCAGAAACAATTGCAAATGGAGAGATTACTCAGTTCGATATCGATGATGCAATCACTTCGCATAAAATGTCTCCTAATAGAGGTAAAGCTCTTGCGGCAAATGGCCAGTACTTTAACGTAGACAAGCCAGGTATAATCCCATTCATCATCGATGAAATGTACAAAGAGCGTGTAGGGATTAAACAAGAAATGATTAATGCTCAAAAAGAAAAAGAAAAGGTAGATAAAAATGACAAACAAAAACTATATCAAATCGAAAGAGACATCGCTATTGCAGAAAACAGACAAATGGCTATTAAGATTCTTCTTAACAGTTTGTATGGTGCTCTTGGCAATCGCTATTTTCGATTCTTCGACCAGAGAATCGCAGAAGCTATTACCCTCACCGGACAACTTACAATTCGATGGGCCGAATTTTCGCTTAACACCTATCTCAACAGAGTGCTCAAACCTGAAAAATGGAAAGACTATGTCATTGCCATCGACACAGATTCGTTGTATGTATGCTTAGATGACTTTGTTCAAAAATTCAAACCTGAAAATAAAATTGACTTCTTAGATAAAGTTGCAAGTGAAGCTCTTGAACCAGAGCTTGAAAAGTCCTACGACCAGTTGTATAAGTATCTTGGTGGAGTAGATAATCGTATGGTTATGAAACGTGAAGCAATCGCTGATCGTGCGCTTTGGACTGCAAAGAAAAGATATATTATGAATGTACATGATAACGAAGGCGTAAGATATGCTGAACCAAAGCTTAAAATTATGGGTATTGAAGCCATTAAGTCTTCTACACCTGAACCATGTCGTGACGCTCTTAAAAATATATTCAAAGTCATTATGAAAGAAGATGAAAGGACAGTACAAGAAGCTATTGAACAGTTCAAAAACTATTTCAAAACTCTTGACCCTGACCAAATTGCATTTCCTCGTGGTGTAACTCAAGTTAAAAAGTTCCAAGATAGAAATTCATTGTACAAAAAAGGTACACCCATTCACGTTCGTGGCTCGATACTCTATAACAAATTGATTGAAGACATGCAACTTAAAAAGAAATACGAACTCATTAACAATGGCGAAAAGATTAAGTTCTTATATCTTCGTCAACCAAATTCAATTCATGAAAATGTTATTGCGTTTCCATCCTACCTCCCAGAGGAGTTTGGCTTAACTAAATACATAGACCATGAGACCCAATTTCAAAAAACATTCCTTGACCCTATTGAACCAGTCTTGGAAGCAGTAGGCTGGTCTTCGAAAGAAGTCGCAAACCTTGAGGATTTTTTTGGATAAAAACGTTTACATTTACGTAAAAATGTGGTATAATAGACTAATATGGAGAAAAATATGAAATTAGTAAGACTATCCTCAGGAGAGGAAGTTATCGGTAAAGTAGTAGAGAATGAAGATTCAATTACAATCACAGATGGATATTCACTTATTCCAGCTGGAGAAGGTAAGATTGGATTTATGCCGTTCATGGCTTATACAAAAGCTAAAGATGGTATTACTATTGATAACAAATTTGTGCTATTCATCGTTGACCCAGTTGACCAAATCGTTGACCAGGTAAGAGAAATGGATAGTGGAATCGTAACAGCAAAATCAGGAATTATTACATGAGCAAAGACTGGGTAAAAGATATATCCGATATGCAATACAAATATGGCGTAAAGTCGTGGATTCATAATAATAGAGACGATGCTGAAAAGCTACGTAAGTATCTTGAATTTAGAGTTAAGTTTATAAGAGAAGAACTAATGGAAACAGAAGCAGCTCTTACACATAAAGACCCAGAAGAAATTGTTGATGGTCTTATTGATATTTGTGTTGTTGCTATTGGTACTCTTGATGCATTTGGTATTGATGCATATAAAGCATGGGATGAAGTGCTTAAAGCAAACCTATCAAAAGAAGTAGGTGTAAAAGAATCAAGACCAAATCCACTAGGATTACCAGACTTAATAAAACCAGAAGGTTGGGAGGCTCCTTCACACGAAGGAAATCATGGTAAGTTTAACGATATTTGATAGCATATACGATAACAAAACAGATAAGCGTATGGATTATAATAGTTTCGACGAGTTCGAGGCTATTCTCTATAAGCTTTCTGAGTCGACTAAATATCCTACAAAGAAAGACGCTCCGCTTTTAAGTCCAGCAATATATCAAACAGGTACTACACGTGCAAATGATAATGTTGTAGGTTGGGCTGGCTTTGGTATTCTTGATATCGATGATTATGATGGTGACATGAAAGATATTGAATCAAAGTATGATAAGTATCGTTATGTATGTTATTCAACAGCATCGTCTACAGTTGAATCGCCAAAGTTTAGACTCGTCTTTCCATTAACTGATGTCGTTAACAAAGAAGACATTAAGCATTTTTGGTATGCTTTAAATAAAGAGATTGGCGATATTGCTGATGCTCAAACCAAAGACTTAAGCAGAATGTATTATGTTCCTGCTAAATATAAAAACAGTTTTAATTTCATATTCTCTCATGACGGAGATACTATGGACCCACATAAGCTTATGGAACAATATCCATACGTTAAACCTAATCAAACAATGTTCGATAGATTTCCTGAAGCAATACAAAAAGCTTTACTTGAAAGAAAAAGAAACGAATTAAACAATACAAATTATACATGGACGTCATATCGTGATTGTCCTTTCGTTAATAAGAAACAAGTTGATGAATATAAAGTAATCAATGGAACTGGTTGGTATGCAAAGATGTATCAAATCATGTTAACAACAGCTGGTAATGCTCACAGTAAAGGATATCCAATTACACCAAAAGAAATAGAATATATCTGCAGAGATTTAGATACTGATACTGGTGGTTGGTATAATAAAAGAGATTTAGAAAAAGAAGCTGCACGAGCTATCGAATTCGTGTTTAAAAATAACATATAGGAGTTTATATGACAGAAAGAGAAGTATACCACCAATATCAAAAAGGTAATAGAGTGGCAAAGGTATTTAAAACAAAACTTGGGTTTGAAGTTGATTTAATTGAAGGCACTGATTTTCATGCAACAAGAAAAGTCCACAATCATTCAGAAAGATATGCTGAAAATACAGCAGAAAATTGGGTAGAAGGTATTATTAATGAATAAAGATACACACCCTTTTAAAGCATTTCTATATGGAATGGCATTTGGTTCTTTACTAATGTTTATATTATTATTGCCAGGTCAAGTAAGAGCAAGCGATGCAAATAACGATATTTATTGTATGGCACAAAACATCTACTTTGAAGCTGGTAATCAACCATTAGCTGGTAAAGTTGCTGTTGCTCATGTAGTTTTAAATAGAACAAAACATATGAATTACCCTGCAGATATTTGTGGAGTAATATACCAAGCTAAATTAAAACAAAATTGGAAAGGCAATATGGTACCAATACTATATCAATGTCAATTCAGCTGGTTCTGTGATGGAAAATCAGATGACCCAGAAGATAGTCCGACATGGTTAAAATCTTTACACGTAGCTAGAGATGTAATCCAAGGAGCTTATCCAGACATTACAGAAGGTTCAACACATTATCATAGTGATAGTGTTTACCCTTATTGGGCTGATTCACTTAATGAAACAGTTTATATAAACAATCACACATTTTACAAATAGGAGAAAAAAATGAAAATGATAGGAAACAACGTACTTATAAGTGAAGTACAAAAAGATAATACATCAGCTGGTGGTATTATACTTACCGATACAATTGACAAAGCAAGTAAACCAGGACTAATTTTATCTGTAAGCACAGGAGCTCTTGGTCCATTAATGTCAGGACAAAGAGTATTTTTGGATTGGTCAAAATCAATGCCAGTAAATGTCGATGGAAAAGCTGCTGTTATTATTGATGCAGAACATATCAAAGCAATTATAGAATAATATATTATGGTAACGAAAAAAGAAAAGATGGGAGACATAGGCGAAAAGCTTGTGTTTGATTATTACAATGGTACTCAAAGTACTTACAAATATGATAGTGAAAAGGATGGAATGATTGGTAAAGAAACTGCAGAAGTTAAGACACAAAATCGTCATCCATTTGGTTATTTTACAGTTAACACTGCTTGGAAAAATCAAGCTAAAAAATGTAAATCAGTTGACCGTCTTTTCTTTGTTGAGTACGACAATTCTCCTGACGCAATGTTATGGGAATGTACTGACAGAGAAGATACTACAATAATAACAACTAAGACTGGCAGAAAAATGGAAGGTTGGCCGATTAGTAAAATGAAACTTATAACAACCTTTCCAGGTAAAGGCGATGAACTACGCAAACATACAAGTAGTAAAATATTTAAAAAATAAACCTTTACATTTACGCCAAACTATGGTATAATAGATATATTAATAAATTATGGAGACATTATGAAAGAAAGCCTAAGAGTCCTGCAAGAATGCGCAGAACTACAAACTAAAAAATCACAAGACTATCAAAGTTCAGAATCGACAGTAGTCCAAGCTATGCATTATAGACGTGGCATTGATACGATTCATGATATTATTCTTGGTAAAATGATGAGAGCAACTTCATTGCTTGAATCAGCCGATGACCCAAACTTCGAAAGTATTGAAGATACATATAAAGACATGATTAACTATTGCTCTTTTGCAGTAGCTTATGCTCGTGGTAAAATGGAAGGCCAAGACCCACAAAGAGATATGTTTAACAATAGGATTCAAAATGCAGACGACTAAAGATATCGCAGAGATATTTGTCAATGCTCTTGAAAGCAAACAGTTTACTAAAGATAAGACTGGATGTAAAACAATCGAAATACTCGGTGCATCATTCTTAGCAGATAAACCTGCAATCTTTGGTACTCCTAATCAAAAATATATTGATGCTGAAATAGAATGGTATAATTCTAAATCAACAAACATTATGAAGCTTGCAAAAATATATGGTGGCGCTCCAGCTGCCTGGCAATATTCTGCAAATGAATATGGCGAAATCAATTCGAATTATGGCCATCTTATCTTTAGTAAAAAGTTTCACAATCAATATAATCAAGTACTAAAAGAATTAAGTGAAGTTAATCCTGATTCTCGTAGAGCTTCAATGGTATATCAAAGACCAAGCGTTTGGCGTGACTATAAAGAAGATGGTAAAAACGATTTTATTTGTACTAACGCAGTCACGTACTATATAAGAGATGAACAATTACATTGCGTAGTTCAAATGAGAAGCAATGATGTTGTATACGGTTATCGAAATGATTATGCATGGCAAAAGTATGTACTAGAAAAACTAGAAACAGACTTATATTATAATGGTCATCCACTTAAAAGTGGTGGCAATATTTATTGGCAAGTACAAAACTTACATGTGTATGAAAGACATTTTGATTTAGTAAAATGAAGCCATTGATT
>Ga0209309_10001226_pt1 | contig 26450 bp, 16 predicted proteins | sample COGITO_mtgs_1204_2_FD_184807 | JGI IMG/M metagenome (GOLD analysis project Ga0209309, IMG submission 184807) | Pelagic marine microbial communities from North Sea - COGITO_mtgs_120412 (SPAdes) (version 2) | ecosystem: Environmental > Aquatic > Marine > Epipelagic ... | reverse complement strand
CAATGGTATATTGAATAGAGGCGCAGATATCATTTCTATTTTCTTCAATAAAATTCGGATTTTCCTTTACTTGTTTCTGAAGAAAATAAAGAATAGCAGTTTTTAATCCACTGAAACTAAAATCTAAACCACCCACTTTTGGCTTGGTAAATTTATAAGCTTTAGGATCTCCAAGTTGTGCATATTTATCTATAAGAGGCCCACCAGGATAAGGAAGTCCCATGATCTTGGCACTTTTATCGTAGGCTTCTCCCACAGCATCGTCTATGGTTTGTCCAATAACTTCCATTTTAAAATGACTTGTCACTTTTACAATTTGAGTATGGCCTCCACTTATGGTTAGTGCTAAAAAAGGAAATTCGGGAGTAGCAAAATTTTGCTCTTTTATAAAATGAGCCAAAATATGCGCCTGCATATGGTTTACTTCTATTAAAGGAATGTTAAGACCCAGCGCTAAAGATTTCGCAAAAGAAGTTCCTACTAAGAGCGAACCCATTAATCCAGGTCCTTTAGTAAATGCAATTGCAGATATGTCTTTTTTGTCGATATTTGCCTCAGCAATTGCCTGATGAATTACAGGAACAATGTTTTGTTGATGTGCTCTGGACGCGAGTTCTGGGACAACACCACCAAATTTTTGATGCACCTCTTGGGTAGCAACAATATTGGACAATAAAGTATCGTTTTTTAGTATAGCGGCGGCTGTATCATCGCAAGAAGATTCTATAGCCAGAATGTATATATTTTGGGAAGCCATTAAGAAAAGGTAGGCATATTAATTGTTAATATTGTTTACAAAGTTAAAACATAAAATCGTATCAAAAAATTCTTGAAAATACTAATTAGAATAGTAGTTGCGCTACTGTTGTTTTTCGTTTTTTTATTGATTTTATTTTCTATCCCTGCCGTACAAACTTCGGTGGCAAAAAAGATAACAAATTCTATACAAGAACGTTCAGATGTTGACGTGTCTGTTGGGAGAGTAAGTTTATCATACTTCGGAAAGGTTAAATTGAACGAAGTCCTAGTAATGGATCATCATGCTGATACCTTACTGGATATTAGAGAATTTAGAACTTCAATATTAAGTATTTCCAATCTTATTGCAAATAATCCTAGCCTAGGAAGTTCTACTGCGGAAGGTTTTACTTTTAAAATGAAGCGGTACAAAGGGGAAGATTCAGATAACCTAAGTGTGCTTCTGGACAAACTTAAAACTCCACCAACGGGAGAACCCAAACCATTCAAATTAACTGTTCGCGATATATTTATTTCTGAAGGGTATTATAGTTATGTAGACGAAAATATAAAATATCCCGAAGTAGTGGTATTGGATAAACTCGAATTACAAGCAGAGTATTTAGATGTTGTAAATCAAGACTTTACTGTAAATATAAATTCACTACAAGCTGAAGAAGGTAGAGGGATAGACATTAGGCAACTGAAAACAGATTTTTCTTATTCCCCTACAAAGATGGTTTTGAAAGATTTCTTATTAATAACGCCATATTCTAGGTTAGATGGTTCTATAGAAATGGATTATACATTAGAAGATTTTTCAGATTTTCTAAATAAAGTAAATCTTAAAGCCACTTTTAAGGAGTCTAATATATCTACTAACGATCTTGTTAATTTTTATGCGCCCTTCGGAAGCAATCAAAACATATTTATTTCTACAAGCTTAGAAGGAACACTAAATAATTTCGATCTGAAAAATCTGAATTTAAAAGGAATGGACAGAAGCCGTATAGACGGTACAGTAAATATTCAAGGAGCTTTTTCAGAAGAGATGAAAGATTTCAAACTAACAGGAGATTTTAACGAACTGGCTTCTAATTATTACGATCTCGTTAATCTGCTACCAACTATACTAAAAGATAGATTGCCTTTAACCTTACGTGAATTTGGAAACTTAAGACTAACAGGTAAAACCACTGTTACAAAGGATATGCTCGATGCAGATGTGGTTATAAACACTCAATTAGGTAGTGCAAAAGCCGATTTTGTAATGAATAACATTGGGAATAGCAATGCAGTGAGTTACAAGGGGAATCTTGTTTTTAATAAGTTTAATATAGGTCGGCTTCTGGATAATAAAGATCTTGGAAAAACAAGTTTAAACCTTAATGTAAATGGTAGTGGATTTACTCCTGAATCTTTAAATACACAAATTCGTGGTAAAATTTCCAGACTCAATTTTAAAAATTATACTTATTCAGATATCAGTATTCTAGGAAATGTAAGAAATTCGGTTTTTAATGGAAATTTTAATTCTAACGATCCAAATTTCAAACTCGAGTTTAATGGATTGGTAGATATTTCTCAGAAAGTGAATGTTTATGATTTTCAAGCTTCTATCGCTTATGCAGATTTACATGAGCTTAATTTGTTTACTCGTGATAGCACTTCTATTTTAAAAGGGGATATTCTTATTAATATGCAAGGGAATACTTTAGATAATGTTGCCGGAAAAATATTAATGCTTAACACATCGTACCAAAATCAGAATGATCTTTATTATTTTGATGATCTTGAGGTGAATTCCACTTTTGATGCGGAAGGAGTTAGAACTATTGCTGTAAATTCTCCAGATGTTATTAACGGTCAGGTAAAAGGGAAATTTAAGGTTGCCGAAGTTGGTTCGTTAATAACCAACTCCATTGGAAGTATATATACCAATTATCGCCCTAATGTAATTACTACAGATCAATATTTAGAATTCGATTTCGATATATATAATAAAATTGTAGAAGTTTTCTTTCCTGAAGTAGCACTTGCACCAAACACCTTTATTCGGGGGAGGATAGAATCGGACGAATCTGAATTTAAACTCACTTTCAAGTCTCCTAAAATTGAAGCTTTTGGGAATATGATGAAGGATATAAATATCCAAGTAGATAATAACAACCCTATATATAATACTTTCGTGGAAGCCGATAGTGTTTCAACCAAATATTATAATTTTTCTGAATTCAGCTTAATTAACGTTACTCTCCGCGATACTTTATTTATCAGATCTGAATTTCAAGGAGGAAAAAATAATAAAGATGAATTTAATCTTAACTTTTATCATACCATTAATGAAAACAACAAATCTGTTGTTGGTATTCAGAAATCTGATGTGAAATTCAAAGAGAATCTTTGGTTTCTAAATGAAAACAATAACAGAAACAATAAAATTGTTTTCGATAATAAGTTTAATGATGTAATGATAGATTCCTTGGTGCTAAGTCATAATCAGGAGTTTATAAGGTTAAATGGGGTTTTAAGAGATACTACCTATAAAGATTTTAAAATTGCATTTGAAGATGTAGATATAGGAAAAATTACACCCAGCATAGATAGCTTAGATTTTGCAGGAACCTTAAACGGAAAGCTTAATTTATTGCAAGAAAAAGGTGCTTATTATCCAAATACTTCCCTCACAATCCAAGACTTAAGCGTTAACGATAATATGCTAGGGAATTTAAAGTTGGATGTGGATGGAAATGGAGATCTATCATTTTATAATATAGACGCTACTTTAACTAACAAGGGCCTCGAATCTTTAAATGCTCAAGGTGGAATTAATGTTGGTAATAAACCTACCATAGATCTGGATATTAAGTTAAAACAATTCAATATGGCCGCTTTTAGTGCCTTGGGAAGGGATGCTATAGATAATATTAGAGGTTTTGCATCTGGAGATGCTAAGGTGAGCGGAAATTATAAAAACCCGGACATTTCTGGTAAATTAGAACTTGAGAAAGCGGGACTTAGAATTCCTTATTTAAATGTAGATATAGATTTTAAAGAAAATGCGAATGTAAACCTTACTAAACAGCAATTCAATTTTGATGAAATTGAAATTATAGATACAAAATATAGAACTTCAGGTATATTAGATGGAATTATTTCCCATAAGAATTTTAAAGAATGGTTTTTAGATCTCACTTTAACCAGTGATAGAATGCTGGTTTTAGATACTGAAGCCGAAGAAGATGTTTTATATTATGGAACCGCTTTTATTGATGGTTTTGCAAGCATAAAAGGACCAACAGATGAGTTGGTGATAGATGTGAATGCTTCTACTGCAAAAGGGACTATTTTCAAAATCCCGCTAAGTGATACCGAATCTATTGGAGATAACTCATATATCCACTTTTTAAGTCCAGAAGAAAAAGCATCCCGATTGGCTGGAATTCCTATTGAAATTCAAGAAGTAAAAGGGCTGGAGCTAAATTTCGATTTGGATATCACAAACGATGCAGAGGTGGAAGTAGTGGTAGATCAAACCAGTGGTAGTACATTGCGAGGTCGTGGTGCAGGAAACTTACTTTTGGAAATAAATACCAACGGGAAGTTTAATATGTGGGGAGATTTTGTGGTGTATAAAGGAGTTTATAACTTTAAATATGCAGGATTAGTTCAAAAGGTTTTCCAGGTACGTTCCGGAAGTAGTATTAACTGGGATGGGAATCCTGCACAAGCACAATTAGATGTAAGTGCTGTATACGAGGTAAATGCAAATCCAGCAGTATTGCTAGAGAATCCTTCCATTAACAGAAAAATTCCAGTAGAAGTGGTTATTCTTTTACAAGGACAAATTGCACAACCGGATATTACTTTTAATGTAGAATTTCCAAATGCCAGTTCGGTAGTACGTTCAGAATTAGAATATAGAATTAGCGATAGGGCTAGTAGAGAATTACAAGCCTTATTTTTAGTTACTCAAGGATCTTTTTATAGTGAATTTGCAATCGGTCAAAATGCAATAACAGGAAATCTTGTGGAAAGAGCTTCTTCTTTGGTGAATGATATTTTTGCAGATGAAGAAGGAAAATTCCAAGTTGGGGTAAATTATGTTCAGGGAGATAGAACCCCCGACCAGCAAACTGTAGATCGATTTGGATTAACCTTATCTACTCAAATAACAAATAGAGTACTTATAAATGGGCAAGTTGGAGTTCCTGTTGGAGGTGTAACCGAATCCATCATTGTTGGGGATGTAGAAATTGAATTTTTACTGAATGAAGACGGAAGCTTACGAGCTAAAGTTTTCAATAGAGAAAATAACATTCAGTTTATTGGAGAAGAAATTGGTTTTACTCAAGGTGTTGGACTTTCCTATTCTGTAGATTTTGACACTTTCAAAGAATTAATTAGAAAGATCATGAATAAAGAAATCGTTAAATCTGTAGAAGAAAAGGAACAAGAAGAATCAGCTAAATCTCTAGCGCCAGATTATATAGTTTTTCCAAAACAATAAAGTTTCAACACTCATTCATTATTTTTAGATTAATTAAATCTTCAGTTTTTAAAAATTTCAATTATACTTTGTAATTTTAAAATCCAAAACTGTATTTATGAATAATACTATCAAGCGAATAGGGGTAATGACCTCGGGAGGAGATTCCCCGGGAATGAATGCTGCCATTCGAGCTGTTGCCAGATCTTGTGCTTATTATAATATAGAATGTATCGGATTTTATAGAGGTTTCCAAGGAATGATTGAAGGAGATTATGTTGAAATGGACGCTCGTAGCGTTCGTAATATTATTTCCAGAGGAGGAACCATCCTAAAATCGGCTAGATCTAAAGAGTTTCTTACAGCTGAAGGGCGTGCGAAAGCTGCTAAAAGTTTAAAGAAAGCTAAAGTGGATGCCATGATCTTGATTGGTGGAGATGGAACTTTTCGCGGCGGACAAATTTTTAGTAAGGAACATTCAATTCCTATTATTGGAGTGCCAGGAACCATAGACAACGATATTTTTGGAACCGATTATACTATTGGTTACGATACTGCTCTAAATACAGTTGTAGATGCAATAGATAAAATTAGGGATACCGCCAGTTCTCATAACAGATTATTTTTTGTGGAAGTAATGGGAAGAGATGCCGGGTTTATAGCTTTAAATAGCGGCATTGGAGCTGGAGCAGAGGAAATTCTTATTCCTGAAGAAGATCTTGGACTGAAAAGATTATTACATTCCTTGGAACGAAGTAGATTATCTGGAAAAACTTCCAGTATAGTGGTGGTTTCTGAAGGTGATAAAATTGGTAAGAATGTGTTTGAATTGGCTGAGTATGTCACTAAAAATCTACCAGATTATGATGCAAAAGTAACGGTACTAGGCCACATTCAACGTGGTGGTAGTCCTAGTTGTTTCGATAGGGTTTTGGCAAGTAGGCTATGTGTGAAAGCTGTAGAATTGTTATTAGATGGAAAGCAGGATGTCATGGTAGGGTTTGTAAACAATAAAATTGAATTCAGCACTTTAGAAAATGCACTTAAAGGAAATCATAGTATCAATAAAGATCTTTTAAGAATATCAGATATTTTATCTACTTAAAATATGGCAAATCAAGAAACTGCTTGATTATTATTAAAAGCTATTTAGAAGCAATCACGCTTATTTCCACATTTACAAACTTAGGAAGATTTGCAACTTCTACAGTTTCTCTTGCGGGAGCTGTTTCAGCATTAAAATATTTCGCATATACTTCATTTATTTGAGCGAAGTTGTTCATATTGCTAATAAAAATGGAGGTTTTAATCACATTTTCGAAAGTCATATTGGCTTCAGTGAGAATTGCTTTTAAATTTTCCATCACCAATTCGGTTTCAGCTTGAATAGAATCTGTAACTAATTTTCCCGTTTTTGGATCTATAGCTATTTGTCCGGAGGTATAGAGCATATTTCCGTTTAAAACAGCCTGATTATAAGGCCCAATTGGTGCAGGAGCGTTAGATGTATTAATTATTTTTTTCATAATAGAATAATTACTTTTTTATAAATTTCTGTCTGGTTCGCGGCGCTTATCATATTTTATATCGCTTAATACCGAAGATTTAATTCCTATAAAGAAATTCCAAGAACTTCTTTCGCTAAATGGTATCCAGTTAAAGCTCATTCTCCAACTATCTAAATCCCTTTGAAACCGAAGTTGGGTATATGTAAACCCTTGATCTTTTATATCGTATCCAGAAGAAGCTCCTATTACCCACTTTGGAGCAATTTCAACGTCTCCAGAAAACATGATGGAATGAGAAGATACTTCATTTTGTCTTGCATTGTTGCTATAGGTCATGGTATAGGCAAGTCTTAAATCCCACGGAATTTTATAGTTGTACCACTCATTCTTCTTTTTTTCTTCGTCTTTATCGAAAACATCTTCATCTTCATCATAAAATTTTCCATCGATATCTGTAGATTTCCCAAAGAGATCATCTGGTCTTCCTCCATTTCTAAAGGTTTCATTTTCTAATTTATCTTTATTCTCACCACCCAATTCGAAATCTTTACTTGATAGAGAATACCCAAAACTAACATTTGCAGAAGTCATTCTAAATAAACTTCCACCGTTATTTATATTTAGTTTATCTACTCTTCTATTATTATTGTCTAGTGCATAAATATCTAAATTGGCTCCAAAATTAATATCGAGTTTATTGGCAACAATGGGGATACTACCACGCATACTTATTGGTGATAAGCTTAGGGAGTCGGCAGCTAAATTATAAGCGGTGCTTACACTAAAGTTGTTCAATAATTTAATCTTTTTAGCTTCAGTAGCGGTACTATCTTTATCTCTTACTTTTGCTTCTAATGTATTACTTACAGACAAACCAATAGAGCTAGAAAAAAGCTGACCCGGGGCACCAAATAAAGAACCTTGGAATCGGGTATAGTCTACAACTCGGTTTCGAGTAGGATCTAAATTGTCCACAACTTCATATTGATCGTAGTATTGATCGAAACCCGGATTTATATTATAACTAATAGACGGTCTCATTACATGACGAATGGCTTGAATCTTTTTATCTTTCCCAAAATTCTTCATTCCATAAATAGTAGTTCCCATACTGGTACTAAAATTATAGGTTCTAAAAGAATCGAAACCATCTATAGTGTCAATTACAACTGTTCTAGTTTCTGGATTAAAAGAACGTTCAAAAGTTTTAAATACCCAATTCTCTTGATAATTCGCATTGGCACTCACACTTAAATAGTTCAGTAATTTAAAATTGGTAGAAACAGGAATGCTGTGCTGGGCTCCAAAATTTGCATCTCTAAACATTTCAGGCTTAAAGAATAAGGAATCAAAAGTCTGAATTCTATTTTCTCCTCTAAAGTTATATTGGAAATTAATGTTTTCTATAAACCCTTTTTTTGCTCCTAATTTTGGTGCTAAAGGATAGATCCTAGAAACACTTCCCTGTACCGTTGGCAAGGTCATGTTAATAGCACCAGTATTACTGTTTTGCGTATGAGTTGCCGCAATACTTACATTCACCTGTGGTTCTCCTTCAAAAGTCTTAGAGTAAGATACAGATGAACTCAGGGTATTATTCAAGAAATTTGAAGTATTGGTTTGGTTTACAGATTCCTGATAATATGTGCTACTTCCTAAGTTTACTGAAGCTGAAAACCTAGAACTTGGGCTGGATTTGGTATCCTGTGAGTGGCTCCATCTTAAATTGTAAACAGAGCTTTGTGAAAAGTCAGGAAAACCACGTTCACTATTTAAAAGGTTCTCATATCGGAAACTTAAATTTCCACGGAACCTATAGCGCAATGCATAACTGGATTCTAAACGAAGCCCGTAACTCCCATTGGTATAATAATCTCCCAAGGCCAAAAGATCTACATAATCACTTATTGCGAAATAATATCCTCCATTTTGCAAACTATAACCTCTATTGTTACTTTGTCCGAAAGATGGAATTATAAATCCTGAAGTTTCTTCTTCTGTCAACGGGAAATATCCAAAAGGAAGTCCTAGAGGAGTTGGCACATCTGCTATATACATATTAACCAAACCGGTAACAATTTTCTTTTTAGGCACAAACTTTATCCTTCTTGCATAAAAATAATAATCCGGATCCTCTTCATTTTCAGAAGTGGTGAATCTTACATTTTCCATGAAATAAACCGAATCATTTTCTCTTTTGGTTACTTCCCCTTTCACTTTAAAGGCGCCTTCTTCGGTTTTAGAATTATAGACCAAAGCTTTTTTAGATTTAAAATTAAATCTAATAGAATCCGGTCTTACAGTATTTTGAGCTTGAGTAAAAATTGGGGTTTGGGAATAATTTCCTAAGGAATCAGGAATTCCGAAAGCATAAACCTCATTTTTTTCGTTATCTAAAATTATAAGTCCAGCAGTAATTACCATATCTCCATAGGTAATTTGTGCTTGATCGTACAAGTACATCCTATTTTCCTTTGGGCTCAATCGCATGTAATCTTCGGCTGTATATGCCACAATATCTGTTAATAAAGAAGGTTTTTTCTTTAAGGTGTCTGTTTGTATAGGAGTAGGAATAAGTTTTGTAGTAGCTGTGCTTAGGGAATCTGATATAGTTATTGTGCTGTCTCTCTGTGCACTAATGCGAACTTCTTCTTTTGGTTTTATTTCTTGTGCTTGAGATAACACTGAAAATATCAGCATTATAAAACATAAAAAAAGAGTATAAAGTGAGTTTGTCCGCAATGCTATAAGTGCTATTTTTGTAAAGAATGGCTTGCTTTTTGAATAGTCAAAATTACATATATTTTTTTAGCTTCCTTTTGGGAATCTTAAAAAAATAAGTCGTTAAAATAATTCCCCTAATTGAATCGTTAATTAAATATGAAATCTAACATACTTAAAGTTTTTATCCTATTAGTAATTGGAGTTGTAATAACTGCTTCTACACCACACAAAAACTACACCGAAAAATCCAAATTCGTTGTTGTCCTGGATGCTGGACATGGTGGAAAAGATCCAGGGAATAGAGGAGGAGGTTTTCAAGAAAAAGATATTGCTCTAAGCATTATTCTTAAAATTGGTGCTGAACTTGAAAAGAATAAAGACTTCAAAATAATTTATACACGAGATACAGATGTTTTTATCCCTTTAGATAAGCGCGCTAAAATAGCAAACGATGCAAAAGCAGATCTTTTTATTTCTGTGCATTGTAATTCACACAGTTCCCAGGCTTATGGAACGGAAACTTTTGTTTTAGGATTGAGAAGAAGTAATGATAATCTGGAAATTGCTAAGCGTGAGAACTCTGTAATTTATTTAGAGGAAAATTATGAAGTCACATATAATGGTTTCGATCCTAATTCTCCAGAATCTTCTATTGGAATGACAATCATGCAAGAGGAATACTTAGATCAGAGTATTTTACTGGCAGATTTTGTTCAGAAAAAATTTACTAACGATCTTAAACGTAACAACCGTGGAGTGAAGCAAGATGTGTTTTTAGTGCTTCGTGAAACTTATATGCCTAGTGTATTAATTGAGACCGGATTTTTAACCAATAAAAATGAAGGGCCATTTTTAAACAGTTCTTCTGGTCAAACAAAAATGGCAGATGCTATTGTTGAAGCAATAAATGATTATAGCCATAGTATTAATCTTGGAGTATTGGATGATTTAGAAAAAAATGCACCAGCCGAGGTTACTGTAAAAGAAAGTAAGATCGAAGCGTTTAAAGACAATTACGAAGGGATTACTTTTAAAGTGCAACTGGCGGCAAGTTCTAAGAAATTAGAGCCAAAGTCTTCAAACTTTAAAGGTTTAACACCTGTTTTTCGTGAAAAAGAAGGGAAATTGTATAAATATTACTTTGGAGCTACTTCCAGTTATTCCCAAATCCAGAGTCTTCATGATCAGGCAAAATCTAAAGGATATAAGACAAGTTATTTAGTAGCTTTCAAGGATGGAAATAAGATTACCGTTAATGACGCGTTAAAATCCCAGTCTAAATAGCAGTACTTTCCTATATTTATTTCTAAATTTGTACGTATCTAAAAAAAATACTTTTGAAATATTCTAAAGAGGTTAAAACTGGCATCTTGGCAATTATAGCCATCGTAATATTAATTTTTGGCTATAGTTATCTTAAAGGTAAAAATCTCTTAGACTCCAGCCGTAAATTCCATGCAGTATATGCAGATGTAGAAGGGCTATCCCAATCTTCAGCAGTTACCATTAACGGATTAAAAGTTGGACAAGTAACTAAGATAGATTTTTTAGATGGCACTGGAATATTGCTAGTAACCTTTACCGTAGATAGTGATTTTAAATTTTCTAAAAATAGTTTAGCTCAAATTTATGGTGGTGGATTAATTGGTGGAAAATCTTTAGCAATCGTTCCAGATTATGAATCTAAAATAATGGCTAAAACTGGTGATACCTTGCCAAGTGATATAGAAGAAGGGATCATGGAACTTGTAAATGAGCGACTTACTCCTTTACAAGTAAAAGTAGAAAGAACTATTGTAAGCGCCGATTCTTTGCTTACGGCTTTTAATGAAGTTTTAAATCCTGAAACAAGAAATAATATTGCAGCTACTTTCGATGATCTTTCCGAAACTGTGCGTTCATTCAAGAACACAGCAAATTCGTTAAATGGTATTGTAGCCGGGAATTCAGCAAAATTAGATAGGACTTTTACTAATTTGGATGAGATGTCCGGAAACTTCAATAAGTTTTCAGATACCTTAGCGCAAGTAGATTTAAAAGGAATGACTCAAAATCTAGAGAACGTAATTGCAGATTTCGAGCAGTTATCAAGTAATTTAAATGACGGGAAAGGAACTGCTGGTAAGCTCCTTAATGACGATAAAGTTTATGATAATCTAGACCGAGCTACTAAACAATTGGAAGAGTTACTACAAGACTTAAAATTGAATCCTAAAAGATATGTTCATTTCTCATTATTCGGTAAGAAACCGGGATCATATCAGGCACCTAAAGATTCCTTAAAATAGAATATCTCATGCAAATCATTGCTCAAATTGCCTTTCTTATTGTCCTAGTGGCAGGTATTGCTTTTTTTACATTTAATATTCGCCGTGTAATTCGCAATATTAAATTAGGTAGAAAAGTAGATAGATCCGATAATCCCGGAGAGCGCTTTGCGAAAATGGCAAAAGTAGCAATGGGTCAATCTAAGATGGTGAAAAAACCATTTGCTGGATTTTTACATATAATTGTATATCTAGGGTTCATTATTATAAATATAGAGGTTCTAGAAATTATTATAGATGGAGTTTTCGGAACCCATAGAATACTTTCTTTTCTGGGATCTGGATATAATTTTTTGATAGCTTCTTTTGAAATATTGGCACTTCTAGTACTTCTAGGAGTAATTATTTTCTGGTTAAGAAGAAATGTTACAAACATATATCGGTTTTTAGGGAATGAGCTGAAAGGTTGGCCTAAGAATGATGCCAATTATATTCTATATTTTGAAATGGTTCTTATGATCCTTTTCTTAACAATGAATGGAGCAGATTACCAACTCCAGCTTAATGGTGCCGATCATTATGCGCAAAACGCTGGGATTGCAGGTTCTTTTCCAATAAGTCAGTATTTATTGCCTTGGTTTGAAGGCTTTAGTAATGGAACACTTATAATTATAGAGAGAACCGCTTGGTGGTTACATATAATAGGAATATTAATTTTCCTGAATTATTTATATTATTCTAAACATTTACATATTCTTTTAGCATTTCCAAATGTTTATTTATCTAAACTGACTGTACAAGGAAAATTTGATAATCTGGAGTCGGTTACCAACGAAGTGAAATTAATGATGGATCCAGATGCCGATCCTTATGCAATGCCTGCAGAAGGAGAAGAGGAAGCTGTCCCAGAGAAATTTGGAGCTTCAGATGTAATGGATCTTAATCAAGTGCAACTCCTAAATGCATATACCTGTACAGAATGTGGTAGATGTACCGCAGAGTGTCCTGCTAACCAAACTGGTAAAAAGTTGTCTCCTAGAAAGATAATGATGGATACTCGGGATAGACTGGAAGAGGTTGGAAGTATCATTAATGAAAAAGGTAGTTTTGAAGATGATGGTAAGCAATTACTGGATAATTATATATTAAGAGAAGAACTTTGGGCATGTACTACTTGTAATGCCTGTGTAGAAGCTTGTCCAATTGGTATAGATCCTTTATCTATTATTTTAGACATGAGAAGATATTTGGTAATGGAGCAAAGTGCTGCACCATCTGATCTTGCAAATGCAATGTCCAATATAGAGAATAATGGTGCCCCATGGCCTTATAATCAGATGGATAGATTGAACTGGGCTAACGAAAAATAGCATTGAATTAATAGTTTATATTAGTTTGTTTAAAATATTAAGAAACAGTATCTTATATAATTTAATGAGATATTTAAAAACATAAAAAGCATAACAAATGGCAGATCAAATTAAAGTACCAACAATGGCAGAATATATGGCTCAAGGAAAAAAACCTGAAGTCTTATTTTGGGTTGGTTGTGCCGGAAGTTTTGATGATCGGGCAAAAAGAATTACCAAGGCTTTTGTGAAGTTACTTCATGAAGCAAAGGTAGATTTTGCTGTTTTAGGAACCGAGGAAAGCTGTACAGGAGATCCTGCAAAACGTGCAGGAAACGAATTTCTTTTCCAAATGCAGGCTGTTACTAATATTGAAGTGCTAAATGGATATGAGATAAAGAAAGTTGTAACTGCTTGTCCTCACTGTTTCAATACCATGAAAAATGAATATCCAGCCTTGGGTGGTAATTACGAAGTAATGCACCATACTACTTTCTTGAAATCTTTATTAGAAGAAGGTCGACTTAAAGTTGAAGGTGGGAAATTCAAGGGAAAAAGAATCACTTTTCATGATCCTTGTTATTTAGGTCGTGCAAACAACGTTTACGAAGCTCCAAGAGATTTGCTTAGAAAACTGGAAGTAGAGTTAGTAGAGATGCGTAAGTGCAAATCTAATGGTCTTTGTTGTGGTGCCGGAGGTGGACAAATGTTTAAAGAGCCAGAACCAGGAAACAAAGATGTTAATATTGAGCGTACCGAGCAAGCAATGGAAGTAAAACCAGAGATTATTGCAGCAGGTTGTCCGTTTTGTAATACAATGATGACGGATGGAGTAAAAGGTAAAAATCAGGAGGGCAAGATTGAAGTTATGGACGTAGCCGAAATGATTGCAAACGCTCACGATCTTTAAATTCAATTCATTTTCTTAGATTTAAGAGGTTTGTGTTGTCGATCGAAGTCGAGATATACTCATTATAAATGAAAGCAATTTCTGAAAGTTTTTGCAAATTATTGAAATTCTCAATTTTTTAACTTATAAATTGATGTTAATCTTAATATTTTAGTGGTACTATATTTGAAGCTATCCCTTTATTAAAGTAGCTTTGTTAAAATATAATTCCAAAAAATATGCTTGTACCATTTACTGATCTCCCAGACTCATCAAGAGTTTGGATTTATCAATCTAATAGATCTTTTTCAGATCAAGAACTTCAAGAAATAACTTCCAAATTAGAAGATTTTATTACCCAATGGACTGCTCATGGAGCAGATCTAAAAGCTTCGTTCGATATAAAATATAAACGCTTTATTACTTTGGCATTAGATCAGCAATTAAATGCAGCTACGGGATGTTCTATAGACTCTTCAGTAAAATTTATTCAACAATTAGAAAAGCAGTATAATGTAGATCTTTTAGATAAGATGAATGTGAGTTACAAGCAAGGAGAATTCGTGGCTTATAAGACATTAACCGATTTCAGAAAAATGGCAAAGGAAAAAGCTGTAAGCAAAAACACTATTGTTTTTAATAATTTAGTGACTAATAAACACGAATACTTAGTAGATTGGGAAGTTCCCGCTTCCGATAGCTGGCACAATCGATTTTTAAAATAGAAAATCGAATGAAAGCACCCCTATTTTATTCTATTTTTTTACTCTTATCCCTGTTTTTTGTTCAAATATCTTCAGCACAAAATATAAATCCGTTAATCGCTGAAGATTATAAAGATCAAAAAAAATGGGTAGATAGCATATACGAGAATATGAGTCTTCAGGAAAAAGTAGGCCAATTATTTATGGTAGATGTATTTTCTAATAAAAAAGGAAAAGAAATTGATAAAGTAAGGGCACTAATTACCGATTATCATATAGGTGGGATCATTTTTTCTAAAGGTGGACCACAACAACAAGCCAAGCTAAATAACGAATTTCAAGAGTCTTCTAAATTACCACTTCTTATAGGAATGGATGCAGAATGGGGACTTGCCATGAGATTAGATTCCACTTTCGCATTACCTTGGAATATGACTTTAGGTGCAATTCAAGACATTAAACTTATTGAAGAAGCCGGAGCTGCTATTTCCCGTAATTCTAAACGATTGGGAGTTCACATAAATTTTGCGCCGGTAGTAGACATTAATACAAATCCACTTAATCCAATTATTGGAAATCGCTCTTTTGGAGAAGAAAAGATAAATGTAACTTTAAAGTCGGTTTCCTTTATGCGTGGGATGCACAAAGAAGGAATTCTTTCTAGCGCTAAGCATTTCCCAGGTCATGGTGATACAAAAAGAGATTCACATAAAATCTTGCCTACTATATCCTTTTCAAAAAACCGATTGGATAGTATAGAGTTATATCCATTTAAGAAATTGATTGAGGAAGGAGTTTCCAGTATTATGGTGGCACATCTAAATGTTCCTGGTCTTGAAACTGAAGAAACCATTCCTTCATCCCTTTCTAAAACTATAGTAAATGACCTCTTGAAAAAGGAGTTAAAATTTAATGGATTAATTTTTACGGATGCCTTAAATATGAAAGGAGCATCCAACTATAAGAATCCGGGAGAAATAGATCTTGCAGCCTTTATGGCTGGAAATGATATTTTATTGATCTCTGAAGATGTTCCAAAGGCTTCAGAAAAAATTATCGAAGCTTATAACGATGGAACTATTTCAGAAGTTAGAATGGCACATTCTGTTAAGAAAATATTGTTTGCAAAATATAAAGCTGGTTTAAACAGGTATACTCCCGTAGATACTACTAATCTTGTTGCAGACCTTAACACAGTAAAAGATCTAGCATTATACGATAAACTTATAGAGAATGCTATTACAATAATAAAGAACGATGTTGGATTGCTTCCCATAAAAGACCTCGAAACTAAAAAGATTGCCTACGTTAATTTGGGTGATGAGAATGGTGCTTCATTTTATAATCAACTTTCAAAATACGCACAGGTAGATTGGATAAAAGCTGAAAATCTGGATGAAATTTCAGAAAAATTAAAGGCATATAATTTAGTGATTATTGGTTACCACAAATCCAATGCTTCTCCATGGGCGAGGTATTCTTTTTCTAAAGAAGAATTAAATTGGATTCATGAAATAGCAAGAAATAATACCACTATTTTAGATGTCTTTACGAGACCTTATTCATTGATGGATCTTACATCCAGTAGTAATATTGAAGGAATTGTTATGAGTTATCAAAATTCTGAAGCATCCCAAAAAAAATCTGCTCAAATAATTTTTGGAGCTTTAGATGCAAAAGGAAGATTGCCAGTAAGTATTAGTGACGAATTCCCTGCGGGAACAGGATATTACACAAAAAACTTAAGCCGATTATCTTATGGTTTTCCTGAAAGTGTTGGAGTGAGCTCTAAAAAGCTTCAGAAAATAGATTCTCTTGTAAATTTATCAATTTCGGAAGGAATGACACCTGGCTTGCAGTTGATAGTGGCTCGTAAAGGAAAGGTGATCTACGAAAGTAATGCAGGGTTTCATACTTATGAAGAAAAAATTAAAGTCACAGATTCTTCTGTTTACGACTTGGCTTCGCTAACAAAGATTCTTGCTAGTTTGCCTTTAATCATGGAATTAGAAGAAGCTGGAGACCTAAAATTCAATTCAAAACTTGGTGACCTTATGCCATTTTTTAAAGGCTCTAATAAGGCAAATATCAAGTTACAGGATATGCTAATGCATTATGCAAAATTAAAACCTTGGATTCCATTTTATATTTCCACGATAGATAAGAAAACGAAAGGGAGATCTTTAAAATATTATAGAGAAGAGCCCATGGATATTTATAATACTCAGGTGGCAAAAGAAATGTTTATAAGAGATGATTTAAGGGATTCTATTATGGGCATTATAAGAGATAGTAAACTGGAATCTAGACTGGCTTATAAATACAGTGATTTGCCATTTTATATCATGAAATATTTTTTGGAAGATCATTATAATTCTTCCTTAAGTTATTTGGTAAAAGAACATTTTTATAAGTCTTTAGGAGCTAATACTATTACGTATTTACCTTTAGCTAATATTGCTTCAGAAAGAATTGTTCCAACAGAATATGACAGGCTTTGGAGGAAACAAGAAGTTTTAGGTTATGTACACGATCAGGGTGCAGCTATGCAAGGTGGGATTGGTGGTCATGCAGGCTTATTTAGCAATGCTACAGATGTCGCCAAAATGATGCAGATGTATTTGAATGGTGGTAGTTATGGTGGAAAACAGTATTTTAAACAGGAAACCTTAGATAAATTTAATACTTGTTATTACTGCGACCAAAATGTAAGAAGAGGGGTTGGTTTCGACAAACCTCAATTAGGTACTGCAGGACCAACGTGTGGCTGTGTATCTTTATCTAGTTTTGGACATACGGGTTTTACAGGCACTTTAGCCTGGGCAGATCCAGATAAAGAAATAGTATATGTGTTTTTATCTAATAGAACATTTCCAGATGTGAATAACCGAAAGTTAATTCGGGAAGATATTCGTGAAAAAATACAGCAAATTATATATGAATCTATAGAGGATTAAATTATGAGAATAGGTATTGTTTGTTATCCAACCTTTGGGGGGAGTGGAGTAGTAGCTACAGAGTTAGGGATGGAATTATCCAAAAAAGGGCATGAAATTCATTTTATCACCTACAAGCAACCAGTTCGCTTAGAACAACTTACAGGAAATATAAAATTTCACGAAGTTAATGTTCCAGAATATCCTTTATTTCATTTTCAACCCTACGAACTCGCTCTAAGTAGTAAATTGGTAACTATGGTAAAGCTTCATAAAATTGAAGTTTTACATGTACACTATGCAATTCCGCATGCATATGCAGGATATATGGCAAAAAAGATGTTGGAAGAAGAAGGGATATTTATTCCAATGGTAACTACTTTACACGGTACCGATATTACATTGGTAGGGAATCATCCATTTTATAAACCAGCAGTTACTTTTAGTATTAATAATAGTGATATTGTTACCTCTGTTTCAGAATCCTTAAAAGAAGACACACTTAAATTATTTAAGATTAAAAAGGAGATTGATGTGGTTCCTAATTTTATTGATGTTTCTAAATATAGAACAGGATTTACCGATTGTCAACGTTCTTTGATGGCAGATGAAGATGAGAAAATTATCTCTCATGTAAGTAATTTTAGGCCGGTTAAACGCATCTTAGATATAATTAGAATTTTTTATATCGTTCAAAAGAGAATAAAGTCTAAACTAATTATGGTTGGAGAAGGACCAGAGAGAGAAAAGGCAGAGTTTTTAGTACAAGAACTAGGAATACAGGATAAAGTAGTATTTCTTGGTCAGAGTAATGAGGTAGATAAAATATTATGTTTTTCAGATCTTTTCTTGTTGCCTTCAGAGAAAGAAAGTTTTGGTTTGGCTGCTTTAGAGGCAATGGTTAATGGAGTTCCAGTTATTTCTTCTAACAGTGGCGGACTTCCAGAAGTTAACAAAGAAGGAATTTCAGGATATTTAAGCGATGTGGGAAACATTGAAGAAATGGCTGCCAATGCTATAAAAATTTTGGGTAACGATACTACTTTGCAAAAATTTAAAATGAACGCCAGAGAACAAGCAACTATATTCGATATTCATAAAATAGTGCCTCAATACGAGAAGTTGTATGAAAAGGCTGTGATGGAAATAGAAAAGGCTAAATAGAATTTCACTTCTATTCAGCCTTTTTATAATAAATTTTTCAAACTTCTAGAACTGGTATCTAACTCCTAAAGCGATATCTGGAGAAAAATCGTCTATTCTGTTATTATCACCATCGTGAAAACCAATCTCTGGTCTAAAATCTAGAGAAAGTAATAAAGGGAAATCAAAATTGTATTCAATTCCTATATCTCCAGCAAGAAATACAAAGGTTTCATCTACATACCTATCTCTATCCTTAGAGTCTATACTTCCAATACCACCACCGGCACCTACATACCAATTAAATCCTCCTTCAATATTCCAAACCCATTGGTATAATCCCGCTAATTTAAAAGAATCGTAATTATTCTTATCGTTTCTCCATCCTAGATCAAATTCCAATCTGTTGTTATCCCCACCAACTGCTCTTTGATAAGAAACTTCAGCTCCGTAGCCATTTCCTCCACCAAAACGTAAACCTAGTGCGTTTTCTGAAATTGTTTGTGCATGGGTTGCGACTGTCGCTCCCAGTGCGAATATTGCCATTAAAATTAATTTTTTCATGTTTGATTTATTTTAGTTTGTTCAGCAAATGTAAACGTTAAAATTAAACTGAAATTGCCTCAAGAGCTAATGTATTGTTAATAATCACTAAAGCCCTGTTAAGCAAATGATAGATAAATTTGTAATTTTAGACCAGCTATGAAAGAAAAACTAATTGATCTAAACAAACATCTCGAAGGAGAACTGCTATTTGATGAGCTTCACAAAAGCATTTATGCTACTGATGCTTCTGTGTATAGAGAGATTCCTTTAGCGGTCTCTTTTCCTAAAACGAAAGGAGATATTAAGAAATTAATATCTTTTGCTACACAAAATCAAATCGGTTTAATTCCTAGAACAGCAGGAACCTCCTTGGCGGGTCAATGTGTGGGAAGTGGTATTGTGGTTGATGTTTCTAAGTACTTCAATAAAATAATAAGTATAAATACTGATAAAAAAATAGCAGTTGTTCAGCCTGGAGTCATTCGGGATGATCTCAATCGAGTCCTCGAAGAATTTGGATTATTCTTTGGCCCTAATACATCTACTTCTAATAGATGTATGATTGGCGGGATGGTTGGAAATAATTCTAGTGGTACTACTTCCATTAAATATGGAACTACTAGAGATAAAACGCTTCAGCTGAAAACTATTTTGAGCGATGGAAGCGAAGCCGAATTTAATTCAATAAATAGTCAAGAATTTGAAGCTAATAAAATGGGAGATTCATTAGAATCTGCTATTTATAGTGAACTTTATGCACTTTTATCTCCTTCTGAAGTTATTGATGAAATAAATAAAAAGTTCCCAATAAAATCTATTCATAGAAGAAATACTGGATATGCTATAGATAGCTTAATTGAAACTGAAGTTTTCTCTGAAAGTAAGAAACCATTCAATTTATGCGATTTGCTTTCTGGAAGCGAAGGCACCCTTGCTTTTACCACCGAGATCACTTTGCAATTGGATGTTTTACCTCCTAAGTATACGGCAATGGTAGCAGCCCATTTTTCGAGTATAGAAAAGTGTATGCAAGCGGTAATGCCTTCTATGGAGAGTGATCTTTACACTTGTGAAATGATGGATAAGGTGATTCTAGATTGCACCATTCAGAATTTAAAATATAAAGAGAACCGGTTTTTTATTGAAGGTGACCCCAAGGCAATTCTAATGTTAGAGTTACGATCAAACAGTCAAGAAGACTTGAACAATCAGATTCATCAACTCTTATATAGATTAGAAAAAACAAATCTTTGCTATGCTTTACCAGTTCTTTTAGATGAACAAATTGATAAAGCTTTGGAATTGCGAAAAGCCGGACTAGGGCTACTTGGTAATATTATTGGCGATAAAAAAGCTGTTGCCTGTATAGAAGACACAGCTGTGGCATTGCCAGATTTGGCAAATTATGTTGATGAGTTTTCAGAAATAATGAAAAAGCATAAACAAGAAGCAGTGTATTATGCGCATGCAGGAGCAGGAGAATTGCATCTAAGACCTATTCTGAATTTAAAGAAAAAGGAAGATGTAAAGCTCTTTAGAAAGATTACCGAGGAAGTAGCCGTTTTAGTCAAGAAGTATAAAGGTTCTATGAGTGGAGAGCATGGAGACGGAAGGCTTAGGGGAGAATTTATAGAAATGATGATAGGATCTAAGAATTATAAAATTCTTGAAGAAGTAAAAAAAATCTTTGATCCTCATAATATTTTTAATCCCGGAAAGATTACAAATACTGCTCCTATGGACACTTTCTTGCGTTATGAAGTAGAAAGAAAGGAACCAGAAATTAAAACTTTAATGGATTTTTCAGATTCTCAAGGAATTTTAAGATTAGCTGAAAAATGCAACGGAAGTGGAGATTGTAGAAAATCTGTAGAAGCGGGAGGAACTATGTGCCCTAGCTATAGAGCGACTAAAAATGAAAAAGATACCACACGAGCCAGAGCTAATGCCCTTCGTGAATTTTTAACCAATTCTGAAAAACCGAATAAGTTTGAGCATGAAGAACTGAAAGAAGTATTTGATCTCTGCATCAGCTGCAAAGGGTGTAAAAGTGAATGTCCATCTAATGTAGATGTAGCAGCTCTAAAGGCAGAATTTCAATACCAGTATCAAAAAACCAATGGAAAATCTTTAAGAAGTAAAGCCTTTGCAAATAATTCAAAAATGAATCATTTGGCTTCTAAGACTACAGGTATATCCAACTTTTTATTCTCCAATTCGTTTACATCGGGAATTGCAAAAAAAATGATGGGAGTAGCGTCACAAAGATCTTTGCCAAAGCTTTCTAAGCAAACCGTGTGGAATTATTATTCTAAAAACCACAAAGAGCTTGCAGATCCTATTAAATCTGTTTATTTATTCAATGATGAGTTCACTAATTATCTGGATGCTCAAATTGGAATTGATGCATTGCAGTTATTAAGGACACTTAATTATCAGGTTACTATTCTTAAAAACCCTGAAAGCGGGCGTAGTTATATTTCTAAAGGTTTCTTAGAGGAAGCCAAAGAATTTGCCAATAAAAATATAGACCTTTTTTCTGATTTAATTTCTGAAGGATCTCCGTTACTTGGTATAGAACCTTCGGCTATATTAAGTTTTAGAGATGAATACCTTCGATTAGCAAATGATTCAGAAAAAGCCAAAAATTTATCTAAAAATTGCTTTTTAATTGAAGAGTTTTTAAAGAAAGAAATTGCTCTAGGAAATATAACGTCTAGTTCGTTTACTTCCGAAGAAAAAGAAATAAAAATTCATACGCATTGTCATCAAAAGGCATTGTCCAATTCTGCATATACTTTTGATATTTTAAATCTTCCAACCAATTATAAAGTTCGGATAATTTCATCTGGCTGCTGTGGAATGGCGGGTTCTTTTGGGTACGAAAAAGAGCATTATGAGATTAGTATGAATATAGGGGAACAAAGTCTCTTTCCAGCCGTGAGAAAATGTTCAAATTCTACTATTATTGCAGCAAATGGAACCAGCTGTAGACACCAGATATTTGATGGTACCAATAGAGTGGCTCAGCACCCAGTGAGTATTTTAAAAAACGCATTGCTTTAATTCGTTTTATTATTACTAGAAATAATAAAACGCATTGCTTTAATTCGTTTTATTATTACTAGAAATAAAATATATTATTATCTGAATCCATAATAAATGTATATTTAACCACTTTGAGAGAAATCTTTTCAACTCTCTTAAGAGTAGGTAGAATGGGACATACATCTAATAGTAACACTTTAATGAACTCTGATATTTCACAGCTTAGTGTTGAAGAATTGCGACGGGAATTACTTACGGCTAAACAGGAAATTAAAAATCTTAAGATTAATTCCGTAAAAGAAAACGCAAGTAACTATCCTTCAGAAATGGAGGAGGATATTCACACTTATAAGGAACTATTTTATTCTTCTCCTAGTTCGATGGTTATTTTAATAGGACCAAATTTTATAGTAAAAACTGCAAATGCTCCGTTATTAAAAATTTTAGGTAAGGGGAATGAGCTTATTGGAAAACCTTATTTAGAGGAGGTTCCTGAGTTAGAAGATCAAGGTTTAGGAAATTTGTTAAGGGAAGTATATAAGACAGGAATTCCTTTCAAGGCAAATGAAATGCCTATATACTTTAATATTAACGGAGAAAAGAAATTATCATATTTCGATTTTGTATACCAGGCTCATAGAAATATAAGAGGTGATATAAATGGAATTAGAATTATTGCTAATGATGTTACTGCCACCTCAAAATTACATAAAGATCTTATTTTTAGTAACCATCGTTTTAAAGAATTAATTTATTCTTCTCCAGGATTAATTGCCATTTTAACCGGTAAGGATTTTATTATTGAAACTGCCAATAATGCAATTATAAATATTTGGGGAAAAGGGCCAGATGTAATTGGAAAACCTATTTTCACAGTTTTGCCAGAGATTTTGGAGCAAGGAATGGATAAAAAATTTGAAGAAGTTTTTAACACAGGTAAACCTTTGGTAGCTCAAGAATTTCCTATTATGCATGAACGTAATGGTGAATTGGTGGAAGGTTATTTCGATTTTATTTATCAGCCCCAAAAGGATATTAATGGTGAGATCATTGGAGTGGCAGTGATTGCAAATGAGGTTTCTAAAACTGCAAAGCTTAATCAGAAAATAAGAGAAAGTGAATATAAATTTAGACAATTAGCAGATCTAATTCCTGATAAAATCTCCAGTGCAGATGAAAATTTAGTCACTTTTTATTACAATAAAAGTTGGTTGGATTATAGTGGACTAACTTTGGAATTTTTATTAAAAAATGGATGGTATGAGTTGGTACATCCAGATGATATAGAAATGATAGATAAAACAGTAGAAAATGCTTTAAAAAACCAATCAAATATTGAATTAGAACTTAGGTTTAAAGATAAAAATGGAGATTATAAATGGCATTTAACTCGCGTAATAGCAGTTAAAGATAATAAAAATAAAGTTCAATCTTGGGTTAGTGCAACTACAGAAATTCATAAAATAAAAGAAGAGGAAAAACGGAAGGAAAATTTTATGAAAATGGTTAGTCATGAATTAAAAACTCCAGTAACTTCTATAAGAGGTTATGTGCAGTTATTGCTTAGCATGATTAAAATGGATGAGTCTTTGAAAAACACTAACATTCCATTGGAATCTTCACTTACTAGGATAGATAATCAAGTTAATAGACTTATTCGTTTAATTACTGAGATGCTAGATCTTTCTAGAATAGAAGACAGTCAATTGGTTTTGCAAAAATCAAAATTTAGTATAAATGAATTGGTAGAGCACACAGTTCAAGATATCAAAATATCGAATCCAAATTCAGAAGTAAAAATTGAGCATAAATTTAAGGGTAGTATTTATGCAGACAAAGATAGGATAGAGCAGGTGTTAATTAATTTTATAACCAATTCTATAAAATATTCTCCTAATTCTGAAAAAATTGATATTAGTATCTTCCAAGAAACAGAAGGTAAAGTCTCGGTTTCCATTAGAGATTTTGGAATTGGAATTTCTAAAGCAGATATAAAAAATATCTTTAAAAGATTTTATCGTGTAGATGGCAAGAATGAAGAAACCTTCTCCGGATTTGGAATAGGGTTGTTTTTGGTAAATGAAATTATTGAAAGACACGAAGGGACAATAGATGTTAAAAGCAAAAAAGGAAAAGGTTCGGAGTTTATATTCACGTTGAATACAATTTAGATTAAAATATAAAATGATAAAAAAAAATAAAATACTTGTAGTTGATGATGATGCAATAATAGGAGGTATGCTAAAAGCGGTTTTGGAGTTTAAAAATTATAAAGTGATAGTTTCTGGAAAGCCGGAGAATACAGAAGAAAATATAATTAACAACAATATAGATTTGGTAATATTAGATAAATTAATTTCTGGTGTAGATGGAACAGATGTCTGTACTGCGATAAGAAATAATGCAGCTACAAATAATGTAAAAGTGATGATGATGACAGCTCTGCACAATGCGGGACCAGCCTGTATTGAGGCTGGAGCCGATGCATTTATGACCAAGCCCTTTGATATGGAAATATTATACAAGAATGTGGAGGCTGTATTGAACCAATAATACATTTAATCAACTATTTAAGTTTATATTCCTTAATTTTAATATTGACTTAGATTTTTAAATCTGTAGTTAAAAAATTACATTTGTTAAAAATCAGTCTATGGCAGGGAATTCCTTCGGAAAACTATTCAAGCTTACTACATTCGGGGAATCACATGGACCTGCTATTGGAGGAATTATAGATGGTTGTCCTGCGGGAATTACTTTAGATTTAAATAAAATTCAGGAAGACCTCAATAAAAGAAAGCCGGGTCAGTCCGCAATCGTTACTCAGCGTAAAGAGCCTGATACTGTAGTGTTTCTTTCTGGAGTTTTTGAAGGAGTTACTACAGGTACTCCAATTGGCTTTACTATTGAAAATGCCAATCAGAAATCTAAAGATTATTCTCATATAAAAGACACTTTTAGACCCTCTCATGCAGATTACACCTATTCTGAAAAATATGGAGTACGGGATTATAGAGGAGGAGGACGTTCTTCAGCTAGGGAAACTGCCTGTAGAGTAGTGGGTGGCGCTATTGCAAAACAAGTTATAAAAGATATTGAAATAGTAGCTTATACCGCTTCGGTAGGAGATCTTAAATTAGAAATAGAGGCTTCTCAGCTAGATTTTAATTTAATAGAATCTAACCCTGTTCGTTGTCCAGACCCTGAGACTGCTACTAAAATGGAAAATTATATCCGTGAGATTCGTTCTCAAGGAGATACCGTTGGTGGGACTGTAAAATGTATCATTAAAAATGTACCCAAAGGTTTAGGAGAACCGGTTTTCGATAAACTACACGCTACTTTAGGACAAGCAATGCTTTCTATCAACGCTGTAAAAGGTTTTGAGTTTGGTAGTGGCTTTGAGGGTACAAAGCTAAAAGGTAGCGAGCATAATGATCTTTTTAATCAAGATGGTTCTACAAAAACGAATTTAAGTGGAGGTATACAAGGTGGAATTTCCAACGGTATGGATATCTACTTTAATGTTGCTTTTAAGCCTGTAGCTACTATAATGCAAAAACAAGAAACCATTAACTCTAAAGGAGAATTGGTAGAAATGCAAGGAAAAGGAAGACATGATCCTTGCGTTGTGCCTAGAGCAATCCCAATAGTAGAAGCTATGGCAGCTTTGGTCTTGGCAGATTTTTGGTTACAAAATAAGACATCTAAAATATAATTAAAGCAAAATAAATAATGAAAAAATTAGCACTGCACTGGCAAATTTTATTAGGGATGTTACTGGGAGTCCTTTTCGCATTGGCTCTTACCAATTTTAGTTGGGGACCAGAATTTGTGGAAGATTGGATTAAGCCCTTTGGTAACATTTTTATCAATGCCTTAAAATTAATTGCTGTGCCATTAATTTTAGCTTCCTTGATTAAAGGTATTTCAGACCTTAAAGATATTTCTAAACTCTCCAAAATGGGAACTAGAACTATTGTAACCTATATACTTACTACGGTAATAGCGGTTTCTATAGGACTTGGACTAGTAAACCTAATAAAACCGGGAAGTGCTATTAATCAAGATACTAGAAATGATCTTATTGCTAGTTATGAGGGAGATGC
>Ga0209309_10001224_pt1 | contig 26454 bp, 21 predicted proteins | sample COGITO_mtgs_1204_2_FD_184807 | JGI IMG/M metagenome (GOLD analysis project Ga0209309, IMG submission 184807) | Pelagic marine microbial communities from North Sea - COGITO_mtgs_120412 (SPAdes) (version 2) | ecosystem: Environmental > Aquatic > Marine > Epipelagic ... | reverse complement strand
GTTTCTAATTTGATTGCTGCAGAATACGTTGCACGTTTTAATTTTGTCATTTTTTCACCCAAATTTGTATGCTTATCAGCATAACATTTCTTTCTTAATGGGTGGCCAAATTAACTATGCCACTACAGTTAACTTGTTCGATGCAGTAAAGCCATTATAAAAGTAATAAATGAGTAGAACATAACCGTTCTACTCATTTAATTAAACGCTTCTACCCAATTTATACTTTAGGGTAGTTTGAAGGGAAAAATGCTTTTTTAGCGTCTTCATCAAACTCTTTTTTAAATGCTACATCAGTACCAATTACACGTGCACGTGCAACCGCTGGGCGGCTATCAATACTTTCAAACCAACGCTTAAGATTAGGATACGGTGCTAAGCCCTCTTCACCTAATACAACCGGTGCTTTATCAATCCAGCCCCAAGCAGAAACATCAGCAATTGTATACGTATCACCTACAATAAAATCGCGACCTTCAAGGTGCGCATCAAGCACTTCGTAATGGCGCTGCGCTTCACGTAAATAACGGTTAACCGCGTAATCAAGCCCTTCTGGTGCCATATGTCTAAAGTGAACACTTTGCCCTGAATACGGACCTAAACCAGATGCGATAAACATTAACCACGACAGCATTTCAGCGCGGTCATCGCTCTTACCTTCTAGCTTTCCATATTTTTCAGAAAGGTACATTAAAATAGCATTCGAATCGAACACACGCGTTTCACCATCAACAATTGCTGGCGCTTTAGCGTTTGGATTAATTGCTTTAAATTCAGGTGTATGTTGCTCACCTTTTAAAGTATCAAGAGGAACAAGTTCAAACGGCAAGCCTGTTTCTTCTAAAAAGAGTGCAACCTTCATTGGGTTAGGAGTATGGTGAAAATAAAATTTAATCATATAAAGTTCCTCAATAATTGAGCAACGATTAAAACATAGCTTGAGCGAGTGTTCAAATTAAGTTTTCAATAAGTTAAATATGGAGTTAAAACGTGATTCAATTGTGAGTATTTCGTGATACTTCATTCGTAAATATCATTTAGGCTAAAGGCAATATCAGCCTTTGCGAGAAGTAACATGCCTTTTAAAGCACTATCCCGTCCATTATTTATAGCGTTAACTGGGTTAATAATTTTTTGCTCTCAAAGCCAAGCAACAGAGCAAATAACTATTTCGAGTACCGCTAATCAAACTACCTTTTTAGAACTTTATACATCACAAGGCTGCAGTAGTTGCCCACCAGCTGAAAAGTGGATTTCAAAATTTACAGACGATGAAAAACTATGGACTGATTTAATCCCAATTAATTTTCATGTTACTTACTGGGATTACTTAGGATGGAAAGACCCGTTTGCTTCAGCTGTTTTTAGTAAAAGGCAACGTACTTATAAAGCACTCGGCAAAAGCCGTATTGTAGCAACTCCAGGCTTTATGGTTAACGGCAGCGGCTGGCAAGGTTGGTTTTATAAACAAGCTATACCTAAAACCAAAGTTCCTTATTTAGGTAATTTACAAGCAGCTATAAACAACTCAAAAATTAATGTTGAATATAATACTGACAACACCAAAGATAATACTAACCAAAACTTAGTCGCTCATGTTGCACTACTGGGGTTTGGAATAGAAACACAAATACACGCAGGCGAGAATGCAGGTAACAAGTTAAAACACGACTTTGTTGTTATTGGTTATCAGCAAAGTAGTATGTCAGCCAATCATAAATTAGCTGCTGCTAACTTAACATTGCCACACGCTGTTGATGTATCTCCGACTAAACAAGCCTTAGTGTTTTGGGTATCTGAAAAAGGCGACCCTACTCCACTACAAGTAGCAGCCGATTGGCTTTAGTATTAAAAATAGCAAGGTCACTCATAATAAATAGCAGTATGAGTGACTAAATTACTTTTTCTTTACTAAAATATCATTTTTATAAAAGCCGTTTTTATCTTCAGCATCATACTTGCATTAAATACACATGAATGTTTCTGGATCAGCTCCTAATGTATTACCTAGCGCAAACCAACTCCCTTTTGTTGAATAACGAATTTCATTTCTACTAAAAGAAAATCTAAACCCTTTGGCACAGCCAAAAAATAAAAACGATAAGTACCCACGTCAAAAAAAAACATACTAATTTATATCCCTATTTATAAAATCTTATTTTAAGTATAAAAAACAAGAACGAGTTAGCTAAGCAACTTAGAGGCAATACCCATAATACTTTAAATCAATAAATACATGCTTTCACCTCATCTAACATCTTAATTATTATTTAAAAATTAGCTTTACTCTCCTTCTACCCGCGTTCAACCCTATAGCCTTGGGTTATGGGTGGGAGCTTTTTTATCAATAGTTATATTTAGTCTTTTTGTGCAGTCTATGACCTGCAGGTAACAAAAATATAACGATTAAAAAAGAGTACAACAGGGGAATAAAATGAATCCGCTATACAAATCTAAGCATCAATTAAATAAAATAACCTTATGTTTAATATCAATTTTAGGCATAACAGCATTACCTACTGTAGCAGAACAAAACAGCCAAAATGAACTTGATGAAACAGCAATTCTAAGTCGAACCGCTACTAAAAAAGTAAAAGATGAAGACGTTGAAATTATTAGCATTGTAGGCTCAATGATTAAAGGAGCCACAATTACCGGCGCGTTACCTGTCTCTATTATTGATTCGAAAGATATTGATGCCATTGGCGCAACATCTGGTAGTGAATTATTTGCTTCGATTCCTAGCAACGGCACTGTTAGTTTTAATGGTAATGATGTTGTTAGCGGGGTTTATGCATCAAGAGGAGATGTTGCATCTATTAATTTACGCAGTATTGGCACTGGTAACACGCTTGTATTATTAAATGGCCGTCGTTTAGTACAGCATCCAGGATCGCAAACCGAAAACTCTGTTCCGGTCACAACCGTTAATATGAACTCAATACCAGTAATGGGCATTGGAGCAGTTGAAGTGCTGCATGACGGTGCAGCAGCTATTTATGGCTCTGACGCGGTTGCAGGCGTTGTAAATACACAAATGCGTAAAGATTACAGTGGCTACCGATTTGATATGCAATATGGTCAAGCCGAAAATACCAGCAGAGAAAAGCTTAATCTAAATGCTTTAGCTGGCTGGGATTTAAATGATGGAATGACCAATGTAACCGCAACTGCAAATTACTACTATGGCTCAGAGGTCATGGCATCAGAAAATGATCGTTCGGCTAACTCCGATCTTCGCCCTTTTCTTGAGGGAAGTAGCTGGGAAGGTAACTCTAACTTTCGTAATTCATCAACAACAACACCTTGGGGGCGTTTTGATGCAAGCGAATCAGTGGATGGTTTAACAAGTTCCGCAGGACGCTTTCATGTAGAAGGCGCAGACTCCGCTGATAGTGACCAGCAATGTGTTTTATCAAATGGATTATGTGTCGATAGCGGAAGTATTAGTAGCGATACCCAAGGATACAATACCAACTCAAGCCGAACTTTGATCCCCGAAACCGAACGTATAAATACATTTATATTTATTAACCACGATTTAGGCAATAACACCGAGCTTTATAGTGAACTTGGTTATTACCGTGCTGAGTCAAACTCGCAGCGAGGCGAAACAGCAACTCTTACCTCTGCCCCAGTTACCATTTCGAGCTCGGCTTACTGGAACCCTTTAGGCTCTGGCGCTAATCAATTATCTGGTTATGCAATACCAAATGAAGGTTTAGATATAACTATAGATGCCTACCGCGTAGTTGATGCTGGTACACGACAAATTAATGTAAAAAACACGTCATACCGATTTTTAGGTGGAGCTCGCGGAGACATAGCCGATTGGAGCTGGGACACCGCAGCTTTGTATTCAGCAGCAAAAACCGTTGATAGTACAGACAACCGTATAAGTTTAAGCTTGTTTCAAGATAGCGTAAATAAACAAGATAGTTCAGCCTATAACCCATTTTGTAATGCTCTTTGTAACTCTCAAGAAACAATTAATGGCTTTTTAATCGACACCTCACGAACTGGCGAAACAGAATTAGGGTTAGTTGATTTTAAAGTATCAACACCTTCTTTATTTTCTCTTCCTGGCGGTGATGTTGGATTAGCATTGGGTGCTGAATGGCGCTATGAAAACTTTGAAAATAAATATGACGATAGGCTAAACGGAACAACCACATACACTGATAGCGTAACCGATATGACTTATGGCTCCGATGTAATGGGGTCAAGCGGCCAGCCTAATGCGAGTGGTTCACGTAATGTATCTTCTGCCTTTATTGAATTAGCCGGCTCTTTAGTTAGCCCTGATATGGATATTCCTTTAGTTGATAAACTTGATTTTCAATTAGCAGGACGTTTTGAGCAATACAGTGATGTAGGCAGTGTTTTTAAACCAAAAGTAGTTTTAAGTTGGTACCCAGTAAAAAGCTTACAAATTAGAGGCTCTTACTCTGAAGGTTTTAGAGCACCAAACTTAGAGCAACTTCATACAGCTAGCACTACTCGGGTAAATTACCCAACAGATTACTACCGTTGCCAAGCGCAAATTAATAAAGGGGAACTTAGTAACTTAAGTGAATGTAGCAGCAGCGATAGTGTTTCTAATATTCGTTATGGAAACTCAAATTTAAAACCAGAAAATGATTATAACTATGGGTTAGGTTTAGTTTACAGCCCAGATATGATCGACAACCTTACCTTTACAGCTGATTTTTGGCGTATAGAACAAGAAGATTTAATTGGCATTCGCTCAAATCAAAATATTGCTGATTTAGACTATTACTATCGTTTAAATGGTAGTAGTAATAGTAACGTTGTTCGTTCTGAAGCGACTGTCGATGATATTGCATTTTTTAGTGGATCGGGTCTTGCCGCCGTTGGCGATATGAGTGAAGTTATTGGTTTATTTGAAAACCTTGATTCTCGTGTTACAGAAGGCCTAGATTTAAGCGTTAACTACCGCATTAATGATACTCAGTTTGGTGATTTTGATTTTAAATTAAACGCAGCAAAACTACTTAAAGCCTATCAAAGTATTGATGAAGAATCGGCTAAGTTAATGGAGCTAGGGATTGCTTTAGAAGATGTAGGTAACTTAATTCAAATGGATGGACGACCAGAGTGGCAAGCCTCAAGCACTCTTTCTTGGGGTTATAACAACTGGGGGGCTGGATTATACGGAAAATATGTTGGTGACTTTTATGACACCAGTGCTGTACACAACGACACCGGTGAGCTTTGGCATGTGGGTAGTTGGGTAACGTTTAGTATTTATGGTCAATATACCTATGATTCGGGCGCATTAGAGGGCACTCGTATTCGTATTGGTATGCGTAATATGTTCGATAAAGAGCCTCCTTTAGCAGACGAAACATATGGTTACGAAGCCAGTTTACATGACATTGAAGGTCGCTACCTTTATGCTAGTTTAAGCATGAGCTTTGATTAAATTTTCATAACCGAGCAACTTAGGTTGCTCTTCTTTTTACCGTAACAAGTAGGATTTAGTAATGCCAATAACTAAAATAACGGCACTCGTAGCAATTATAGCCACCCTGGTGGGGCGCATTAGAGGGCACTCGTATTCGTATTGGTATGCGTAATATGTTCGATAAAGAACCTCCTTTAGCAGACGAAACATATGGTTACGAAGCCAGTTTACATGACATTGAAGGTCGCTACCTTTATGCTAGTTTAAGCATGAGCTTTGATTAATTCTCATAATTGAGCAACTTAGGTTGCTCTTCTTTTTACCGTAACAAGTAGGATTTAGTAATGCCAATAACTAAAATAACGGCACTCGTAGCAATTATAGCCACACTTGTGGGATGCAGCCGTGAAAACACACCCATCGATATGATAATTACCGGTAATACTATTTATCAGGGGTCAAGCAAAGCGCCTATCAAGGGCGTTATTGGTATTGATAAAGGTAAAATAATTTTTATTGATGAGACCATACCAACTAACTTTCAAGCCAAAACAGTGATTGATGCAAACGATATGGTTATAGCTCCAGGGTTTATCGACCCACATACCCATGCATGTAACGACTTTACTGATGAGGCAATACCTAACTTAAATGCAAATTACACTACACAAGGTGTAAGTACTGTTTTTTGTAATGTAGATGGCGGCGGTGATGTAAATGTTGAAAATACATTTAATCAGTATGAGCAACAAGGTATTGGAACAAATGTTGCGTTGTACATTGGTCATGGTTCAGTACGAAAAGCAGTAATGGGACGTAGTAATCGCCCACCTACTGATATCGAATTAGCACAGATGAAAAACTTAATCGAAAAAGCAATGCAGGCAGGTGCTCTCGGTTTATCGACCGGTCTTTATTACGTACCAGGCAACTACGCAACTACCGCAGAGGTTATTGAACTTGCAAAAATAGCCGCTCAATACAATGGCGTTTACGACAGTCATATTCGCGATGAAAGCTCTTACAGTATTGGCTTATTAGCCGCTATTGAAGAAGTTATTACTATTGGTGAAAAAGCCGATTTACCGGTGCATGTGGCCCATATTAAATCATTAGGGGTTGATGTGTGGGGAGAAAGTAAACAGGTTATAGAGCTAATTGAAAATGCACGAGATAGAGGCATTGATGTAACAGCCGATCAATACCCATGGCGAGCATCGGGTACCAGCGTTGCAGGCAGCTTAATGCCTCGTGAAATTTTAGCTGGTGATAAAAGTGAATATTTAGCACGAGTAAAAGACGAAGCTCAATGGCCAGAACTAAAAGCGGCTATGCAAGAAAACTTACGCCGCAGAGGCGGTGCTGATTCGTTATTAATTAGTGACCCTACCCTTGCAAAACTACGTGGTAAAACCTTAGCTGAAATTGCCACCATGTGGGAATTATCGCCTATTGATGCAGCACGTAAAATAATCATTTCAGGTAATGCCAGAGTCGCTAGTTTTAATATGTCTGAGCCCGATATAAAAGCCTACATGGTACAACCTTGGGTTATGACCTCATCAGATGGAAGCCCTGGTCACCCTCGTAAATATGCTACATTTCCAAAAAAATATCATGAATTTGTAAAACAAAAACAATGGTTAACTATTAGCGATTTTATTGATAAAAGTAGTTCATTAACTGCAAAAACATTTGGTTTAAAAAACCGCGGCGAGCTAAAAGTCGGTTATGCTGCTGATATTGTTATTTTTGATAAAAATAAATTCATGCCAAAAGCTGATTACATCAACCCTGAAGAGCTAAGTAAAGGTGTGCAGTGGATGGTTATAAATGGTGAGCTTGCTATCTCTCAAGGTAAGCTTACTAATAATCTTGCGGGTCAAGCAATCCGCCAACACAAAGTAGCCAAGGTAAGTCAGTAATGAAACACCTCTTTTTGTATCTTAGATTTATTGTTGTATGTGCAACCTCTTTTTTTGCTATAAATATACAAGCAGCCTCTCAGGTTGACACTATTTTTGACCCGTCGGTCGTATTCGATTCATCCATTGCAAAACCTAATGCCTTTTTGGGTCATCGCCTTGGCGATCAAATGGTACGTAATGACCGCATGATTGATTACTTTAAGTATTTAGCTTTTAAGTCAGATCGTATTAAATATGAAGTTATTGCCTACAGTAATGAAAAACGCCCTATTGTTACACTAACAATTACCTCTGCCGAGAATCAAAAAAACCTAGAACAGCTTCGTACCCAACATATTGAGTTACAACAAGGCACCAAATTACCTATAGCGAATATGCCTGTTGTTAGTTGGATCAATTTTGGTGTTCATGGTGGTGAAGTAAGCTCTACAGATTCTGCTATTCCAATTGCTTATCACTTAGCGGCAGCGCAAGGCGATAAAATTGATAAGCTATTAAATAATAGCGTTATTTTATTAACAGCAAGTATGAACCCCGACGGTAATAGTCGTGAGGCATCATGGAAATTAAAATACTCATCAAACGTAAGTGTGAGTGATCCTAATCATGCAATGCACAGCTCACCATGGCCATCGGGCAGAACTAACCATTACTGGTTTGATTTAAATCGCCAGTGGATGTTACAGCAACAGCCGGAGCCAATTGGTTGGGTAAATAAATTTCATCAATGGCGACCAAATATTGTTGCTGATTTTCATGAAATGCGCTCGTATAAATCATTTTATTTTCATCCTGGAGCGCCAGATCGCGTTCATCCCCTTATAAATAAACAAGCCATGGATTTGCTCAGTGAAGTAGTCCAAGGACCGCGTGATTTTATGGACAGCGAAGCGCGTATGTATTTTAACGAAGAAGCATACGATAACTTTTATTTAGGCAAAGGTGCAACTTACCCTCATTTATACGGCAGTTTAGGTATATTGTTTGAACAAGCAAGTTCGTCTGGCTTGTTATCAACACCACGCGGTATTTTATCGTTCAGAGATAATATCCGTACTTATTATCATGTCGGTTTAGCATTGTTAAATAATGCTGTTGATAAAAAAACCGACCTACTTACTTTTCAACAAGGTTTTTCTAAACAAGCGCAAGAAATGGCTGATGACGACAAAGTTAAAGCCTATGTATTTGCGGCACCTGAAGACCCTGCCCGTATGTTTCACTTTTTACAGTTGCTCGAACGTAATAAAATTAACGTAAAGCCCCTGCTAAAAGATTTAAAAGTTAATAAAACTTTATTTAAAGCACAAAAAGCCTACATAGTTGAGGTAAATCAAGATAGTTACCGTATGGTTAAAGGGTTATTTGCTAACGTTACAGAATTTGAAAACAACACCTTTTATGATGTTTCGGGCTGGACAATGCCACTTGCGTTCGGCATTGAATATGAATCACTCACGCGTAAAAACTATAAAGCGGGCGATATAATCTCCCCTACTTTTCCAGCTCAGCCAGCGGTGCCAAAAGCAACAGTGGCGTATGTATTTGAGTGGAACAACTACTATGCTCCTAAAGTTTTATACCAGCTATTGGCACATGGATACCGTCCACGTATCGCAAACAGCGAATTTAAAGCCCAGACAAATGAAGGTATAAAAACCTTTAAGCGTGGCAGTGTTGTTGTGTCTATTGGCTGGCAAGGCGGCTTAGATAGCAGTAAGTTAAATAGCTTGATGAACAATGCTGCAAAACAAGATGGCGTGCCTGTATACACGTTAAATAGTGCCCATACGCAAAGTATTGGTATGGACTTAGGTAGTAATAATATTGAGCCGGTATACTTGCCCAAAGTATTGCTCGTAATTGGTCCTGGTATGTCACAGTATCAAGCTGGTGAAGTATGGCACTTGCTCGATAAACGTATGAATATACCGGTTGTATTATTAGAAAAAAGCCGTTTAAACAACGTTAAATTATCAAACTACACACATATAGTAATGGCTGATGGTAAGTATTCAGATATAACTCCTGCACTTACCGACAAAGTAACTAATTGGGTTAAATCAGGCGGCACATTTGTCGGTATTGGAGATGGCGCTAAATGGGCAGGTAAAACGTTACTTAAACTTAATACCGTTAAAATAAACTCAGGTCATGGTTTAGATAAATCTCGAATCGACTACGCAGCAAAATCAAAGCTAGAAGCTCAAGATGTTGTTGGTGGTGCGGTAATGGCCGGCGACCTCGATATCACCCATCCGTTAGGTTATGGCTACACGCGACGAGAAATAGCAAGCCACCGCAGTGGTTTACTTGCGTTCGAACCTCCAAAAAACCCTTATGCGACTATAGTTAAAATAGCCAAGCAACCGTTGTTAACAGGTTTCGCATCAGCTGAAAATCAACAACAACTTGCAGAGAAAGCAATGCTTGTTGCACAAAGATTAGGTCAAGGTAGTGTTATTGTATTTAGTGATGATCCTAATTTTAGGGGCTACTTTTATGGCACCGAAAAGCTATTTATGAACAGCTTGTTTTTTTCTACGTTGTTTTCTCATCCTCGCTCATTAGCAGCCGAGTAAAATAGAAGCCTCACAAATATGTGAGGCTTTTTTGTGGCTGCGGCTTATTTTTGTTAGTTCCGCTTCCTCTAATAAATAAGAATAAAAGGTAACAATATGATAATAAGTAAAAATATTTTTGCTGCTGTTATTTTGATGGGAAGTTTATGTTTGGCTATTTACGTCAATTTATTTACCCAACAAACATGGCTTGAACAATCCTATCAATACGATACTTACACCACTAAATCAGGTCTAAACGCATATACATATAAAGGTAAAGAAATACTAATAAAAGACGTAGTGCCCTATCAAGCATCGCCAATAAATCAATCCGCATTATCTGCAACTAACAAAGCCCCTAGTATTATTGAGCAGTGGGTAATAAAAAATGATAAACAATTAGTATTGCTCAAACCCGCCTTTCATTATGGTTTTTGGTCTTTATTACCCGCGTTCGTCACTATTATTTTATGCTTACTTACAAAAGAGCCACTTACAGCATTATTTAGCGGTATTGTGGTGGGCGCTATAATGCTTGGAGAGTACGACCTTACCGATAAGGTTATAATTCCCAACCTTGCCAGCGAAGACACTGCGGCGTTGTTGTTACTTTATTTATGGCTACTTGGAGGATTACTCGGAATTTGGTCTAAAACCGGAGCGGCTCAGGCGTTTGCAAACTTTATGACCCAACACTTTGTTAAAGGGCAGCGTTCGGCAAAGTTTATATCATGGCTTTTAGGTATATTATTTTTTCAAGGTGGCACCATGAGCACCACCTTAGTTGGCACAACTGTAAGACCTCTTGCCGATAAAGCAAAAGTAAGCCACGAAGAAATGAGTTATATAGTCGACTCTACCGCCTCCCCTATTGCATCAATTTTAGCGTTTAATGCATGGCCAGCTTACGTACAAGCATTAATATTTGTACCAGGGGTGTCGTTTTTAGCCACTGAAACCGACCGTATTAAATTTTTCTTTAGCAGTATTCCATTTAGTTTTTATAGTATTTTAGCTGTATTAGGTACATTGTTATTAAGTTTAAACGTTACTCGTTTTTCAGGAAAAAGACTGCAAGAAGCACATAAGCGCGCTTTGCAAACCAATCAATTAGATGCCCCAAGAGCAAAACCATTAAGCACCAAAGAACTACAAGGTAGTAATGTACCTAAAGGCTATAAACCACATGTGCTTGAGTTTGTTTTTCCGTTACTAACCCTAATTACCATTGCCGTTATGACCTTTGTTTATACTGGTACACCCGAGGTTAACTGGGCATTTGGAGTCGCACTTTTAATGTCTGCTTTTATTGCACTCGCTAAAGGCATGTCTCTTGATAACTTAATTGAAGGTTTTGGAACTGGTTTAAAAGGAGTTGTTGTTGCTTCAGTTATTTTAATGTTAGCAGTGATTATAGGTAGTATTAGTAAGCAAATTGGTGGAGGATTATATTTAGTATCGCAACTTGGTGAGCAACTACCTTTTTGGTTGCTACCTGTTATTTTACAACTGATCACGGTAATAATTGCATTTTCAACAGGTACAAGCTGGGGCACTTATGCCATTGCATTTCCCTTAGCAATGCCACTGGCTTGGGCTCTTTGCCAATCTCAAGAATTAGCAAATCCTGAACTGTTTATGATGGTATGTTTTGCCGCAGTATTAAATGGCAGTGTGTATGGCGATCAATGCTCGCCTATTTCAGATACAACAATACTCAGCTCCATGACAACCGGATGCGACTTAATGGATCATGTTAAATCACAATTAGTACCAGCAACCTTTGCAGCTTGCGTTGCTGCCGTTTTATGGACCGGCTTAGTTTACTTTTTTGCATAAGTATTAATACAAGGAGTGAGTCATGCGTTTAAGACATATAGAAGTATTTCATGCCATTTACACAAATGGCTCAATAACCAATGCAGCAAAAATGCTTCATGTATCTCAGCCATCTGTAAGCAAAGTTTTATCTCATGCTGAAATGCAATTGGGTTTTAAATTATTTGAACGCATAAAAGGACGCCTCATCCCAACAGATGAAGCCAACATGCTATTTGATGAAGTAGATAAAATTTATCAACAAATGCGATCAATCAAAAGTACAGCCGAAAACATTAAAAAAGCGGAGTTTGGTAATATTAATCTTAGTGTTACTCCAGCGCTTGGGTTTGATGCTCTGCCAAATGCCATTGCTAAATATCATAAAATATACCCACACGTTAACTTTAACGTGCAAACAGTTCATAACAACGAAGTATTACAAGCACTGTTAGAGCACAAATGCGACATCGCTATTTTGTTTTCGCCCAGTGTAATGCCCTCGGTTAAATCTATTGAGCTAGCACAATCGGAGTTAGTAATTGTTTACCCCAAAGCAACGTTTCCCGAATTACCCGAGCAGTTAACGCTTAATGACTTAGTCGATTTAGAATTTATTGATATTAGCGATAGTGGCCCTTTAGGTAATTTACTTTGGGGTAGAATGATGGAAGAACACGTTGTGTTAAATTCGACAATAAAAGTTCAAACCTATTTTATTGCCGCTAGATTAGTGACCCAAGGTGCCGGTATTTGTATTGTTGATAAGTACACCGCACTAGGAAACTTATCAAATAACGTTGCTATTGCTTCATTTAATCCCCCCCTTAATTTTACCGTAAATGCACTACACCTAGAAAACAGCGCATTATCAAAAGCATCCGTTAGCTTTTTAGATAAACTAACCAACTGTATTTAAAGGTTTTAAATAACCACATAGACAAAGGTTATAGCCTTTCTAATTCTTCTCACTTTCATTGTATCTCTAATATTATATTCTCAATTAAACGCATTTTTGCTTTAAATATTAGAGACCAATTATGAAAATCATTTCTCCTTATTTGTTGTTTATTGGTGATGCAACAGATCAATTATCGATAAAAATGGCGCAAAGTATTGCTGATTGGCGCCCTGAATTATGCATAGGTGAGCTAAGCACCCTTGGTTGTACAGTAACAACGGGATTGGCTAAGTATACGATTAGTGACGCAGCTAAATTAGGCGCAAAAACATTCGTGCTAGGGTTTGCTAATAGTGGTGGCTTACTTGATAAAAAGTGGTTGCCATATATTTTAGAAGCCCTAAGTCAAGGTATGGATATAGTTAGTGGTCTACACGACAAACTAACTAATTTTTCTGAAGTAGTAAGTAAAGCCTATAGCGCTAATTGTAATTTATTTGATATTCGCCACCCTACAGCTCAATTTACGACAGGTACTGGGCGTAAACGCTCTGGTAAACGACTACTAACGGTTGGAACCGATTGTTCAGTAGGAAAAATGTATACCTCTTTAAGCCTTGAAAAAGCCATGCAACAAAAAGGACTTGATGTAAGTTTTCGCGCCACAGGACAATGTGGAATTTTGGTAGCCGGAACGGGCATTGCAATCGACTGTGTTATTGCTGACTTTATTTCAGGCGCTGTAGAATCGCTATCACCCGATGCCCATGCACAACACTGGGATATTATTGAAGGGCAAGGCTCTTTGTCTCACCCTGCATTTGCTGGTGTTAGTTTAGGTTTACTACATGGCTCGCAACCCGATGCCTTAGTGATTTGCCATGCTTTGAATCGCACGCATATGCGTGGCTTACCAAACACGGATTTTCCGAGCATTGCACAAACAATCGAAAAAAATATAAGTGCAGCGAAATTAACAAACCCTAATGTAACAGTTGCTGGCATTGCAATTAATACCTCAAGTGTGAGCGTTCAAGAAGGACGTGAAATTTGCGAGCAATTAAGTAAAGAATTTTCATTACCTTGCGTTGATCCCGTGCGTGATGGCACAGCATTAATTGTGGAAAACTTACTATGAATAAAAAACCAATTAAAATAATCAAAGTATGTCATCAATCATTACCATTAAAATCTGTTTTTAGAATTTCCCGAGGAGCAAAAACACAAACAGAGATTGTTGTAGTAATAATTAGTGATGGCCAAAATTATGGTTGGGCAGAAGCCGTTCCTTACATACGCTATGATGAGTCTGTGAGCAGTGTTATAGAAGACGTTGAAAACATAAATCGGCTTAGCAAACAAACGTCTAAAAATAGCTTTACGTCACTCGTTGCTAATATGCCTGCAGGAGCTGCTCGTAACGTGCTTGACTGTGCACTATGGGATTTAAAAGCAAAACAGCAAAATAGTACGGTTGCCCAGCTATTAAACAAGCAAACAACTGCGTGTATTTGCGCACAAACACTAAGTATTGATACTCCACAAGCAATGGCCGGTGCAGTTACTGCTTTAAATAACCCTCCTTTGGTTAAGGTAAAACTCGATAACCAAAATATTATTGAAAGAATGACTGCAATCGCGCACGTGGCGCCAAATAGCCAATTTATTATAGATGCAAACGAAGGCTGGAACTTTCATGATTTAGTGACATGTTGTGAGCAATTAAAAAAACTTAATGTAATTTTAATAGAGCAACCCTTGCCTGCTGGCGACGATATCGAGTTATTAAATTTTGAGTCACCCATTGCATTATGCGCAGATGAATCTTGCCATACTCGCAAAGATTTACCATACCTAAAAAACCGATATGACGTTATTAACATTAAGCTAGATAAAACCGGTGGCTTAACCGAGGCAAACCTATTAGCTGCAGAGGCAAAGCTACAAGGCTTTGAAATAATGCTAGGTTGTATGGTTGGCAGCTCGCTTGCTATGGCACCATTATCTTTATTAAGCAGCGAAGCCACGTACGTCGACTTAGATGGTCCGCTTTTAATTAAAACAGACAGACCACACGGTTTTAAATTTAACCAAGGTATTATGCAACCGCTAAATACTCACTTGTGGGGAGGTAAAAACAATCAAGATTTAACTAAGCTGTTAGCGTAAATAAAAAGTAATTATGCAAATAAGGGATACCAAACAGGCTAATATTGGTAGCCCTACTGTAGCAAGCTGCACTCATTTAAAGTGCCTATTGAGTGAACGGCAGGCACATTAAAAATACGCCCCCACAGCTTAGAAGCTATTTTAAACACCCTGAAAGTAGGTCACCATAATGCCCTTAACTATACAGCTTGTTAGTAGTCCGCTCATACCCATATACGTAAACATAAAGCGTTGTTCAGAATCTGTTTTAAACACGAAAGCGACTAAATAAAGAGAAGTAATAATAGCGACGCTTAGCATAAGCCCATAAATAAATGAGCCGCAATAGTGTGGTAATACAGCTAAAGCGAGTGCGATTAAATTAGTGCCAAAGAATGCTACGGGCTTTTTAATACCGCGTAAAATGGCAAATAGCGGTATAACAAAAGTAAGACAATACAGCCAAACAATATGAGTAGACCATTCGTAACTTAAGGGAGCTTTAACTTCAAAAGTAGAAAGCTTAAAATTACTCGAAAAGGTCAATCCTGTATTAATAATTACACTTACAATAAAAGCCCCAATAAATAGAGCGACTAACACCCCAATTGCACCGCCTGCGGTAGCCCCTGCTTTCTCTTTTTCTATAATTAAAATAATGACACTTAACAGCCCACTTAATTGCAACCACTGCCAATAGTCGCCCGTAAAGAGAGGGATAGCAGCTAAAACGATCGTAGTTATAATTAACTTACTTCCATCATTTGAGCGCAATAAATAAAAAGCCATAATAGCAATATAAAATAGAGCAGTTACATCAGGCATATCAACAACTTCCTTGTAAGAATTTAATAACAACCAATAAACGCAGCAATTATACCTATTACTGAGCCCCTATAAAATCCGATAATTGTGTTTACTTTTTAGCTGTGCAATATTAACTCATTATAAAACACAAGGATCGCTAAACCTATCTACAGGTTTGGTATAAAAACTAAAAGGGATGAATATGATTAAGCCATTTTACGCTAGCTGTTTGTTAGCCCTCACGCTATTAACACCCAGCCTCGTAAAAGCAAACCCAACGGCCTCGCAATATCAGCAAATTCTTAACGAAAACCTTGCTGAAAACGAGCCTGGGGTATCTGTAATTATAAGCAAAAATGGCAAAGTACTTTTCAAAGGAACGCGCGGGCTTGCCAACCTTGAACATAACATTGCACTTAATGAGCAAAGCGTTTTACGTTTAGGTTCTATTTCAAAACAATTTACTGCAGCTGCAATTATGATGTTGCAAGAGCAAGGTAAGCTAGCGGTTACCGATGATATTCATAAGTATGTTGCAAGCTTCCCCACCGAGGGCAACCTAGTCACAATCGAAAACTTATTAACCCACACCTCAGGCATCGCCAACTACACAGATGATGACGATCTCTTTGATAAAGAAATACAAGTGCCCACCAGCGTTGATGATACGTTAGCGCGATTTGCCAAACACCCAATGGTGTTTAAACCCGGCGAAGCAAAGGCTTATTCGAACACTGGCTATTCACTGCTTGGTAAAATAATTGAAGTAGCAAGCGGACAATCTTACAAAGATTTTATTGAACAAAACATATTTAAAAAGCTAGAAATGAACCAGAGTAGTTATGAAGGTCAAGAAATTATTGCCCACCGCGCAGCTGGGTATGAGCAAACAGAGCAAGGGTTTATCAACACCAGCTACATTAATATGGATTGGCCCTATGCCGCAGGTGCGCTTATATCGACTCCAACTGACTTAAACACTTGGTTTAATGCACTATCGTCTGGCAAGCTTATTAGTAAAGCAAGTTATGAAAAAATGGTCAGCCCTTTTAAGCTCAACGACGGCAGCTTTTCATCCTACGGTTACGGATTAATTATTAAGCCTTTGAATGAATACACCGTAATTAAACACACTGGAGGAATAAATGGCTTTTTAGCGCACGCACGCTATATTCCAGAGCAAAAGCTATATGTGGCAGTACTGGCTAATTCAAACCACATAAACCCTATTTTTATCAACGAAAAACTCACAGCCAGAGCACTAGGTATTGCACTTCCCGAGTTTAAAAAAGCAGATGTAACAGAGCTGCAATTAGCGCCCGTATTGGGTGATTACCAAATTGATGAAAACACCTTACGCAGCCTAATTTTTGAAAATAACGTTTTGTATTCAAAGCGCACTGGTGGCGATAAAACAAAACTTATTACGATGTCTAAAAATAGCTTTTACTACCCTAATTCAAACAATTACTTAGTAATAGAGCAAAACAGCCAAGGCCAATTGGTAATGAAGTATTTTAGTGGATTATCAACAACGCCTACTGAAGCGATTAAGATTTAACTTTATAACTCACCCAAAAAACAATGCCCGCAGCTTTCGCTACTTATAAGCTCGGGTGTTTTATTTTTAATCCTCGTTAACGCAACAATATATTATAAAATTAGTATGTAATGTGTGAAAGGTAATAAATATGTTACTTTCTATATGCTAATTTTATACTTGACCTCTTTAGAATAATTTATAAACCGAAAATAAGGAATAAGCATGCTTTTTCACCCTCACGGTAAATCCTATATTTTCGCGCCTTTGCTCATTATTTTGCTATCTGCCTGTACTTCAAATCCAGCTTTAATGCCTACACCCAATTTATATGTAAGTACGCCTTATTCAGAAGCCCAAGTACCTAAAAACCTGCATACTACAAGTATGGAGTTACTCTATGTTACAGACCGAGCAGTTTCTGAAAAAGAAGGGGTTATGTATAACGCAAGTCGTTCGCCATCAATTGCATACGGTGTGGCAAAAGTAAATTTTGGCGATAAATCCTTGCTGTGGGGGGAGTTATTAGAGCAAAGTAATCTTAAAAATCGCTCCGCAAATTTAACTTACGTAATGGAAAAAGCGGATGAATTAGGTCGCTTTCCTTTATCGCCTTATAAATTTAGACGGGTAAAAAATAAACTCCAAATTGACGAAGATATTTTAGAACGCAAAATTTTTCACGAAACCCAATTAAACAAAAACATTAATCAGCGTTTAAAAAGCAGTAATAATAAAGACGTTATTTTGTTCGTGCATGGTTTTAATAATACCTTTAACGAATCGGTGTTTACCCTTGCCGGTATTTGGCATTTTTTGAACCGACAAGGCGTACCTATTGTTTACTCTTGGCCAGCTGCCGCCACAGGATTAACCGGCTATTTTGAAGATAAAGAGTCTGGTCAATTTACTATTTTTCATTTAAAAGAAACCTTACGACTACTTTTTAAAAATCCTGAAATAGAAAACATTCATATTATTGCGCATAGCCGTGGTACAGACGTAGTAACCACAACTCTTAGAGAGCTTATAATTGAAAACAGAGCCAGTGGCGGAAATCCTCGAGAAGACCTGCGTATTGAAAACTTAATTTTAGCCGCCCCCGATCTTGATTTTGGTATTATTAAACAAAGGTTAATGGCTGAGCAATTTGGACCTGCATTTGGACAAATTACCATTTACACCTCTCAAGAAGATAGCGCATTGGGTATTTCACAGTGGCTAACAAACAGCTTAAGCTTTGGTCGATTAAACACAAAAGATGTAAACATAAACGAGCAAGACATATTTACTTCTGTAGGTAACGTAAGCCTAATTAAAGTACCTAAATCTGGCAGCTTAATAGGTCATGATTACTTTCATAGTGATCCTGCGGTCAGTTCAGATCTTATTAATTTGATACTGCATAAGGCATCGCCTGGTTCTAGAAAGCGACCTTTGCAAAAACTCGAAAATAATTTTTGGTCACTCGATTCAAACTACCTAATTACAACGGATGCAGCTAACTTACAAAATTAAATGTTTACTGCTGGCTCAATAACCACTCTTTTGGCGCTTGCCCTGTTTTTTTTCTAAATACACGGGCAAGTGCAGAGCCATTTTCGTAACCAACCTGATTAGCCACTAAATCCATATTTTGATTTTTTAAAATAAGCTTTTTAGCGACCGATAAGCGCCAATCTGCTAAATAATCAGCCGGTGTTTGCTCAATTACACGCTTAAACGTGTCGGCAAATTTAGAGCGTGACATGCCGCATTCCTCAGCCATAGCACTAAGCGACCAGCTTTGCTCTGGGGTTTGATGTATTTTTATTAATACCTTAGCCAACTGAGGATGCGCAAGCCCTGCCATCATCCCGCTTTTAATTGTGTCCTCTTTCAATACCTTACGCAGCACACTAATTAAAAATACATCGCATAAGCGATCTATAATTAAATCCTTACCACTGGCGTCTTTAAATGCCTCTTCAAAAATCCAAAAAGCGCTCTGCTCTAATAATCCATTACCCGTTAATTCGTAATTTAAGCAAAAAGGCAGCGCCTGCAATAAAGGGCTATGCCCACCGCTTTGATAGCTAATTTGTGCACACACTAAATCAGCACCATCGCTTTTATCCGAAAATAAACAGTGCCCTGTAGAATGAGGAAAAAATATAACCGAAGGCGTAGACAAAACCACTTCAAAGCCACTGTTACTGCGCACCTTTAGAGTACCTGAGCGCAATAAATGTAAATGCCCAACACCTTGATCGTTACTAAAGTCGCTCGTACCGCACATACTGCCGCTAAAAAACACATTCGCATTAAGTGAAAAATGACTCAACACACTCGAAAGTACGTCCATAAGCGCCTCTTTGGATTATTGGTATGAAAACACAGACTAATAGACGCATATTAACCAAGCAATAACGATAAAGTACAGCTGAGTTTAAACAAACATACTAATTAAATTACCCTTAGGAGATACACATGAAATTTTCGACACTCACTAAATCAGCTTTTTTTGCAGCATCTGTACTTGCCAGTTCACTAAGCTTTGCAGCAGACATAGACGCAAATGCCGACGTTAACGACATTGCAATTAGTGGTTACGATACCGTTGCTTACTTTACCCAAAACAAAGCAGTAACAGGCAGCTCTGAATATACTGCAACACATAAAAATGCCATTTATAAATTCACCTCAGCTAAGCACCGCGACTTATTTAGAGCGAATCCAGAAAAGTACGCACCACAATTTGGTGGCTTTTGTGCATTTGGTGTATCAATGGAGAAAAAGTTTGACGTAGATCCAGAAGCGTTCAAAATTGTTGAAAACAAACTTTATTTAAATCTTGATAAATCAGTTCAAAAACAATGGCTAAAAGACGTACCAGGCTTTATTACTTCAGCCGACTCAAACTGGTTTGACATAAAAGACAAAACAGCAAAAGAGCTTTAATAAACAAAGTTTCATTTAAATATAATATTGTGAGGCTGCTTTAGCTTACACCAGCAGCCTTAAATTTAGTGCGTTGTTCATTATTAGCAGTAGAGAGTTTTATGTTGAAATCGTTGTTAGTTATTATAAGTGTTACCTTTTTATCGTTTAATACATTGGCTGATCAAGCCTCTGATAAAGTAGCGATAAAAGCCGCAGTAAACGACTACTTTCAAGGTCAAGGGGAGGCGAGTAAAGCGCGTTTATTTCGCGCATTTGCAGCAGAGCATGCAACAATGGTTGGCGTAGTAAAAAACGACGACGGTAAAGACGTTATTAAGTCGTATAAAGATATGACCAGTGTGCTTAACCAATGGGCATCAAACAAAAATCCAGCAGGTGGAAACCTCGATGGTGAAGTTATCAGTATGGACATAGTTGACGATCGTTTAGCTGTTGTTTTATTTCGCTCTACCAACCGTTTTTACGATGCACTAACATTAGCTAAACTAAATAATGAATGGAAAATAGTCGCTAAAGCTTATATTTTACAATAACTATTAAACCAATAATCGCTGTTATAAAATTTTAACCTGTTCATTTGACCATTAACGTGGCTCAACTATTACTTTGATTTATTTAACAGCGCTTTTAAATCGGCAAATGGGGAATGCGTTGCAGCCTCAACTTTTCGCTCTGTAGTCGACCCGCCATACATAATATGTTCGTGGTATTTATTGTGCTCATTATCGTGGCAATAAATACACAATAGCTCCCAGTTACTGCCATCTTCAGGGTTATTACTGTGATTATGATCAACATGATGCACCGTTAACTCACGCAAATTAGAGTACTCAAACTCACGAGCACAACGCCCGCATACCCAAGGGTATAATCTTAAGGCTTTTATTCTATAACCTTCCTCTTGCTTCACATAAGCCTGAGGTACTGCGTTATTATTACTCATAGTATTCCTGGTAAATTCACTATTTCGGTGCTCAATACTAAAAAAACTTAATTACTGACAAATCACCAAAAGAAGTATCTATATGCCGGCCTGTTTGCTCCCATGCACGAAGTACAACCATAAGTTTTTTATTGTCAGAAGTCCAAGAAATTCCACCGCCGTATGCTTCAACTTTTTCACCGCCAGAATCTTTTAACCCCAGCCCAGGGTCTGTATTTCGAATATTTCCCTTACCTACTTTGTATTCAGCAAATACGTGAACATTATGCGGTAACGAAAATGATAAAAATGAGCCAATACTCGCTCCATACGAATTAGAAATTAACTTAGTGACCTGTGGTGCAGACGAATTTAAAAAATCAGCCTGAAATACAATATTATCTTTATTCTCAAGGGATACATGCTTGAAAGACCACGCGCCAACAATACTTAACGACAAATCAAATTTGTTACTTAGCTTTGGCCTATTAAGAAAAAAATGCTCAAACAAAGACTCTTTATTGTTGAAGGTATAAAAATTGTGTTGGCCAGATAGCTCAAACTTGGTTGAACGTGTATTTTGCGAGAAAATTTGATCCGTTTGATTGCCGCTTAAATTGCTAGCCGTGCTTTGCAGTCCTTCAAGCGTTTGATAGTTAAAAGTGATTTTAGAATTTTTAAACTTTCTATATGAAAGCAGTATATCTTGTGTTTTTGTTTCAACATCATCTTCAAAAATATCGGCTGAATAACCAATTTCAATGTCGTTAATATCAAAAAACACACCACACGTTGGTTGTTTATGGGCTCTAACGAAAACAGTGTTTTTTGATTACTCCCAGCCAAGTCATCGTATATTAATGCGTGGCTAGTGTTAGGGTTTGAAATAGTTGTTCGTACCGACTTTAAGTCAAAGTCAAAAGCCAATACAGTACCAGATTGAAATGCAGCTAAAACGGCAAAGCTCACAATAACCAAGTAATTGCGATTCATTAAAAACACTCAAAAATTAATTTGTATTAGAATAGCGCTTTTTTTACCTTAAATTATCACAAAAGGTTAACAATTGATGAAAACTTTAAATAATGCGCTTTATGCCATTTTTTGGGGTGCTTTCAAGGTCAAACTCACTTACATGATTAATTAACTCAGGAAAAAATGCTAAAAATACCGCTTCTAATTCATCGTAATTCCGCGCTATATCCTCAGCTGCCCCCGCAAAGTTATTAGTAAAACGGATGCGGTTAGCAATATTATCAAGTGCTACTCCTATTCCCTCAACGGTTTCGTACTCTTTAAACCAATCGTTTTTGGTCATACTTGTTACAACATGCTGCATGCGCGGCGGCATAACAGGTATGCGATTATTCAAAAGCTGATAGCTGGTGTACTTAAAATCACCTAAAGGTTGCTTGCTAAAGCGCTGCCAATGCACAATTAAAAAATGATCAAACACCACATCAATAGCCACACCAGCAAAACGTTTACGCTCGGGAGAAAAGTACTGCTTGGCGTGTTTAACTGCGCGGTGAGAGTCGGTAAATTTATCGACTAAATAGTGGTTATCGAGCCCGTTTTTAACCGTACTTGGTAAGTGCTCTATATGCCTTTTACCACCAAAGTCACCCAACAAGTTTCCAAAGTGAGAATCGGCTGTGGGCTGCGCTAAATAAAGATGAGCTAAATAATTCAAAGTGTTCTCTGGCTTGGCTAATACAAACAAATAATAACGTAAATTTAAACTAAACTCACATTCGTGTTTAAAGCAGTACTTATGGTTTTGCTTACCAATTTTACTCAAACACGCCGTAAAGTATTGTTTAAACGGGTAAATAGAAAAGTGATTAATCACTGGCTCTATAAAAAAGCCACTACAATAAGCTGTAGCGGCTTTTTAATGCTTTAGCTTTGTTAGTTTGATCAAAACTAGTTACTCGACTTAACCCAATTTCCATTATCATTTTTACTGTAGCTATTTTTAACCGCAGACCAAGCCACTTTGTGCGCAGTGGTTTCGCGGTCGTCGTCGTTTTTTCTATCGCTTGTGTCCTTGTAGGTATCCCACGCACTATTAAACGCCTCTTGATATATGTCTTGAGCATGTTTAGGTAAGTTACTTTTTACCGACTCAGGTAGTTCGTCACGGTTTTTATATGGTATAGCTTTCTCCTTATATTTACTCAATTACGCCACAAGCAACACGGCTACCACCGCCACCTAATGGCTTTGGCTCATCTGCATAGTTGTCACTTCCTGCGTGAATCATCACTGCGTGTTGTTTAAGTTGTTCAAGCGTGAGCCTTGGCGCTAAAACAGGCGATTTAGCTTGGCCACTTTCATTTACATACAACGCCGGTAAATCACCTAAATGACCGTTAGCCCAAGGATAATCATGATGCTCGCTAGCTTTTGGATCGAAATGCCCACCAGCGCCACCACCAGGCACGACCTTATCGCCTTTTTTCTTGGGTTCACAACTAGCAAATTGATGAACATGAAAGCCATGCTGCCCAGGCGTTAAACCTCTTAAGTTTGGTGAAAAAACAACGCCGTGATCATTTTCTGTTAGTGTAATAGTGCCTAGCAATTGCCCCTGCCCCGACTTAGTAACTTGGTGCATTTCAACGTTTACATTAGCCAGTGCACTATTTTGTAGTAACGCGCTGGTAAATAATATTGCAAAAGCAGGTTTTAAAACGCGGTTTAAACTTTTTTTAGCTTTTGAATCAAACTGCAAATAATTCATCATCATCTCCTGGTTTATACCAATCTGCTTATATATGGGGTCTATTTAACATTAAGAAAATTACGCTAGAACTAGACAAAAATTTTTATATCTAGTTGTTCTCGGCAATTGCTCCCTGCATTGCTCTACCTCCTGCATCCATGCAGTCGTAAATAAAAAATTTTAACGACGTTATAGTGCAATTTAATTCGTTAAATTGATCAAAGATTTATGCAGGTTGGCATTAGTATCAAATTAATAAAACAATAACGCTAAATTAAGCGGCTATTAAACAAGTAGTTTCAATGTCTATACCAGTCCTGTGTGCAAACATACATTTATGTATTTTTTAGTCGTAATTAATTGATTAAAAATAATTTTAACTAAATAGCTATTTAATTAATGAGCTAACTTTCACTCAAAGATTAAGTGAAAACCAAGGCATATTTACAAAGCTCGTGAGAAAAGATTACCAACGTCCCTACCAAAAAAGACAAGCCAAGTGAAAAAGAGGATCTTAAAGAGGCAGTTATTACTTAGGCGGTAGTCTCAAGTGTTGGTGTTGGTTGAATGGCCGTACGTTATAAATTTAAGAAGCGCCAATCTAAATAAGCCTTCTAAGATACTCTTCACACATTATATTTATAAGGGGTATTTATTTTTTATAATCAAAGCATGTTTAAAAAACCCGCCTATAAATGGGTCCATTTAATGACAAAAAATTACGTTATTTAGTTGTTTTATATCATAATTTTTAACGCAGTTAACGTAAGATTTAATCCTTAAAATTAATTAAGTATTATTGCTCAGCACTAAAAAGCGAGCACAAAAAAAGGTGAAACCAAGTTTCACCTTTTTAATTAATTAGCTAGCATTACGCTGTAGATACGTTACTTGCGCCTGCATTGTTAAGTATTTCTTCAATAGCGTTTTTGTTGTCACTATCGTACTTAATACCAATTAATATAGAGCCTTTTTCAATGGCATCTTCGTAATACTTAATTTCGTGCTCGGGGATAAACGCACCAATTGCGGCACCTAAAGTACCACCTACTGCAGCGCCTGCGCCACCAGCAGCAAATGCAGCGACTAATGGTCCAGCAACTAATAAACCAGTACCACCTGTTGCTACAGTCCCTACGGCAGTGAAACCACCAATAATTGCAGCAAGAATACCACCCGAAGCCGCGCCAATAAGGCCGCCCTCAGAAGCTTTAGTACCTTCGTCTACAGCAAAATCTTCCTTTGCGTATGAGTCGTTGGCTACAATACTTATATCAGCTTCGTTAATACCTAAAGCTTCTAATCTATAAATTGCGAGTGTTGCTTGTGATGCACTTTCGAATAACCCAGTAATAACGGTACTCATAATAACTCCTTTATTTATTTAAGAAAATACATTTACTACCAAGCAAAACTCAAACCAAGTAAATTATCGCTTAAAATCAACGACATAAATAAAACACTCGTACTAACACTCTTATTATTAGAGTAAAAATTGCTAAATTTTGTAAAAAACTCCTATCTACATAAACAAACTTACTAACAAGCGGTATGCCATTTTTAATATAAATATATTAATTAAAATTATTACTTAGACCATGTAATTTCAGCTAATTGGTTAGTCGCTGTTTGGTGAATAATCAGCCCATTATTCCCCATGCGCATATGCCTAATTAAGCCAGAGTAAACCCCCTCTTTACTAGGAATTTGCCAGCTTTGCATGGTTTCGGTATTAAGGTCGAACCTTACTAAGGTTTCAGGGCGTTTGGCTGACTCGTTAAACCAAATGGCGTTATCGGCATATTCAATTGCATACGGGTGACTATTTTCACCACTGGGATTATCCCACTGCGTTATTTTACCGTTTTTAGGGTTATAGCGGCCAAGTTTACCCATACCAGAGTTAACATAAAAAACCATATCATCAGGCGTAATGGCTAATCGCCTAGTATGCGTTTTAGCGCCTGAGAGTTTAATCTCACTAAGCTCCATGGTATTTTTATCAACTTTAACCAAACAGTTACTACCATTACACGACACCCACGGCGTGCCTTTTGAATCAAGCTTAATACCATATGGCCGTGAGCCTTTAGTGGGTAAAGTAGCCAATTGAATATCGCCAGTTGTAGGGTCTAGCTTGCCAATCATATTACTGTGCTGCAGGGTAAACCAAAATATACCTGCCTCGTCAAATACACCGGTATGCGGGTCGCGGGCGTTTTTATCGGGCATTTTATACACTTTAAATTTTTCGGTTTTTAAATCTAAATATCCAACCGTGCCATTTTTATTACCTAAAAACCAAGGAGTTTGATTTTTATCAAGCGACACACTGTGCGCATAGGTACCACTTGGCAGTGTGTACTCTTTCATATCGCCGGTTTTAGGGTCTAACCTGCCTAAAATATTACCCCACTGGCCAACCCACCAAATGAGACCGTTTTTACCTTGTACCGGATCGCGAGCGCGCTGCCCAAGAGTAGGCACTTGCCAGTACTTAAAGCTAAGCTTTAAATCGCCCGTAACAACCTTAGACTCGCGCTTGTTATTAACAGGATAATGCTCAGCTAAATAAGCGCTTATATCTTTACTAAGCGCAGTACCCTCGCCCGTATCCACCATATAGCTTATTAATGTTTGCCAGTCCTGCTGACTATAACCCGCGCTACTCTCAAGGTTATTTAAACTATGGCAACTAGCACAAAGCTGCTCAACTAGCGGCCCTTG